>ULTO01079727.1_pt1 | contig 21418 bp, 18 predicted proteins | sample 1957601 | NCBI WGS metagenome assembly ULTO01 (sample SAMEA4835734, study PRJEB28245) | human gut metagenome | biome: gut microbiome; material: fecal sample | place: Denmark | collected 2008 | reverse complement strand
AGTTGGAAGTTGCAAACATCTGCTTAATCAGCAGACACTATCTACTATTAAGGCGGGGGTTCATCGTTATAAGATGCACCCTCTAAAGGGTAAAAATCGAAGTAGTAATGCACCCTCATTCTTACTACGATTTGACTACTACACACGGCTATGATATGCCAACTTATGCCACGATATGCCAAATTGTGTGATTTTCGGAGCGAAAATCCAGAAATCTAAAAAGCGGGCATATCTTCGCAAAACACGGCATTTCATGGCATAACTTGGAGGTTAATAAACATGATTAAGATACTTTTCATCTGCCACGGCAACATCTGTCGCTCCCCCATGGCAGAATTCATTTTCAAAGACCTGATCAACAAAAAAGGAATTGCAGACCGATTTTACGTAGCATCTGCGGCAACCAGCTATGAGGAGATCGGCAACCCCGTCTATCCCCCTGCGAGGAGAAAACTGGGCGAGCACGGCATCAATCCTGCGGGCAAAGTCGCGATCCACATGAACAGGGAGGACTATGACGCTTATGATTATCTTATTGGAATGGAACAGATGAACATACGCAATATGTACAGAATCGTAGGCAGCGACCCTCAGAACAAAATATGCAGGCTTTTAGATTATTCCAGGCATCCCAGGGATATTTCCGACCCTTGGTATACGGGAGATTTTGATCGCGCTTACGAGGATATTCTGGAGGGCTGCGAGGCTCTGCTGCAGCATTTGTCAGATGAAAAGTGTGTTTAAGACCGTCAGGGCAGTAAAGCATCCGCATTTAACCCCTGCAAAACAAATCCGGACAATAAAAAAACACCGCCCCCAAGACCTAATCGTCTTAAAAACAGTGCCTTAGTGCACCATCAGGGACTCGAACCCTGGACAAATAGATTAAGAGTCTACTGCTCTACCAACTGAGCTAATGGTGCATATTCATAAGTGAGATAAAACTGCCTCGCTTGCGACGCAAGCATTATTATAGTATAATAAATCCCGGTTGGCAAGAGTTTTTTTAAAAAAATTTGACAAGTTTTCATGAGAACTTGTGAAACAGGAAAATAAACCGGGAAAGAGGCTTGAAATGATTATCGATACCCATGCCCATTATGATGATGAGGCATTTGAACAGGACAGAGACAAAATTTTAATGGAACTGCCTCAAAAAGGGGTGGAAAAGGTCATTAATGCGGCAGCATCCGTAACAGGCTGCCGACGGACGCTGACATTAACAGAGCAGTACAGTATGGTTTACGGCATGCTGGGGATACATCCTGACGAAGTGGGAGAACTTACGGAAAGGGATATGGAGTTTATAGCAAAGCATGCGGCGGACCCCAAAATTGTGGCGATCGGAGAAATAGGGCTGGATTATCACTGGAATGTGGCTCCCAAGGAAGTCCAGAAACACTGGTTTTTGCGGCAGATAGAAGTGGCGAGGGAGGCAAAGCTCCCGATCTGCGTTCACTCCAGGGATGCTGCGGCTGATACTTTGGCAGTCCTCAAGGAGGGACACGGAGAAGATGTGGGTGGAGTTATCCATTGCTACTCTTATAGCGCGGAGCTTGCAAAGGAATATCTTTCCATGGGCTTTTATTTTGGGATCGGCGGCGTGGTAACTTTTAAAAATGCCAGAAAATGCAAGGAAGTTGTGGAAATGCTGCCTATGGATAAGATCATTCTGGAAACTGACGCCCCTTATCTTGCCCCGGAACCTTTCAGGGGAAAGAGGAATGAATCTTCTTATTTAAGTTATGTGGCAAAGGAGATTGCCGGGATAAAGGGCATAACGCCGGAAGAGGTTATTTTAAAAACAAGAGAAAACGCATACAGCTTATATAAAAAGCTGCAAAATACCGCATAGATCATAGAGATCCGTTGTCTTTCAGACAAAGGGAAAGGAAGCAGAATGGCTACATTAGGAATACCTTCAAATACAATTGCCGTATTGGAAAAATACGGCTTTCGTTTTCAAAAAAAATATGGGCAGAATTTTCTCATCGACCCCAATATTCTGGAAAATATCATCAGTGCGGCGGAAATAGGAAAGGACGACTGCGTATTGGAGATCGGGCCGGGAATCGGGACCATGACCCAGTATCTGGCGGAACATGCCGGACAGGTGATCGCGGTTGAGATCGATGATCATCTGATCCCCATTCTAAAGGACACCTTGTCCGCATATGATAATGTAATGGTAATACATGATGATATTTTAAAGGTTGATGTGCAGAAGCTTTGTGATGCTTATAACGGGGGAAAACCCATCAAAGTGGTGGCAAATCTTCCCTATTATATTACCACCCCTATTATCATGGGACTTTTTGAAAGCCGGGTCCCCCTTTCTTCCATTACCATTATGGTGCAGAAGGAAGTGGCGGACAGGATGCAGGTAGGACCGGGAACAAAAGACTACGGGGCGCTGTCCCTGGCTGTCCAATACTATGCGAAGCCGGAAATCGTCGCCCAGGTGCCGCCGAATTGCTTTATTCCAAGGCCTAATGTGGGAAGTGCGGTAATCCGCCTGACCCGGTATGAAGCGCCGCCGGTCAAAACTAAGGATGAGAAAAAAATGTTTTCCATAATCAGGGCGGCATTCAACCAGAGAAGAAAGACCCTGGTAAACTCCTTGTCCAATGCGGGGATTTACGGCATTACAAAAGAGAAGGCAGCACAGGCCCTGGAGAAAATGGGATTATCTGCCACTATCCGGGGAGAAGCCCTGACGCTTAAACAGTTTGCAGAGCTTTCCGACCTTCTGGATTGAGAGGATCATTTGCATAAATTAATATATTTATGCGTAATACTTTGACATCAAAATATACCTATGATACACTGATATTTAGTAAGAAAATAGGGGTATTATGTAAAAAAATACCACATCATGTATGCAAGCAGTTTGAGGTGACCGTTTTGGATAAATATGAATACCGGGTCCGCGCGGAGGAGATCAACGCGCTGATTGAAAAGAGAGAATATGCGGAAGCAGTTAAAATAGCAGATACCATAGACTGGCGCAGGGTCAAAAGCGTTACCATGCTCTGCAAGGTCAGTGAGTTGTACAAGATGAACCGTCGTTATGAAGACAGTAAGGAAATCCTGCTGCTTGCTTATGACAGGCAGCCGGGTTCCAGAAAAATTGTATATTCCCTGTGTGAATTGTGCATTAAGCTGGAAGAACTGGTTCTGGCAATTGAATATTATAAAGAATTTGTACAGATCGCTCCCAAGGATACAGGGCGTTTTATTTTGCAGTACAGATTATATGAGGCCCAGGATGTAAGCTTAGAGGAGCGGATTGCGGTTCTGGAAGAATACAAAAAGCGTGATTACAGGGAAAAGTGGGCTTATGAGCTGGCTTATCTCTACCACAGGATAGGACTTGCCACACGCTGTGTAGAAGAATGCGATGAACTGATCCTTTGGTTCGGGGAAGGGAAATATGTGATCAAGGCAATGGAGTTAAAAATGCTCCATGTACCGCTGACTCCCACGCAAAGGGAGAAATATGATAAGAGATTCCAGTCTGCCGCCAATGCTTATGTGGTTAAGAACAATGAAGAAGAGCCTGCGGTTTCCCAGGAAGAAGTGCAGGAGCCTGAAAGCGAAGAGATCAAGGAGCCGGTAACTACCGACACCATTCCGTCCATGCCCATTCAGATAAAATCGGTAGAGCCTTCCAATGCGCCTACCATGAGGATCCCTTCCAGAAATGTAAACGAAGAGCTGGAGCTTACGGAGCAAGAGGAAGAAGGAGAAACGGAAGAGCAGGATTTTGATCCTGAAAATATAAGCATTGATATGCCGGTCATTCCTTTGGCCCAGACGCCCGACGATCTGGATATCCATGTCAAGACCATGGATATGGGAGAATACAATACCATCAATCTTCAAAGGGAGCTGGCAAAGAACCTGGCAAAGGTTATGGAGCAGGAGGACATGGAGGCCAGCGACGCCACGAAAGCGCTTCCTGTCGATTCCATAAATGATTATGCGAATGCGGGTATGGGCAGTGAATATGGAGAGGATGAGGCAGAGGAGCAGGCTGCACCTGCGCCCATTGATACTGCCATAACCAAAGAGGTTGTCAATGAGGTAGTAAAGGCGTTAGGACCGGCAGAGCATTCGGAGCCTATTACAGAAGAGGATCTGCTGAATTCCTTAAGAGAGCAGGAAGCCATGGAAGCCCTGCCGGAAGAAATGCCCCCTGAAGAAGACGGCGTTTCGCAGCAGTCTGACGGAGAGCAGTTTGAGGCACAGGAAACAACTGCATATGAAACAGCCTCATATGAAACAGCAGGCTATGAAGCCCCTGTGGCTGTGGAGGAACCTGTGACCGCCCCAGAGCCTGAAGAAGAAATGGTGGACGAGCAGATCACAGGCCAGCTCAGCTTTGATGATATTATGGCTGAATGGGAGGAAACAAGAAAGGCAAATGAAGCCAAGCATTTAGAAGAGATGCGGCAAAAAGTATTGAAACAGACGGGCCCCATGTTCAAGGATTTTGATGCGGCGGCAAAGGCCAGCGTTCAGGCGGATCTGGACCTTATCGCTCCTTCTTTGAACGTATTTCACGAACAGGAACCGGAAGAAGAGCCCATTATCAACAATGCCGGTTATTTAACGGATGATGAGGAAGAGACAGAACGATCCGAAGCTTCTTTTGTGGAATATGAAGAAATTCCTGAGGAACCGGAAATGCCGGCAGAAGTATATGCGGAGCCGGTACAGGAGGAAGAGCCTGCAGCAGAGTATGAGAGGCCTTCAGTGGAGCCGGTTACCCATCCCACCTTATTCAATACGGCAGAAATCTATGGCCTGGAAGAAAAGCTTTTATCCTCTCTTGCAGAGCAGGAGGAAGCTGCAGATGACGGAGTGGAAGAATTAGAAGAAATACAGGATGTATCTGCCTATGCAGAGCCGGAAGAAGAAACCGCTTTTGTTCCTGATAGAGAACCGGAGGAAATAAGTCCTTATATTCCTTTAGAGGAATCGGAGAGGGAAAATTCTTATATTTCTGCAGAAGTTCCGAAAGAGGAATATCCTCCTATTTCGGCAGAAGTACCAAAAGAAGAAAATTATTCTGTTTCTGCAGAAGAGCCGGAAGAGGAAAGCCCTTATATTTCAGGGGAAGCGTCAGAATATGCAGATAACCCTGTCAGTGCCGGAGAGCCGATGGCAGAGGAGATAAAGGAAGCGCCTTCTAAGCCCGGCACTCACACGGAAGAATTTGATAAATCTTTGGAAAAGATGGTGATGGACGCCCTGGCGGAATCCGAAAAAAAGGCGGAAAATCCTTTAAAGGCGGACACAGGTTTTATCATTACGGATCTATCGGAAGATAGCGAAGCCCAAAAAGCGGAAGCTTTCGGGACGGTTCCCGCTTCCGAAGAAAAGAAAAGGACCCTTCCTGTAAGAAGGTCTCTTACAAGGGATGAAAAGGAAATGTTCGGTTCCATTGCCCAGACCAGGCAGGTCCAGGAGGAAGTGGCCAACGCCATCGACAATATCAGCTTAAGCCCCTGCATCGGAAATGTTTTGGTTACCGGGGAAAAAGGAACGGGGACCCTGACTGTGGCGAAGAATTTAGTAAAGGTGCTTTCCGTTCATTATGACAGCTTTTCCGGCAAGGTGGCAAAGATTACCGGCGAGATCCTAAATACTAAAAGCATAGAAGGAACCCTGAATAATCTGTCTAACGGCGCCCTGATCGTGGAACAGGCGGGAAAACTGGACGATATGACCCTGCTTTCTTTAGGCGAATACCTCAAGAAAAAAAGAGACGGCGGTATTCTGGTCATTATGGAGGATACCAAGAAGGAGCTGGACAATCTGCTGTTAAAGGCGAATATGCCGAGACAGTATTTTGACCTTCGGATCGATATTGCCGCCCTTGACAATAACGGGCTGGTAAATTACGGAAAAGAGTATGCCAACGAGAAGGAGTATTCCATTGACGATATGGGAGTTCTGGCATTGTATACAAGGATTTCCGATATGCAGACCAACGATCATGCGGTCACGGTGGATGAAGTCAGGGAAATCGTAGACGAGGCGATCAGAAATGCAGAGAGGAAGAATATTTCCCACTTTATGGACGTACTGCTGGCAAAGCGGTATGACGATGAAGATATGATCGTATTGAGAGAAAAAGATTTTCTAAAATAAATGAGGGAAGGGATTAATCATTATGGCAAAAAACAATGAAGTAAATCCGCTTTTTATTACGGAGGCGGATCAGTATGTGTTTGCACAGGGTTCCCATTATGAGATCTTTGATAAGATGGGCGCTCACAAAACAGTTGTAGACGGTGTGGAGGGCGTATATTTTGCCGTATGGGCGCCTAATGCACAGTATGTAAATGTTGCAGGTTCCTTTAATGACTGGGACATTTATGAATACAACATGGGACGCCTGGGAGAAGGCGGGATTTTTGCCCTGTTCGTACCGGGGGTAAAGGAAGGCGATATGTATAAGTACGTTATTACAACGCCATCCGGAGAAAAGATCTATAAGGCCGACCCTTACGGCAACCATATGGAGCTGCGCCCCGGAAATGCATCAAAGGTTGCGGACCTGACCGGGTTTGAATGGGGAGACAAGGCATGGATGACGGCAAAGGAAAGCAAAGACTGGCAGAAAGAACCCATTGCCATTTATGAATGCCATATCGGTTCATGGATGCGGCATCCCGAAGAAGGGGCCAAAGGCTTTTATAATTACAGGGAATTTGCCGACAGGATCGTGGATTATTTAAAAGAAATGAAGTATACCCATATTGAGCTTATGGGAATTGCAGAGCATCCCTTTGACGGCTCCTGGGGATACCAGGTTACAGGCTATTATGCGCCTACCTCCCGTTACGGAACGCCCAAGGACTTTATGTATCTGGTCAATATGCTGCACAAAAACAAGATCGGCGTGATCTTGGACTGGGTACCCGCCCATTTTCCCAGGGACGCGTTCGGCCTTGCGGAGTTTGACGGGACATGCCTTTACGAGCATCCGGACCCCAGAAGAGGGGAACATCCTGACTGGGGCACCAAGATTTTCAACTATGCCAAAAATGAGGTGCGCAATTTCCTTATTGCCAATGCCATGTTCTGGGTGGATAAATTCCATGTGGACGGCTTAAGGGTGGATGCGGTTGCTTCCATGCTTTATCTGGATTACGGAAAGAAAGACGGGGAGTGGCTTCCCAATGAATACGGCAACAATAAAAACCTGGATGCCATTGAGTTTTTCCGCCATTTGAACAGTTCTATGGAGAGACGTTTCCCGGGAACATTGATGATCGCGGAGGAATCCACTGCATGGGCCATGGTTACCGGAGACGTAAAGGAAGGCGGCCTTGGCTTTACCTTTAAGTGGAATATGGGATGGATGCATGATTTCTGCGAATACATGAAACTGGATCCTTTGTTCAGAAAAGACAACCACTATAAAATGACCTTTGCCATGAGCTATAACAACAGCGAGAATTATATCCTGCCCCTGTCCCATGACGAGGTAGTGCATTTAAAATGCTCCATGCTGGAAAAAATGCCCGGATTTTATGTGGACAAATTTGCCAATCTGCGTGTGGGATATACTTATATGTTTACACATTCCGGCAAAAAGCTTTTGTTCATGGGCCAGGAATTTGCCCAGGATCATGAATGGAATGAAGAAAAGGAGCTGGATTGGATCCTCCTTACGGATGACCTTCACAGCGCCATGAAAAATTATGTTTCCCGCCTGCTGGAAATTTACCGCAAATATCCCTGTCTTTATGAGATCGACAACGACTGGAACGGTTTTGAATGGATGAATGCGGACGACAAGGCCAACAGCACCTACAGCTATGTAAGAAAGGCTTCAAGCGGCAGGAATAATCTGCTGGTAGTCCTGAATATGACGCCTATGGAAAGAAAGGATTTCGTTGTAGGAGTTCCCAAAAAGAAAAAATATAAACTGATCTTAAATTCCGATGAGACATGTTTTGGAGGTAACGGCGGCGAAATTCCGAAAGAGATTACCGCAAAGGCCAAAGAGGCGGACGGAAAGCCTTATTCCATTACCTTTGACCTTCCGCCATACGGTGCGGCGATCTTCCAGTTCTGAGGATAAGGGTTAACGGAATCCTTTAAAATGCCGAAATATAGGGTGAATGCTTTTGCATTCGCCCTTTTTTGGACGGAGGAACGCAATATGAATATAGCAATAAATCAAACCGAGCAGTATAAAGAGACCGCACAGGTTAAAGGAAGTTATGGAAGCAGCGGGGGAAACGACAAAGGCGTAAAGGATACGGCTTCTGTTTCCGGAAGCTTTCGCTGGGACGGACCGTCTTCTGCGGTAGGCAATCAGGCATATAGAGAAACGAAAGATAAAGAAAGCGCTCTTTTGGATGAAGCGTCCCTTTATGATACCAAGAACAGTAAGGACTTTATGGTCGTCATGTCCAATACCCTGTCAGATGAAGATTATAAAAAGCTTCAGGAAAAGGGAGGAAATCCCGGAGATTATGAGCCGGGCGAGATGGTAACGGTCATAGATGAGATCAAAGTGACCCTTGCCCGTGCAGGAGTACATATTGCGGGATATACGGATGATTTAGACGCCGGCGCTTTGAAGGAAGCTGCGGGAAACGAAGCCTATGCGGCGGCCATTGCCCATGCCCTGGAGGCAAAAAATCTTCCGGTAACGGAGAAAAACGTAAAGGACTGTTACAACGAAATTGAAAAAGCCTCCCATATTACGGAGCTTTCCGACGGGGCGAAAAAATATTTGCTGGAAAACGGTCTGGAGCCTACCATTGATTCCCTGTATAAGGCTTCTTATGCAGGAGCAAAAAACAGTGCAGCCCAGCCTTCCGGCTATTTCGGAGCGGGGGCGGAAGGCTACCTGGCAAAGAAGGGAACGGCAGAAGATCTTTCCGCAATGGAGGAGCAGATCAAGAAGGTCATTATAAATGCGGGCTTTGAAGTGAATGAAGAGACTCTGGGAAATGCGCACTGGCTTTTGGAAAAGGGACTTCCCCTTACGGAAGAGAGCCTGTTTCGTTTAGAACAGTTAGATACCCTTACCTTCCCCATAAAACCTGAGGAGGCCGCTTTGGCAGCTGCCGACGCTATTTCGGCAGGACTTTCGGCAAAGGATGCCGACCTTTCCGTGGGAGAAGGATATAAGGAAGAAAATAAAGGCTATATATGGAAGGCCCGGGAGATAAACGATAAGACCGGGGAATTGACGGAAGATGATCTGATGACCGTGATCAGGACGGGAAGATCTTTGACCCTGTTTCATTTATTTCAGATGAAAAGCATGATGGCCTCAAGAGGAAATCATGAAGGACAGACGGATTCCGGGAACGGGGAGATTTTGGAGCCGGACCAGAACAGCCGTTTTATCAGCGCCAAAAAACAGCTTTTGGAGATTCAGCGCCATATGAGCGCCCAGGCTAACTTAAAGCTGATGAGACAGGGGATCCATATTGAAATGGAGCCGCTTAATAAATTATTGAATTTACTGGAAAAAGAGGAAAGCATTTTCCACTCCACGGAGCTTTCCGATATTCAGAAAAAAACAGAAGAAATAAAGTCCATGCCGGCGGCTGCCATCGGTGTTTCCGTACAGGAAGCATGGATGATGAAGGGGTGCTTTACCCTTGATAAAGTCTATGAGACAGGGAAAAATCTTGCAGCTGTTTATGCAAGGGCAGGAGAAACCTATGAAGCGCTTATGACTGCGCCCCGGGCCGATCTGGGCGATTCTATTAAAACGGCATTTCGCAATGTGGATGAACTTTTACGGGAGAATTCCATGGAGGTTACGCCGGATAACAGAAGGGCCGTGAGGATTTTAGGCTATAACAGCATGGAAATTACCGAAGAAAACATTAATGCGGTCAAGGAAGCGGATACCATGTTAAATAAGGTACTTTCCAATATGACTCCGGAAAAGACCCTTCATATGCTGCGGGAAGGCATTAATCCCATGGAAATGAATCTGGACGCTTTATCCGATTATTTTTCTTCCCAGAAAAGTGAAACCGAGGATATGGAGAAATACAGTAAGTATCTGCACCGCCTGGAGAAAAATAAAGAAATCAGTGTGGAGGAAAAAGATGCCTATATCGGCATTTACCGTCTTTTAAGACAGATAGAAAAAGGGGACGGGGCGGCGATCGGAGCCGTTGTTTCCAACAAACAGGAGCTGAACCTGGAAAATCTTTTAGGCGCGGTCAGGACCCGTAAAAAGGGTTATGTGGATGCAAAGATCGACGATGCTTTCGGCCTGCTGTCCGATATAGAAAAGCAGGGGGATTCCATTTCAGACCAGATATTGAATTACTTTAAGAACCGGGCAGGAAACCTGGCGGATGATCTGGGAGGAGGAGATCCGGAAGCGGATGGAGATTTCATTTTTGAGGATTTGGAACAGTTCCGCAGCACGGGAATGGTTTCGGAGGAACATTTCAACGCCCTTATGGAGAACAACATCCCTGTAACCCCCAACAATCTGTTGGCAGAAGAGGCGCTGGCTTCTAAGGGAAGCCTGTTTAAAGATCTGCTGGGGCTTTCAAGATCCGGAAACAGGGAAAAGGATTTCCGCAAAAAAATGGAGAATGTGAAGGAATCCATGTCGGAAGGCAGGGAAGCGGTCAAAGAGGCCTATGAGGAGCTTGCAGGGGAGGCGAAGGAAATCTTAAGCAGCCATGCTGAAGAAAGCGGAAGCTATATCGACGTCAGGTCCATGGCGTTATACACAAGGCAGGTAGAGCTTTTAAGCCGTCATGCGAATGAGGAGAACTATTATGTTCCCGTGCGCATGGAAAATGAGTGGACTATGCTCCACGTGCAGATCGTAAACGGAAAAGGCCAGGGGAAGGTTTCCATAGACTATAAAGGAACGGAAAACGGCAAGGTCGGAGCCTCCTTCGTAGTAGCGGAGGGCCGGGTGGAAGGACTTATTGCGCTGTCCGATTTTAAGGATCTGGAAAAATATAACGCAATTGCCGGGAAATGTGCAGAAGAAATACTGGCGAAAACCGGAAAAGAAGCCGATATAACTTGTGTACAGAGTAAAACTTTGAATATAGATGCGTTTATCATGGCAGGATCTGAAGAAAAACAGACCTCCACGGGCCTGTTATATCAGGTGGCGAAAGCATTTATTCATACAATGGAACAGGAGGTTACAGGAAATGAGAATCAGTTATAATATTTCTGCTATGCTGGCAAATAAGGCGCTGGGAAAAAATGACGACAAGCTGAGCGCGGCGTCGGAAAGGCTGTCTACGGGCTACAAGATCAACAGTGCCAAAGACAATCCCTCGGGTCTCGCCATTGCAAAAAGGATGAATATGCAGCTGCGCGGTTTAAGCAATGCATCCCAGAACGCTTCCGACGGCGTTTCCGTTGTACAGACGGCAGAAGGGACCATGCAGGAAATGCAGGATATGATCCAGCGCATGAGCGAACTGGCAGTACAGTCTGCAAACGGGACCAATACTGAAAAAGAGCGCGAAATGATCGAAATGGAGATCGACCAGTTAAAGGAAGAGATCGACAGGGTTGCAAAGGATACGGAGTTTAACGGCAAAAAGCTGTTGAACGGAGACTGTGATTTAAAAGGATTTACAAATACAAAAGGCGTTAACGTGACCTATTATGCAGACGAGGTCCCCGTAGGGAAATATACCGTTACTTCTATCAATCCTACATATGATGCGGACGGCAATTTAACGGACGGTTCCGTAACGTTATTGACAAGCGGCACGGATGCATTTCCCCCGGATTCTTATATTTCCTATGAAGGAAATAAGGTAACGGTAACGGCGTCAAACAGCTTTGAGGTCAGCTTTTCTCTGGATGCGACCTTTACGGGCGCTTCCTCGGTAGTTTTGGATCTGACGGGATTAGGGGCTATGAGGATGCAGATAGGAGCCAATGAAGGAGAGGTAATGGAGATCCGTATTCCTGAGCTTTCACTGGAGACTCTCGGGCTTGATAAGGTGGATCTTACTACAAAGGAAAGCTCTATAAAGGCCATTGATCAGACAAAAAATGCCAATTCCTATATTTCGAAAGTGCGTGCAAGACTGGGCGCGTACCAGAACCGCTTAGAGCATACAACGGCAAGTCTGGACTTGACCCATGAAAATATGACAGGCGCATATTCACGTATTATGGATACGGATATGGCGGAGGAAATGACGGAGTATACCAATCTTCAGGTATTGACCCAGGCAGGCGTTTCGATGTTAGCACAGGCAAACGAAAGACCCCAGCAGGTTTTGCAGCTGTTACAGTAGGTGTAAAAGATGAAAGATGAGTTGAAGCAGCAGTTTGCGTTGAGAATTACACAGGCCAATAAATCGGAACTGGTAGTTATCCTTTATGAAATGTTCTTGACCTATATCGGGGATGCGAAAGACGATCTGAAAAATGAGGATATGAAAACCTTCCGTTTAAACATTCAAAGGGCGAGAGGATGCTTAAAAGAACTCATGGGCTCCCTTAATTATAATTACGAGCCAGCTTCCTCTTTGTTAAGCCTGTACATTTATATCAATAAACTGTTGGTAGAGGCAGATATTCACAAAGAAGAAAAGCCGTTAAATGAAAGCCAAAAAATTATGGAAAGGCTCCACAGTGCGTATGATACCATAAGCAAGGAAGATCACAGCGCCCCGGTAATGGATAATGCCCAGACCGTTTATGCAGGGCTGACATATTCCAAAAACGATCTGTCCATTAATTTAGATGAAGGAAGAGGCAGCAGGGGATTTTTCGCATAGAGGATCCGTGATTTGGGAATCAGGCGGTAAATTTAATTTTTCCGCCTGTTCCATTAAAAATTTATAACGTTTCATAACGGAATTTACTTCGTAAATATAGCAGTCGATCAGATCCGGATCAGTGACGTTATCAAAATTGGAATAAGCGGTTTCCATGGCTTTCTTTGTTATTTCCATATCTTCCAGCAGCCTTTGTTTTTGCATATTTAAGCAAACCGATTCGTCGGTTTCTTTTTTTATTGCCAGAAAAGGTTTTATTAACTGTTTCATTGCCACCTCCAAAAGTTTACCTATAGTATTTCCAAAAAAAAGAAAAATACACCTGCTTATAATATTCTATGTTTTGCGAATGAAATAATGCAGGTACACATATAATTTAGCAAAACAAATTAAAATACCGGGTAGATCATGAATGAAATAAAACTATGGATCATGCAGAACTTTAAAATGAGCGAAGGAGAAGTAACGGGTGCAGTCATCATTATCATAGCCTGTATTGTAGTGTGTCTGATTTCCTATATGAAAAGAAAAATGTCTGTACTTACCGGCGTTCTGATCAGGGCAGCAGGGGGGATAGGGATGATCTGTCTGGGAAATTATATTTTAAATCTGTGTGGAATATCCTTAGCGGTGGGCGTGGGTCCCCTTAGTGTATTGACATGCGCGATCCTTGGAATTCCGGGGGTTTTCCTGCTTTACGGCATTCTTTTAATTTAAAAAGTATACAAGTTTCACAAAAAAATTATTTTTTGCATAAATGGCTTTACAGGAAAAAAATCCTGTACTATAATCCAACTTACAAACAAATCTTAAGTCCGAATCGGACAGGTTTTCCAAATATGTTTTTTAATAGACAGGAGTTTCGGTATGTTTCTTTTGTATGGCATACTGGCAGCAGCTCTTTTTATGGATTTTTACCGGTGCCGGATCCCCAATCTGCTGGTATTGGCAGGTTATGTAACGGGAGCCGTTTACTGTATCTGCAATTACGATATATGGCATATATTTATAATTGATAGTATGCTTATTGTCCTTGCTCTGTACCCTTTGTTTTTAATAGGCGCTTTTGGGGGAGGAGATGTAAAGCTGTTTGCAGTGATCGGGGTGTTTCTGGGACTGGAATTGACGATCAATATATTCGTCACTGCCTTAATAGCGGGAGCTGTCTGTTCGGTTATCAAAATTGTCTGCACGCTTTTAAAGCGGCAAAAAATTTCTTTATCAGGTCTTTATATCCACTTTTCTCTTCCCGTTTTTGTCGGGACAATTCTAACACTTCATGGAGGTATCACATGGATCACATTTTAGCTATTTACGATTCCGAGAAAAAATATGTCAAAAAGCTGGCGGCTTATTTTGAGCAGCAGAATAAAATGCCTTTTCAGATTATGGCATTTGACAATATGACAAAGCTGATCAGGTTTTTCGGGAACAAGCCTGCGGCAGTACTGCTGATAGATGAAGATAGCTGGGAGCTTTCTTTAAAGGAGCTGGCAGAGCAGACGATCCTTTTAACTGACCGAAAAGAAAGGGAGCTTCTGGATTCCTTTATGAATGATGAAGAAATTCCCGCAGTGTGCAAATACCAGTCCGGCGAAGCCATTGCCAAAAAGGTTTTGGGCATTTGCGCTGTGGCAAAGGCGCCTATCAGGCCCTTGTATGATACAAAGACCGGCACAGGTAAAAAGGCGGAGGTAATCGGGATCTACACGCCCGTAAAGAGAAGCCTGCAGACCTCCTTTGCCCTGACCTACAGCAGCCTTTGCGCGAAATCCAAAAAGACGCTGTATCTTAATTTTGAAGTATTTTCCGGCTTTTCCGTCTGGTTTGAAAAAGAATACGGCACGGATCTGATGGACTTAATGTATTTTCTGGACGGGCCGTCGGACAAGTTTCTGCTAAAGCTGGCAGGAATGGCGGAACGATTCGGGGGCTTTCATTATGTGCCGCCTGCCATCTCTTATGAGGATTTTATGCTGGTCAAAGAATACCGCTGGGTACAGTTGATTCAGACGATTGCGGATAAAAGCGATTATGAAGTGGTCATTCTGGATTTGGGGGATCAGATGCAGGGACTGTTTGGAATCCTTTCCCTGTGCGATAAGATCTTTACTATTTATAAATCAGACGGCCTTGCCATGGCAAAGCTGCAGGCCTTTGAAGAGGCGCTGAAAATATCCAAAAAAGAAGATATTCTGGAAAAAATAATAAAATGCCGGCTTCCCGTCTTTAAGGAAATTCCCCAAAGCGCCCAGAGGCTGACTTACAGCCAGCTGGCGGATTATATAAAGAATAAGCTGGGGGAGACGTTTTAAATGGAAAAATACGAAGAGATCAGAGCAAAATGCCGTAGGGAACTGTTAGAGACCATTGACTATACCAGGGATATGGATGATGAGGAAATACTGGACAACATTGACCGGAAGGTCTTAAAGGCAGGAAGGGAATATTATCTGACCCTGGATGAAAGATGCCGGTTAAAAAAAGAACTTTTTGCCTCTATCCGCAGACTGGATATTTTGGAGGAGTTCCTGGCGGATAACCGGGTAACGGAGATCATGGTCAACGGGCCTGATGCGGTTTTTATAGAAAGAGAAGGGCAGCTTGTTAAGCAGAATGTAAGGTTTGAATCAAAGGAAAAACTGTCCGATGTCATTCAGCAGATCGTGGCAAAGGTCAACAGGGTCGTGAACGAAGCGTCTCCCATTGTGGATGCCCGCTTGGAAAACGGGGCAAGGGTAAACGTAGTCATGCCGCCGGTGGCGTTAAACGGCCCGATCCTGACCATTAGACGGTTTCCTGATGAACCAATCAGGATAGAAGACCTGTTGAAGCTTGGTTCCATTACAAAAGAAGCGGCAGAGTTTCTTCAAAAGCTGGTTGCAGCGCGGTTCAATATCTTTATCAGCGGCGGAACGGGAAGCGGAAAGACTACATTTCTAAATGCATTGTCCGATTACATTCCGGGGGAGGAGCGAATCATTACCATAGAAGATAATGCAGAGCTTCAAATCCGCAATATACCGAATCTGGTCCGCCTGGAAACCAGAAATGCCAATGTGGAGGGCTGTAAGGCCGTGAGTATCAGGGATCTGATAAAAACGGCGCTCAGGATGAGGCCGGACCGGATCGTTGTAGGGGAGGTGCGGGGGGATGAGGCCATTGATCTGCTCATGGCCATGAATACAGGACATAACGGTTCCCTTTCCACGGGACATGCCAACAGCTCCTTTGATATGTTAAGCAGGTTAGAAACCATGGTTTTAATGGGAATGGAAATGCCCCTTCCTGCCATCAGAAGACAGATTGCGTCCGCTGTGGATATCATCGTCCATTTGGGCAGGCTCAGGGACCACAGCAGAAAGGTCCTGGAGATCATGGAGGTGGCAGGCTGCAGGGACGGGGAGATCCTGCTTTCGCCGTTATATACATTTGTGGAAGAGGGCAGCGATGAAAAGGGGAGGGTTATGGGAAGGCTGGTTAAACAGGAAAATCTGATCCATTGTGAAAAACTGATGAATGCGGGGATATTGCCTGAATGAAGAAAAAGAACGGTATGATCGCTTGTGAGAGAAAAGAAGTGGCATGGATCTTTATGAAGGGTCTGGGAATTTTGGTATTTGTCGGAATTCTTTTTTATGATTCCTTCCTTGCCGTTCTGATAGGAAGTCCCCTGCTTTACTTCTATTACAAAAGTGAAATTGTAAAACTCAAAACGAAAAAGGCAGAAAAGCTTACGGACCATTTTAAAGAGATGCTTTTGGCCGTGGTTGCGGCTTTAAGGGCAGGCTATTCCGTAGAAAATGCCTTTGTAGAGGCATACAGGGATCTGCTGTACAGATTCGGGGAAAAGGATATTATGGTCTCGGAGCTGTTGTTGATCAACAGGCAGGCCAAAAACAATACCCCTATGGAACAGTTATTGGAGAAATTCGCCCAAAATACGGATTCTTCCGACATCAAAGATTTTGCCGAGATTTTTAAGATGGCAAAAAGAAGCGGCGGGGATATGGGAGAAATTATGGAACATACCGTTTCCATTATTACGAGAAGGATGGAGATGAAGGAAGAGATCCGGATGCTGACTGCGGCCAAAAAATATGAGCAGAAAATCATGAATTTGGTGCCCATGGGTATTATCTTCTATATCCGTATGACCAATCCCGGTTATTTTGACAGCCTTTATCATAATGTGGCAGGTATTGTCATCATGACGGCAGCATTGTGTGTGTATGTGGCAGCTTACTATATGTCGGAGAAAATTCTGGCCATCACAAATTAGGGAGATAATAAAAATCATTTGTGATAAAACGATGATCATTTGGCAGAAAAAGACACTTATAGTAAAAAAACGTGCCCGCAGTAAAGGAAAGCGGCAGTAATTGAAATAATGAGGAACAAAAGCTTATGAAGAACTATGTGAATCCCCTCGTAAGGGAAAAACTGAAAAGCCTGCATCCGGGAAAAGAGGAAGAAAAGCTTGTACGGGAATATTACAAAAAGAAAATAAAGCTCTCCCTGCTTGCAGCGGGAGCAGGCCTTCTTTTAGGAATTGCATCTTTTATCGGCGGAAACGGCAATAAAGCATTTCCCGATGGCGGGGAGATCCCAAGGGAGGAACAGGACGGAAATGTACTGGAAATTCCCGCGGTGGCACATAGCGAGAAATTTGGAAATGTAGATGTTGATATTGTGGTGGATAGAAGAGTGTATACCGGGGAAGAGAGGGAGAAGGCCTTTGACGAAACGGAAAAATGGCTGGAACAGGTCATGCCCGGGAATAACGAAGGCCTCTCCTGCGTCAGGGAGGATCTGTTTTTCCCGGACAATTATGAAGAATGCGGAATAGATATCCGATACAGCAGCGATCACTATGATTTAATTGATGAAAGCGGAAGGGTCAGGAATGAAGATTTGGATATAGAAAAAAATGTACTGATAAAGGCAGAGCTTTCCTATGGGGATTTTAGCAGAAGCTGTACCTATGAGGTAACGGTCTGTCCCCCTTTGCTGACGGAAGCGGAAAAATTTCAAAGAGATCTGGAGCAGACATTGTCTGCCGAAAATGAAAGGCAGAAGGAAGAAGAGATCTTTCGGCTGCCTGGTCATGTAGGAAATGAGAAAGTCAGTTTTTCCCAAAAGGGAGACAGGACTTATTTATATATGATCTTTATAGGAATTCTTGCGGCTGTGCTGCTTTACGGAGGAATGGACAGGGATCTGGATAAGCTTTGGGAAAAAAGAAAAAAGGAATTGCTCTTTTCTTATCCGGATTTTGTGGGAAAGCTGGCGCTTTTGACAGGAGCAGGCATGAATGTTACCGGTGCCGTCAAAAGGATTTACCATAACCAAAAGGCAAATAAGGCAGGACCTCTCTATGAGGAATTGGGCATATTCGTAAGGGGACTGGATAACGGGATGCTGGAAGAAAGGGCTTTAGAAAGCTTGGGAAAACGAACCGGGCTCCCTCAATACAGAAAATTCTGTTCCCTTTTATCGACAAATCTAAAAAAGGGTTCCATAAATTTAAAGAAATTGTTGGAACAGGAGGCGGAGGACGCTTTTACAGAGCATCAGCGCCACATGAAAAAGCTGGGGGAGGAGGCGGGAACAAAGCTTCTGCTGCCCATGATATTAATGTTAGCCGTAGTTTTGGTCATCATTATGGTTCCCGCGTTTTTGACATATCAGATCAATTGAGAAAGGAGGAGGTTAAGATGAAAGGATTGCAAAGATTTATCCGCGATGAAAGAGGGATCGGAACGGTAGAGATGATCCTGATCCTTGTGGTATTGATCGCACTTGTTCTTATCTTTAAAGAGCAGATGACAGATTTAGTCAACAGTATTTTTGAAAAGATTACCAAGCAAAGCGGCAAGGTATAAGCCCGGCGGCACTTAAGCGCCGTAAAGCAGAAATAAAGTCTGGTAATCGCAAAGCAGGGAAAGGAGGCGTTTATGAAAGAAAAATATCAGGCAGAAGGATCTGTCAGCATCTATCTGGCATTGACCTTTACCATTATGCTGTCGCTTATTCTGGTAATAGTGGAAGGCGCCAGGGAAAATGCCGTCCGTATGAAGCTGGAATGTGCAATGGATCTTTCTTTAAGTTCTGTATTTGCAGAATATAACAGGCCGTTGCTAAAGCAATACGATCTTTTCTTTATAGACGCCTCCTATGGCCTGGAAGGAGCGTCCATAGACCGGCTGGAGGGGCATCTGGAAAGCTATCTGGAAGATAATTTTGCCATGAACGAAGAGCCGGGGATCGTAAAAAATCTGCTGGAGCTTTATACGGAAGAAGTAAATATAACGGACTATTCTCTGGCATCCGATGAAGAAGGGATTTTAATTAAGAGGCAGGCGGTTTCTTATATGAAGGATCTATATGGGGGCACATATTTAAACGAATTGAAAAGACAGTTGGATTCCGCCCAAAAAGAAGGACTGTTTACAAGGGATGTGACTGCGGAGCGCCTTGCCAACCAAAGCGCCATTGACAGTGTTGAAATTCCGCCAAAGCAGATCGGAGAAGATGAATGGGAGGAGGTGGAATTAAATAATCCGGCAGATGCCGTAAACAGTACGCGGGGGATTTTATCTCTGGTCATTGACGGGGAGCAGGAATTATCTTTGTCGGGAGTGAATCTGTCAAATTATATTTCCCAAAGGAACTGTAATAAGGGCAGCGGACTTTCGGGAAGAGAAGACAAAGGAGCCATGGACGAGCTGATCTTTAATGAATATTTGTTAAAAAAATGCGGCTGCTATACCGATCCAAAAGAAAGCGGAGCCTTGGAATACCAGATCGAATACATATTAGAAGGAAAAAGCAATGATATAGAAAATCTGAAAGCCGTTGTAAACAAGCTGCTTTTAATAAGGGAAACGGCAAACGTTATTTATCTGTTTTCCGATTCGGCCAAAATGGCGGAAGCGGAGGCTTTGGCCATAGCAGTTACATCAGCGGTCGCAATGCCGGAGCTTTCAGAGCTTGTAAAGATTTCCCTGCTCTTTGCGTGGGCTTATGCGGAAAGCGTTTATGATGTCAGAAGTCTTTTACAGGGAGGAAGGATCCCCTTATTAAAGACCGGAGAAACATGGCACTACAGCTTATCGGGAATGCTGGATTTTGCTTCGGATACAACAGTGGAAGAAGGGACGGAAAGGGCCGGATTGAGCTATGGGGATTATCTGAGAGTCTTTTTGGCGATAGAGGGAGAGAGGGAAAAAACCTTCCGGGCAATGGATATTATAGAGATGGATGTACGCAAATGTCCGGGGAACAGCTATTTTCGCCTGGATACCTGTGTGGATTATATAGAAGCAACGGTTTATGCAGGAAGCAGATACGGATTCAGCCATGAAATAACAAGAAGCTACTATTATTACTGAAAAGGAAAGGAGGTGGCAGAGGATGTCCTCTTTGGAGCATATCAAACAAATAATCATAAGTGCATTTTCTCTCCAGACACAAGTTAAAAAACACACTGACATTCTTCATTTGGTTTTCCCCAGAATCAAAAAAAGAAAAATTAGTAACCGTAAACCTTTTGCTTCAAAGAGGATATCCTCTGTCATCTCAATCACACATGAGGGCAGTCTGACTGTAGAGGCTGCCCTCGTCATACCCATATTTCTATTTGCTGTAACAGCGGTTTTATCATTTACGGATATTTTGAGACTGCAGATGAAAATGGACGGCGCTATGACGCAGTGCGCAAAGGAACTGGCCGTATACGGATATGCCGGAGAGAGTATTGCAGGAGAAGTTTTAGATGACATACCATTTCCGGCGGGAACGCTTTTTTCGGAAACCTACGTAAGGAACAGGGTCATTTCAGAATTGGGGCAGGATTATCTTTCCCGGTCGCCTGCAAACGGCAGCGGAACCATCCATTTCTTAGGCAGCAGGATCATGGAAAATGACAGAATTGAGTTAGATGCTGCTTACTATGTGACCCCTTATTTTGCCTTATCCCCAAAATCCGGATTTTTAACAGGAAACCGTGCTGTGGCAAGGGCTTTTACGGGATACGACAATTTATCGGCAGTAAATGAAAAAGACAGGGAAGAGTTTGTTTATATAACGCCGGAAGGAGAAGCATATCACAAAAGCAGAGGCTGCCATTATCTGGAACTGTCCATAGAAAAAGTTTTTATAGAGGATATATCCGATATCAGAAATGCGGAAGGCGGTATCTATCATGCATGTCCTTTATGCAAAGGAGCGGGTAACGGGACAACGGTATTTGTTACCAATTATGGGAACAGGTATCACAGGGACGTTTTGTGCAGCGGGTTAAAAAGAACGGTGGAAATGGTGCCCATATCTGAAACAGGGGGCAGGCATCCCTGCGCTAAATGCTGTAATTAATTGATTTGAGGGTCAAATGAATATGCAGGCATATTCCCTTGACCTATGGAGGATAAGATGGAATGGACACAATTTGCTCTATGCATACTGCTGGGCGCATTGGCCGTTGCGGATTATAAAAAGAGGGAAATACCTCTATGGCCTGTTGCAGCGGTTTTATGCATAGGAATATTAAATTTACATATGCAGCATTACCGGGATTGGAGAAATGTATTGGGAGGTATAGGCGTAGGCGCAGTATTGCTTTTACTTTCAAAGGCCACAAG
>ULTO01005064.1_pt1 | contig 21425 bp, 21 predicted proteins | sample 1957601 | NCBI WGS metagenome assembly ULTO01 (sample SAMEA4835734, study PRJEB28245) | human gut metagenome | biome: gut microbiome; material: fecal sample | place: Denmark | collected 2008 | reverse complement strand
CAGCCGCAGGCATCCCTGTTGCAAAGCACGGCAACAGAAGCGTGTCCAGCAAATGCGGGGCGGCAGATGTATTGGAGGCTTTAGGCGTAAATATTGCCATTGAGCCTGAAAAGATGGAAAAGGTATTGAGGAAAGAAGGAATTTCCTTTATGTTTGCCCAGATTTATCATAAGGCTATGCGTTATGTGGCTCCGGTCAGAAAAGAACTGGGAATCCGCACGATCTTCAATATTTTAGGACCTTTATCCAATCCGGCATTTGCCAATATGCAGCTTATGGGCGTTTATGAAGAGGCTTTATTAAAACCCATGGCGGAGGTTTTGATGAAATTAGGCGTAAAACGCGGCATGGTGGTATACGGCACTGACAGGCTGGATGAAATCAGCATCAGCGCCCCCACTCTTGTATGTGAGATCAAAGACGGAGAAATTCAGAGCTATGAGATTACCCCGGAACAATTTGGGTTAAAGCGGGCAAAGAAAGAAGATATGGCGGGAGGAGATCCGGCGGAAAACGCCAGAATTACAAAAGCGATTCTGGCAGGAGAAAAAGGGGCAAAGGCAGATGCGGTTGTCTTAAATGCCGGTGCGGGAATTTATATTGCAGGAAAGGCCGACAGTCTGGCAGAGGGAATCAAAAAAGCCCAGGAGATCATTGACAGCGGCAGGGCGGCGGAAAAGCTGGAAGCGTTTATAAGGGCAACTAACGCATAATAAAACGTAGTATCATGAAGCGTGCAGACATGGACATATGTGACAGGGCATAACGACAGGAGGAGACATGGCGGAAACAATATTGGATATTCTGGCGGATACCGCCAGAGAACGGGTAAAAAAAGATAAGGAAAAAATTTCCCTTGAACAGATGAAAGTCCTTGCAGGGAAAAGGGAATGCCAAAAGGATAAGGAGAAAGGATTTCCCGTGGAGCAGGCTCTGAAAAAAGAGGGTATTTCCTTTATCTGCGAGGTCAAAAAGGCGTCCCCTTCCAAGGGAATGATTGCCGAGGATTTTCCCTATGTGGAGATAGCCAGGGCTTACGAAGAGGCGGGGGCCGACTGCATTTCCGTTTTAACGGAACCCGGCAAATTCCTGGGGAGCGACGCCTATCTGGAGGAAATCGTCAAAGAGGTAAAGACCCCTGTGCTCAGGAAGGATTTTACCATAGATGCTTACCAGATTTACCAGGCAAAGGCGTTAGGGGCGTCCATGGTCCTTCTGATATGCGCCCTGCTTGATGAGGAAACGATCAGGGAGTATATCGGAATCTGTGATGGGCTGGGGCTTTCCGCACTGGTAGAAGTCCATGATGAAGAGGAAATTGCCATGGCAGTCAGGGCAGGAGCCAGAATCATCGGTGTAAACAACAGAAACTTAAAGGATTTTACCGTGGATGTAAATAACAGCAGCCGTTTGAGAAAATTAGTTCCTCCCCATGTATTATTTGTGGCGGAAAGCGGAATCAGGAGCGCAGAGGATATAAAGAAACTGAAAGAAGCAGGCGTTAACGGCGTGTTGATTGGGGAGACCCTGATGAAAAGCAGCAATAAGAAAGCCATGTTAGATGAATTGCGGAAGGGATGCCTATGAACCGGATAAAAATCTGTGGACTAAAGCGCATGGAAGATATTTTGGCAGTTAATGAATATAAACCGGAGTATATCGGTTTTGTTTTTGCAAATACCAAAAGATTTGTCACTGATGAACTTGCGGCGGAATTAAAAAGCACTTTGGATAAGAGGATCAGGGCGGTGGGCGTATTTGTCAATGAACCCATAGCCCATGTGGTCAAACTGGTAGCGGAAGGAACCATTGATGCAATACAGCTTCACGGGCAGGAGAATTTAAATTATGTAAACCAATTAAGAGAAGAACTGGCTAAAATACCGGAATGTCACATTCCTGTCATCAAGGCGGTCCGGATTGATGCTTCCCTTGAGGTAACGGAAGAAAAGGAAGCAGACATCATAAAAGAAAACCAAAGGCTGATCGATGAAGCAAAGGCGTTACAGGTTGATTATCTGCTTTTTGACGCCAAAGTAAAAGGAAGCTTTGGAGGGAGCGGAAAGCAGTTTGATATTGCGGGACTGCCCCCCGATGAAGCAATCGGTATGCCATACTTTCTGGCAGGAGGGATTGGTTTACATAATGTAAAACGATTGCTCGCTTTGAGAAATCCCTATGGAATTGATGTAAGCAGCGCAGTGGAAACGGACGGCAGCAAAGACAAAGAAAAAATAAAAGAATTTATAGAAACGGTAAGAAAGGAGTCAACATGAGTAAAGGGAGATTTGGCGCATACGGAGGACAGTACGTGCCGGAAACATTAATGAATGCCATATATGAGTTAGAGGAGGCTTATGAGCATTATAAAAACGATCCTGCATTTATAAAGGAACTGGATGATTTAAACAGAAACTATGCGGGAAGACCTTCGCTGTTATACTATGCGAAAAAAATGACAAAGGACCTGGGAGGCGCTAAGATTTATTTAAAGCGTGAGGATCTAAACCACACCGGCTCCCATAAGATCAACAATGTTTTAGGGCAGGTGCTTTTGGCGAAGAAAATGGGAAAGACCAGGGTCATTGCAGAAACCGGCGCGGGACAGCACGGAGTGGCAACGGCGACGGCGGCAGCCCTTATGGATATGGAATGTGAGATCTTTATGGGAAAGGAAGATACGATCCGCCAGGCCTTAAATGTATTCCGCATGGAGCTTTTAGGGGCAAAGGTACATCCCGTGGAAAGCGGCACCCAGACCTTAAAGGATGCGGTAAATGAGACAATGAGAGAGTGGACGAACAGGGTGGATGATACTTTATATGTCCTTGGTTCCGTTATGGGACCCCATCCCTTTCCTACCATTGTCAGGGATTTCCAGAGCGTTATCGGCAAGGAGATCAAGGAGCAGCTTTTGGAACGGGAAGGAAGGCTGCCCGATGCGGTGGTTGCCTGCGTAGGCGGCGGCAGCAATGCCATGGGAAGCTTTTATGAATTTATAGAAAATAAAGAAGTGGCATTGATCGGCTGTGAGGCGGCAGGGTTAGGCGTGGACAATCCTAAAAATGCCGCAACCATTGCAAACGGAAGCGAAGGCATTTTCCACGGCATGAAGTCTTTATTCTGCCAGAATGAATACGGACAGATCGCACCTGTTTATTCCATTTCCGCAGGGCTTGATTATCCCGGCATCGGACCGGAGCACGCCATGCTCCATGAGACGAAAAGGGCGCAGTATGTGCCGGTTACAGATGAGGAAGCGGTACAGGCCTTTGAATATCTTTCCCGCATGGAGGGTATTATCCCGGCCATTGAAAGTTCCCATGCCGTTGCCCATGTGATGAAGATTGCAAAAACAATGGATAAGGATAAAATCATCGTATGTACGATTTCCGGAAGAGGAGATAAAGATGTGGCAGCCATTGCCAGATATCGGGGGGTAGAGTTGTATGAGTAACATAAGAAAAGCATTTGAAAACGGAAAAGCATTTATTGCTTTTGTAACGGGAGGAGACCCGGACCTTAAAACAACGGAACAGATTTTGTACAGCATGGAAGAGGCGGGAGCGGACCTGATTGAAATCGGTATTCCCTTCTCAGACCCCATTGCAGAAGGAGCTGTTATCCAGGAGGCGAACGAACGGGCGCTCTTAGCAGGCTGCACTACGGATAAATTGTTTGATACGGTAAAAAAAGCGAGAAAAAAAGTTAAGGTTCCTATTGTATATTTAACTTATGCCAATGCTGTGGTAAAATACGGTAAGGACAAATTTATGAAACGCTGCACGGAATGCGGCATTGACGGTTTGATCGTCCCGGATATTCCTTTTGAGGAAAAAGGGGAGTTAGCCGATGTTTGTGAAGAGTACGGCGTGGATTTAATTTCCATGATCGCGCCTACTTCCCATGACCGCATTAAAATGATTGCCAAAGAAGCCAAAGGTTTTGTATACTGCGTATCCTCCATGGGCGTTACAGGCGTAAGAAGTGAGATTAAAACGGATATCGGTTCCATGGTTAAACTGGTAAAAGAAGTTAATGACATTCCCTGCGCTATCGGCTTTGGCATTGCCACACCAAAGCAGGCGGAAAAAATGGCTGCCCTTTCCGACGGGGCCATCGTAGGCAGCGCCATTGTCAAGCTGGTTGCAAAATACGGCAAGGATGCGCCGGAATATGTGGGAGAATATGTGAGATCCATGAAGGCGGCGGTAAGAAAGGCGGATTAAAATAATGTATATTGCAATAGGATTGCTGATCTTCCTAATAGAAATCATAATAGCATGTATCATAAAGGATTTCATAATGTTAGGTATTATGATCGTTACCCTTGGTTTTCTGTTCCTTTTATGCATTATAAAAGGCAATGTAAAAATAAAGGGAGCAGCCATCGTTATGACAGTTTACTGTTTTTTGTGGGGCATAGGAATGACCGGACTTTCCATTGCAGGAAAACTGAACAAAGATTTCAAAGACTATGACGTAATATTACTTGTGACAGGCGTGGGATTTACCTGTTTCATCTTGGGAATTTACATGGGAATCATCAGAAAATTTCAATGCAGCCATCGAATATCGGCCCGTTATAACGGCGCACAGGCCAATACCGTAAGAGGCCATACTACATATACCCCTGAGTTTTCCTTTACTTATAACGGAGAACACTACTTAAACACCAGTGGGGAATGTTTTTCCAAAAGAAAATTAAACAAGCGTTTCCAAATAGGAGAAAGCTATCCCATTTACATAAACCCGAAAAATCCCAACTGTCTTTGTGTAAGCCGCATGATAACCAAAGAATGGATTTTTCTTATTGTGCTGGGAATATTGTTTTTATTTGTTTCCTACAACCTAATGATTGAGTATTCTATAATATAATGAAACCATACATAAAATCGAGGTACCCCATATGACCAGACAAAAGACAAACGCCATACTAAAAACACTGGATGAGGAATACGGCACGACCAAAGAAGGGTTTCTCCACACCCATGACTGGCAGCTCTTAACCGCCATTATGCTAAGCGCCCAGAGCACCGACAAACAGGTAGATGAGATACTGCCGTCCCTATGGGAAAAATTCCCAACCCCTGAGGCAATAGCGGGCGCACCCGTTGAAGAAATCGAAACGGCAATTAAAAGCATCGGCCTATACAAGATGAAAGCCAAAAACATGAAAAACTGCTGTGAAAAGCTGATAAAAGAACATGGCGGGAAAGTGCCTGTTACCATAGAACAGCTTGTAGAACTGCCCGGCGTGGGAAGGAAAACAGCCACTTTATTTTTAGCGGATGCTTACGGCATTCCCGGCGTAACCGTGGACACCCATGTTTTCCGCATTTCCAAAAGATTAGGCTGGGCAGACGGAAAAAATCCGGTTCAGGTGGAACAGGAGTTAATGAAGGTACTTCCCAAAGAACACTGGAACCGGATCAATTTTCAGTTGATTTACCACGGCAGAAGCATCTGCAGCGCAAGATGCGCACACTGCGAAAAATGTGTGCTGGAGAAATGGTGTGAAAAAAGATTGTAAAAGACACAGCAAAAGACATAGGTGGTACAGGATTGCCGGATGTATGATACTGGCTGTTATCATATGTTATTTTATGCTGTGTTTTTCCATGAGACTGAAGGAACGTGAGGAACAAGGCACACAGGGAAACCATAAACTGTATTATATATTGAATGCCGACGGAATGAAGGGATTGGGACACAGTATCCTGGTTCTGGAAGACGGAGAAGGCTGTGGAATGGTATTCAGTTTTAATGGTATGCAGAGGGGCTTGAAAGAAGCGCTTTTAGGAAAAGCCGGCGTAGGGAAAATGAGTGTGGGCTATATGGACAAAGGAGAGCTGCAGGATTTTCTTAACACCGGGAATTTACGGTTGGAAGGCGACCAGTTACAGGATAATTACGATGTGGCATTATACCGAAATATTACGGAAGAAGAGTATAAAGCCATACTGGAAGGGACAGAAATTTATATTGAAACCGGAAGGGAATACGAAGAGCTTTATGTGCAATATGCCGCTGCAAAGGATGAGAGATTGAAAGCGGAATATGAAAGACAGTTAGAACAGATGGGTACAAATGATGCCCTGCCTCTTTACCGGATTTATACCCATAACTGCGACCATGCTGCACGTTTGCTGATTGCCTGTGCGGATGATGAAATGCGGGAGTACAATCAGAACAGCAATAAAATAACGCCCGGAGGAAATCTGAAGGCTTTTGCAAAAAGCACAGATTCCTGGGGCGTTATGAGGCTGGGAAATAGTACATTCCCGGAAAAAGTTCTGGAATTTTTTATGATATTCTAAGGTAATCCCTACTCCACATCCATCAGCTCCTGGAAGAAATTACAGTAATCCGTCCGGTTTTCTTTAATGAACTTAATGGCGGCGGAAGGGTGGCAGTTTAAAATACCTGTCATTAAGTAGGGGATATCATAGCCCCAGACGGTGCCTTCGGCTTTCAATTTTAACATATGCTTTTCCACAAAACGGATGATAGGCGTCACATCGTATTTGGGGTTTTTCAAAAAGCTCAACAGGGATTCGGAATAGCAGTTTCCTGCACCCCGTCCCATACCGCTTACGGTGGCGTCCAAAAGGCTGACGCCTACGCGGCAGGCTTCGATGGTATTGGCAAAAGCTAACTGCTGGTTGTTGTGGGCATGGATTCCCACGATTTTGCCGGATGCGTTAGCAATATCTAAATACTTTTCCGATAATTTGGTAATCTGTTCGGGATAGAAGGATCCGAAACTGTCCACGAGATAAATAACGTCCACAGGGCTTTTGGCAAGAAGCTTAAGACCGGCATCCAGGTCGTCGGAGTTGACCTTGGAAACTGCCATAATATTGACGGTCACTTCGTATCCTTTATTTTTGAAGTCCTCGATCATTTTGACAGCGGCCGGAATCTGATGGATATAAGTTGCCACGCGGACCAGATCAATGACGCTGTCCTTTTTGGAAATAATATCCTTTTGATAGTCACAGCGGCCTACGTCGGCCATAACGGAAATCTTTAAAGGAGAATCATTTTCTCCTACGATGGCGCGAATGTCCTCTTCATTGCAGAATTTCCATTTGCCGAATTCTTCCGGACTGAAAAGCTCTTTGGACGCTTTGTAACCGAATTCCATATAATCTACGCCGGTCTTAATGTTGGCCCGGTACAGATCTTTTACAAACTCGTCGGTAAAAGCAAAATTATTGACAAGACCGCCATCTCTCATGGTACAGTCTACGATTTTAATATCAGGGCAGTAATCCATTAATGTCCTTTCGCTGCAGCTTGCAGTATTCATAATCTTTTCCTCCATCAATTATAGGATTTCCATAACAGGAAAGCAATATCACGCTTTAAACTGCTAAAGCGACTTTATCATACAAAATCCGCGGGGATTTGTCAATGAATTTTCACAAATAAACCCGAATTTAGAAAAAATATCGGTATAAAAATGACGGATAAATCAGCAAAAAATTGATGAAGCAAAAAAGCGGACAGCAGGCGCCAGGCTCTGTTATCCGCTTTCATTACCGGTAAGCTCTATGAAATTTTAAAAGGGTCAGGCTTCGCTGCCGCCGAGGTTTGTATAAAAGCTGATCAGATACAGACCTCCAAGACCTACAAGGGCGTAAATGATACGGGTAATCCAGGGAATACCGCCGAAGATCATTGATACAAGGTTGAAATTAAAGAAACCAACCAGCCCCCAGTTTATGGCACCGATGATGACTAACGTCAGAACGATGCAGTCAAAAGTTTTGTTTCTCATAAAAATGCCTCCTTTCAAAAAAGATGCCTACATGTATACTATGACTGATATTGATATTATTTATGCTGGAAATAATTTTCAAAGTAAAGTATGATATAAAATAGGTTATAAAAGACAAGGTATAGGAAAACATTTCTAAAAAAAACGGTTTATTTTTGTGGCGAATATGGTATCAGGGAAAAACAAACGCAAAATAGAATATGAGGGTACAGATTACTATTGGTATGTAAGAGTAAACGACCATGGTCATAAAGTGCATATTATATCTGAGGATAAAAATTTACATTTGGAATATCCCTTTATAGATACGGAGGTTCCTGTTACATCACAGGACATCAGGAAACATCTGAAAAAATATTTTGATGACCATTTATAAGGAATGTTTTATCAAAAAGAAAATTAATAAAATAAAAAGAAAAGAAAACAATAAAAATAGGGAATGGAAATATTAAAATGAACGATAAGAAACAATTTAAGGAAACAGCGGAAGAGATCCGGTTAAACAAATATCTGGCACAGGCGGGGATCTGTTCCAGAAGGGATGCGGATAAACTGATCGAAACCGGGCAGGTCAGCATCAACGACAAGATTGCAAGTCCGGGAACAAAGGTTGCGCCCGGGGATAAGGTGTGCGTCCAGGGCAGGCTCATAGGCGGCAGACAGGATACGGCGGTACTCGCTTATTACAAGCCTTTGGGCGTGATCTGTTCGGAACGGGATAAGCATGCGGACAGGCTTTTATCGGATGAACTTCATTTTCCGGTAAGGGTCACATATGCGGGGAGGCTTGACAAGGACTCGGAGGGGTTATTGCTGCTGACTAACGACGGAAAGCTCATTGACGCCCTGATGCGGGGGGCTAACCGTCATGAAAAAGAATATGTGGTAAAAGTAAAAAAAGAAATTACGCCGGAATTTTTAGACGCTATGTCAAAGGGCGTCTATCTTACGGAACTGGATAAAAGGACAAGACCCTGTAAGGTGGAGCAGACGGGGAAATTTACATTCCATATCGTACTGACCCAGGGGCTCAACCGCCAGATTCGGAGGATGTGCAGGGAGCTTGACTATCAGGTCCATTCTTTAAAGAGAATCCGGGTAGCCAATATCGAATTGGGACAGTTAAGGCCGGGAGAGTATCGGGTATTAAAGGGCAATGAATTAAAGGAGCTTTACAGGATCGCCGGCTCGAAGGGAGAAGCTTATGAATAAGGTCCAGAGAATGAAGGAATTGATCGAAAGATTAAATGAGGCTTCAGAGGCCTATTACGCCAAAGACATGGAAATTATGAGCAACTTGGAATATGACAGGCTGTATGACGAACTGGTCAGCCTGGAAAAGGAAACGGGAATGACCCTTTCCGAAAGCCCTACGGTCACAGTGGGCTATGAAGCCGTTGATGAGCTGCCAAAGGAACGTCATGAAAGCCCTATGCTTTCACTGGCAAAGACTAAGAGCCGGGAAGAGCTTAAAGAGTGGTTGAACGGAAAGGAAGGTCTTTTATCCTGGAAGTTAGACGGTCTTACCATTGTTCTGACTTATGATGGCGGGAGGCTTGAAAAAGCGGTTACAAGAGGCAACGGAGAAATCGGGGAGGTCATTACAAACAATGCAAGGGTTTTTAAAAACATTCCCCATTCCATTACTTTTAAGGGCCGGCTGGTTTTAAGGGGAGAAGCGGTCATTACTTATTCGGATTTTGAAAAGGTAAATGCCACGATTCCGGATGCGGATGCAAAATACAAAAATCCCAGAAATCTCTGCAGCGGCTCGGTCAGACAGCTGAATAATGAGGTAACGGCAAAAAGAAACGTCCGCCTGTTCGCATTTTCCCTGGTCAGCGCCAGAGAAGGGGGAGAAGAGCTGGATTTTGGCAATGACAGGGAAAAACAGTTCCTGTTTTTAAAAGACCAGGGCTTTGACGTGGTGGAATATAAAAAGGTCGCCCCCGGTACGATCATAGAAAGTGTGGAAGCCTTTGCGGAGGCGGTAAAGACCTATGACGTACCTTCCGACGGACTGGTGCTGACCTATTGCGATATGGCTTATGGGGCCTCTTTGGGAAGGACGGCAAAATTTCCGAGGGATTCCATTGCCTTTAAATGGGCGGATGAAATGGCGGAAACTACCTTAAAGGAGATCGAATGGAGCCCCAGCCGGACAGGACTCATCAATCCTGTGGCGATTTTTGAACCCGTGGAACTGGAAGGGACTACCGTTTCCCGGGCAAGTGTGCATAATTTAAGCATTTTAAAGGGATTGAAGCTGGGGATCGGAGACCGTATCAAAGTATATAAGGCCAATATGATCATTCCTCAGATCGCGGAAAATTTAACGGGCAGCGGGAACCTGGAAATTCCAAAGCATTGTCCGGTCTGCGGCGGAGAAACGAAGATCAGCAAGCTAAATGATGCGGAAACCCTTGTGTGCCCCAATATGGATTGTGAGGCCAAGAAGATCAAGGCTTTTACCCTGATGGTAAGCAGGGATGCATTGAATATAGACGGTTTGTCGGAAGCAACTCTGGAAAAGTTTATAGCCAAAGGTTTTATCCATGATTTTGCGGACATTTTCCATCTTGACCGTTATAAGGAGGAAATAACCCGGATGGAAGGCTTCGGGGAAAAGTCCTATCAGAATCTTTGTGAATCCCTTGAAAGAGCAAAGGAAACGACCCTGGCAAGATTTGTTTACAGTCTGGGAATAAACGGCATCGGCCTTGCCAATGCCAAAGTGCTTTGCAAGGCGTTTCATGATGATTTTGAAAAACTAAAGACAGCTTCGGTGGAAGAGCTTTCCGAAGTGGACGGTATCGGGGAAGTGTTAGCGGAAGGGATCCGGAGCTTTTTCGATGATGAAAAGAAGCTGGCCTCTGCAAAGGAGCTTTTATCAGAGCTTAAGATCGCAAAAACGGAAGAAGATGAGGAAGAACAGATTTTCCTCGGCAAGACCTTTGTGATTACCGGAAGCGTGGAGCATTTTAACAACCGGGGCGAGGTCAAGGAACTGATCGAGAAAAAAGGCGGCAAAGTGGCGGGCAGCGTTTCGGGTAAGACGGATTACCTGATCAATAACGATTTAGCTTCCACTTCCGGCAAGAACAAGAAGGCGAAGGAACTGGGCGTGCCCATCATTTCCGAAGAAATGTTTTTGGAAATGCTGAAGGGCTGAACCGGGACCGCCGCGGTTTACGTATCGGATAAAAGGTGTTAATATAGTAAAGAAATACGAATAAAGTAAAGAGGGTATTGTCATGCCGATTAAAACACAAAGCGATCTTCCTGCCAAGGAGATCCTTGAAAATGAAAATATATTTGTTGTGGATGAGTACAGGGCGATTCATCAGGATATCCGCCCTTTGCAGATCTGTATTTTAAATCTGATGCCTGTAAAACAGGATACGGAGCTGCAGCTTTTACGGGCTTTATCCAATACGCCCCTGCAGGTGGATGTGACCTTTCTCAATATGAAGAGCCATATTTCTTTAAATACATCCGCAAACCATCTGAACAAGTTCTATGTTACCTTTGAGGATATAAAACAGAAGAAATATGACGGATTGATCATTACCGGCGCGCCGGTAGAGCATATGGAATATGAAGAAGTGGATTACTGGGAGGAGCTTGTGGAGGTAATGGAGTGGTCCAAGACCAATGTGACTTCAACCTTCCATATCTGCTGGGGAGCCCAGGCCGGTCTTTATTATCATTACGGCCTGCAGAAAAAGCTGCTTCCCCGAAAGGTGTTCGGCGTGTTCGAACATAAGGTCATGAACAGGAAGGTTCCCATTGTGAGAGGCTTTGACGATTATTTCCTGGCGCCCCACAGCAGGCATACGGAGGTGCCTGCGGAGGATATTCATAACTGCAGGTCTTTGACCGTTCTTGCCGAATCTGAAGAAGCAGGGGTATATCTGGCAATGGCAGGCTTTGGAAAGCAGTTTTTTGTCATGGGGCATTCGGAATATGACCGTATGACGCTCCATGATGAGTATTTCAGGGATGTGAATAAGGGACTGGATATTGCCGTCCCTAAAAATTACTTCCCCAATGACGACCCCACACAGAAGCCCCGTCTGCAATGGAGAAGTCACAGCAATAATCTCTACAGCAACTGGTTAAATTATTACGTATACCAGATAACGCCTTATGAACTGTAAAAAATATTCAGATAAACGGAGGAAAATAAGATGATGATAAGTGATGCAGTCAGGTATATCGGAGCGGATGACAGGGATATCGATCTGTTTGAGAGCCAGTATCGGGTACCCCACGGTGTTTCCTACAACTCCTATCTGATCCTGGATGAAAAGGTTGCGGTCATGGATACCGCGGATAAAAGAGTGGAGGAACAGTGGTTTGCCAATCTGGAACGGGAGCTTTCGGGAAGAACTCCTGATTATCTGGTAATTTCCCATATGGAGCCGGACCATGGGGCATTGATTGGGAAGTTTATTGAGAAATATCCCGATACGATTCTTGTGGGAAATGCCAGGACTTTCCCCATGATCTCGCAGTTTTTCCATGAGGATTTAGAGGATAGAAAGATCGTAGTTGCGGAAGAGGAGGAACTTTCCTTAGGGGAGCATACCTTAACCTTTTATATGGCGCCTATGGTCCACTGGCCGGAGGTCATGGTTACCTATGAAAAGAAAGAGAAGATCCTCTTTTCGGCAGACGGTTTCGGCAAATTCGGGACCCTGGATACGGACGAAGACTGGACCTGCGAGGCGAGACGGTATTATTTCAATATCGTGGGCAAATACGGTATGCAGGTACAGGCGCTGCTAAAAAAAGCATCGGCGTTGGATATTGAAATGATCTGTCCTCTCCACGGACCTGTGTTAAAAGAAAATCTTTCTTATTATATCGGCAAATACCAGACATGGAGCAGCTATGAGCCTGAGGATAAAGGAGTGTTTGTAGCCTATGCCTCCATCCACGGCAATACCGCCAAGGCGGCGGAATATATGGCGGAGCAGCTCAGGGAAAAAGGGGCGGAAAAAGTAGTGGTCTGCGACCTTGCAAGGGAAGATATGGCGGAAGCTGTAGAGGACGCTTTCCGTTATGACAGGATCGTGTTAGCGGCATCTACTTATGACGGCGGCATCTTTACATGGATGGAAGAGTTTCTGCATCATCTGAAGGCGAAAAATTTCCAAAAGAGAAAAGCGGCGTTAATAGAAAACGGAAGCTGGGCGCCGGCAGCAGCAAAGCAGATGCGGGCTTTTTTGGAGACTATGAAGGATGTGGAAGTTTTAGAGCAGGTCGTTACGGTTAAGTCCGCTTTAAGCGAAGCAAACAAAGAGGAAATAGAAAGACTGGCGGAAAGCTTATGCACTACAACTGTCTGATCGTGGATGATGAAGCCGATCTGGCTAAAATGACATGTGAATATTTTGAACTCTTTGACGTATCCTGTGCCTGTGTGGCGGATGCAGCGTCCTGTAAAGAGTTTCTTCTGACCCACGAGGTGGACATCCTTCTTTTGGACATTAATCTGTCCGAGGAAAGCGGCTTTGCTCTTTGCAAGAGCTTAAGGGAAACTTCCGATATCCCGATTTTGTTTATCAGTGCCAGACAAAGCGACGAGGATATTCTCGTTGCCCTGAATATCGGCGGCGATGATTATATCAAAAAGCCCTATACCCTGAGCATTCTTTTGGCAAAGGTAAAGGCGGTCTTAAAGCGCCTTCCGGGAAAAGGACGTGAGGCGACAGGAAAAGACGGGCAGGCTGCGGAAAACGGCAGGCGGATGGCAGAGAAAGACGGGCAAGCTGCGGAAAACGGCAGGCGGATGGCAGAGAAGGACGGACAGGCCCCGGGAAGCAGCAGGCAGACAGCAGGTAATAACGGGGAGGCGGCTGAAATAAACGGCCGGGCGGAAGAGGATGCAGCTGACGACAAAGTGTGCAGGCTGTACCTTGATGAAAGCATCTTCTGCGCCTTTTTGGACGGCAGACGGGTGGAACTGAAGGCAAAGGAATTTAAACTGCTGCAGTGCCTCTTTGAGAACAGGAACACCATTGTTACCAAGGAAAAGCTTTTTGAAAAGGTATGGGGAGACGCTTTTTTCGGAGACAGTACCTTAAACGTACATATACGCAGATTAAGGGAAAAGCTGGAGAAAGACCCGGGCAGTCCAAAGTTTATCAAAACGGTCTGGGGAACAGGCTATTTATTGGAGATTTAAGAATGAAAATAAAATATCTGGCGGCGGCTTTTACGCTTTTTATGGCAATGATCATGGCCTATTTCTGGGTGGAAACAGACAGAAATGAGCAGACGGTTTTAGACATGGTTTATTACAATAAGGAATTGAAAAATATAAGCCGGGCAGCGGATACGGGAATGGAAAGAACGGATTTGGAGACTGAGTACGACTGCAGTCTCCTTTTTTTAACGGATGGGGATTATAAGTTTAAGCTGAATGAAGCCATATCCCGGGGCAATGTGGTTTTGGATTATGAGAAGAACGGTGCGATTGCAGGAAAGATCGTCTGGGACAGGGAAAATCTTTTGCAGAATCAGTGGAAGCAGCAGATGAGGAAGATCTCCATGGCAGTATGCGCGCTGGTTTTACTGGGTGGATGGATTTTATTGGCCATAGTCTGGTACTGTTTTGTCCGGCCCTTTTCCACCCTGAAGGCCTTTGCGGCGGAAATAGCAAAGGGGAACCTGGATTTTCCCCTTCCCATGGAGAAAGGCAATTTTTTCGGGGCCTTTACGGAAAGCTTTGACATTATGCGCGAGGAACTGCGGCGCGCAAGGGAAAACGAGTATCTTGCAAACGTGAGCAAAAAGGAACTGGTGGCGGAGCTGTCCCATGATATCAAGACTCCGGTTTCCGCCATCAAGGCGGTATGTGAGGTCCTGGAAGTCAAGGAGAAGAATGAGGACACCCTGGAGAAGGTAGGGATCATCGCGGCAAAGGCGGATACCATAGACCGCCTGGCGGGCAATATGTTCCATGCCACCTTGGAGGAATTAGAGGTCCTTAAGGTAGAACCGGTGGAGGAAAGGAGCACGCTGATCCCGGATATGTTTAAGGAATTAAAATATTACGGGGACATCAGGCTGGAAAACGAGATCGGGGAATGCCTTTTGTGGATGGACAGGCTGCGCATGGAGCAGGTCATCGACAACATTGTCAACAATTCCTTTAAATATGCCGGGACATCCGTGAACGTCCGGTTTCAGGATGAAAAGGACGGCATCAGCATTACAATAAAGGATAAAGGAAAGGGCGTGCCGGCGGAGGAACTGCCTCTTGTAACGGAAAAATTTTTCAGGGGGAGCAATGCGGCGGGAGAATCGGGCTCGGGCCTTGGGATGTATCTTGTGAAAAGCTTTATGGAGAAGATGCACGGCGGGGTGGAATGTTTTTTTGACGAGGGATTCGGGGTAACGCTGTTTTTAAAAAAAGTTTAAAGGCCGGTTCAGATTTAAGGAACAGTTAAGAATTAAACAAGAGTCAGTAAAAGATTTTGCATAAAGAAGTTTCTATAATGTGAATTGTAGTCAATGATTTTGCCATAAGGAAAGTTATTGTCTGCAGAAACAAAAATATGCGAGATAAACGGAGGATCTATTCATTATGGAAACAATATTAACGGCAAAGGATCTATGCAAAACCTTTTCCCAGGGGAAGCTGCAGCAGCATGTGTTAAAGAACCTGAATCTGGAAATTGAAAAAGGGGATTTTGTGGTCATTATGGGAAGCTCGGGCTCCGGCAAGTCCACCCTGCTCTATGCCTTATCGGGCATGGATAAACCTACCCTGGGAAGCGTTAAGTGCATGGGAGAGGAGATCACGGGATATGGTAATGACAAGCTGGCGGTATTCAGACGGAACCACTGCGGCTTTGTCTTCCAGCAGAACTATTTGAACGATACCATGAGCGTATTGGATAACATTATGGTAAGCGGCCTTTTGGCTGACAAAAACAGAAAAAGGATCGCAGAGAGGGCAAAGGAACTGCTTTCCAAAGTGGATATAGGAAAAGAGGCGTGGAACAAGTTTCCAACCCAGCTTTCCGGCGGGGAGCAGCAGCGCGTGGCGGTCGTAAGAGGGATCATCAACAGCCCGGCGTTGTTATTTGCCGACGAGCCTACGGGGGCCTTGAATTCCCGGAATACCGGTCATATCCTGGACGTGCTGACAGAGCTTAACAAGGAGGGGCAGACCATCGTCATGGTAACCCACGATATGCGCTGCGCCAGGAGGGGAAATAAAGTGAAATACCTTTCGGACGGCGTGATCACGGGAGAACTTTTCCTTGGAGATTATGAAAGCGGAGATAAAAAACGGCATGAAGAGCTGCGCTTGTTTTTACAGGAAATGGGGTGGTAGGCATGTATTCCTTATACTTCATTGCAAAAAACAATTTAAAGAAAAAGAAGAGCGATGCGTTTGTTTTAACGGGGCTTATTACTCTTTCGGCGCTGCTTTTATATATCAGCATTTCGACACTTTCCAATATGGGAAAAGTAGTGGAAAAGGCGTATGAACTGACAAATACCGCCGACTGGTATATGCTGACCTCCGAAACTGCAACAGATAATATGGAGGAAATTTTTGAAAACCGGGGCGATGTGGAAAGCTTTGAAAAAACGTCCGCATATTATGTCGTAAAATCGGGATATATTGTAAATGGGGAAAGATCGGAAAACGATTACACCTTTCTGCTCGCTTTGGCGGATGAAGAACGGAATATCAGCCGGATCTATTCCGAATATGAAGGGGAGCTTTTTGATGATGAGATCTTACTGCCTTATTATATGAAAAGCGCCCTTAAAGTAGAGGCGGGAGACAGATTTTCCTTTGAGATAGGCGGACATACCTATGATTTTAAGGTAAAGGGGTTTCATGAAGATCCTCTATTTGCCAATCCCATGAATGTTTCCGTTTACAGATGCTATGTAACGGACAAAAGAGCAAAGGAAATGGCGGCAGAAGAAAAAAGCAGTATACTTCCCTATATGGAGTGCAAGGCAAAGCTTAAGGAGGGTACGGAAAGCAACAGATTTCTTATGGAAATTTCCGATGCGATCAATGAAAAGTCCCCGGAGGCGACACAGACTTTTAATTTCAGCTTTATATGGAGTTCCATGCGATACGGCGATACGATGTCCGCCAGCATCGGTATGGGAATTATGCTGGTATTTGCAGTGCTTTTGATCGGGATCGCACTGATCATTACCCGGTTCAATATCGGGAACTTTTGCGAAATGAATATTAAGAATATAGGCATTTTACGGGCGTCGGGCTATAAGGAGTCACAGCTTACAGGAAGCTTTGTTATGGAAATGTTTCTGGTGTCTCTGACGGGAAGCATTGTGGGACTTTGTGCAAGCGTTCTGACAGGCGGCTTTCTGGGAAGGCTGATGTCGTCAATCATAGGACTTTCGTGGAATCAGGGGTTTGATCCCAAAAGCGCTGCCGTGGTCATGGCCGTCTGCATTCCGGTTACCATGGCTGTAGCATGGCACAGCAGCAGGAAATGTGTAAAACTTCCCATAGTGAGCGCCCTCCGTTCGGGAATGGCCGACCATAATTTCCACAAAAACTACTTTCCTCTGGAAAAATCCCGTCAGCCCCTTGCGATGAATCTGGGATTAAAGTCCGTTTTCTATGCAAAAGCAAAGAATCTGGGAATCCTTTTGATCGTAATGCTTTTAGGCGTTGTGTGCTGTATCGGTTTCGGAATATATCAGGATTTTGCCGTTGATACGGATAATCTGTTGAAACACGTAGGTATGGAATTGGGAGATGTTTTTTATTTGGGAGAGGATCTTAAAGAATTCGGAAAGGAAGTTGAAAAGTGTCCGGAGGTGGATAAGGTATTGTATGAAGGAAGCGGAGATATCAAGTTAATCTATGGAGGGAAAGAAACAGCCGTTACATGTGATTTCTGGAACAGGCCCGAATTTCTGAAAAATGAGACGGTCATTCAGGGCAGGGCGCCGGAATTTGATAACGAGATCATGTTAAGCGTGGTTATCTGTGAGGAACTGGGGATTGAAGTCGGGGATATTGTCTATGTAAAGGGCATGGAAAAAGAAATGGACTATATTCTCTGCGGCATAGACCAGAAAATTAACAATATGGGGAGAAAAGCCCTTATGACCACTGCCGGAGAAGAACGGTTAAACGGCGGCAGTACATGCGGACAGCTGTGCGTATATGCGAAAGAGGGCGTTTCCGATAAAGAACTGGCGAAGCTGTTAAACGATAAGTATCCCCAGAGGGAAGCCGTGGAAGGGAAAAAAATGAGCGGGGAAAGCTTAAAACCCGTAATTCTGGTAATGAAGCTTCTTTGCATCATTTTTATGGCCGTCACTGCTTTTGTGGTGTCTTTGGTAGTGTTTCTGCTTCTTAAGACAAAGATCGTCAGGGAAAAGAAAAATTACGGCGTCTATAAGGCGCTGGGCTTTACCACGGGGCAGCTTTTAATGCAGACGGTCTTATCAAGCCTTCCCGTTATAGTTTCGGGAGCGCTCCTTGGCAGTCTCCTATGCGACCTTGTGGCAGGACCCCTTGCAGGCATCTGTTTAAAATCCATCGGCATTTACCAATATCAGATGCATGTAGACGGAATCTATAAGATCATAACATTGGTATTTATCACGGGAACGGCATTTCTGGTAGCGGTCCTTACCGGTGCAAGGATCAGGAAGATCCAGCCGGTCAAGCTGCTTGCGGAAGAGTAGAATGGTTCTGCGATACAAATAAGGAATAAACTTTTGCTGCCCTGCCTAACGGTAGGGTAGCTTTTGAATCAGGGATTTTGTCTTAGGCAGCCAGAATTGCACCAGGGGGCCGGTCAAAAACGCCGCCGCAATGGTGCCGACGCCCACAACGCCGCCCAGGATAAAGCCTATGATGACAAAGAAAATATCGCATCCCATGCGTACAAAACGGAACTGGATCCTTTGCAGCTTATCGGAAATGACGATAGCGATCAAATCGTTGGGACCGGTTCCCGCCTGGCTGTTGATGACGATGGACATACCCAGGGACAAGACGATACAGCCAAGGAGCATGACCGGCATCCGTATGTACATGGGACTGGCTTCATTACAAAAAGGAGTGATGAGCCAGTTGAAAAAATCGATAATGGGACCGCCGCAAAAGGCGCAGATAACCGTTCCCGGCTTGATATAGCCCTTTGTGGTAAAAAACATGACTGCCATGACCAGGCACAAAACCGCAACGTGGACGGTGCCGACGCTGGGAAAAGAGGTGCCGGTCATTTTTTGAAAGGACAAGGATAGTCCCTGAATAAAAACAGTAAAGGTATCGGTGCCCAATGCGGCTGTCAAAAACATGGAAACGCCTAAGTGGGCCACAATGAGGCCGAACAATAAAACCGACAGTGCCAGTATCCAGTCTTTTTTACTGCGTCCCGAAGTGTCTTTTGCAAAGGTTTCTGACATTTCTATTCCTCGCTTTATTCTTTTTTCCCCGAGAAGGCATTTTAAAAAGCCGTATTACAAATTTAAGGAACATCCTGTAAAAGGATTTTGGGGATACATAAGAATATCATAGCATGGTTTTTGTTGAAGAAGAAAGAGTAATTTGTTAAAATGGATTACAGAATGTAACATTTTTGCAGAACAGCGGATCGTTATGGGGAATGCAAAAGGGTACAGGGAGGTAGATATTGTGTCAAAGTTTGCTGTCAAAAATATGGAATGCAATATATGCGGCAGGATGAATGAAATAACCATTCTGGCCATGGGGACCAGTGAAGGGACTGCAGATCTGGATTTCAGGCCGCCGGAAGTGCGCAGGAGCGCAATGCCTTTGTGGGTACATAAGTGTGATTATTGCAGGAACGTATTTTCCACCACGGATCCCATGCCTGAATACGACGAAAAATATACGGATTCCAAGGAATATGTCAACTGCGCCAATATTGCGGGCCTTAATGAAATAGGGAAGCGTTTTGTAAAGCTGGCGCTTATATACCAGCACTGCAAGGAATACAGGAAGGCGGGGGATGCCTTTCTTTGCGCCGCATGGTCCTGCGATGATGAAAAGCTTGATGTGACGGCCATCGTCTGCAGGAAAAGGGCCCTTACCTGTTACAACGAGGTAGACGTGTCCAAGATTCCCAAAAGGGAACTGCCGGAATTAAAGCTGCGGATCGTGGATGTGCTGCGCCGGGCCGCGCTCTTTGAAGAGGCGGCGGTTTTTGCAGGGAAGTTGAAATTCCGTACGGAGCAGTATATCAAAATACAGGAATTCCAGATCGCCCGTGCAAAGGCCGGAGACAAAAAGTGTTATAAGCTGGAAGATATTTAATAAATAAACAGCCTGCTTTACCAGATGCCCATAACATGTTGTAAAAGAAGGCTGGCGGCAGTAATGCCTATCCAGCAGCACAGTCCCATGAGGATGGGCTTTCCGCCGGTTTTAACAAGCTTTACAATGTCGGTGTTGATGCCGATGGCGGCCATGGCCAGTACGATAAAGAACTTGCTCAGTTCTTTTACGGGATTGAATATAGCGGGAGAAATGCCCATTCCGCCTGCAACGGTGGTAATAACGGATGCCAGGATGAAATAGAGGATGAAAAAAGGAAAGATTTTTTTCATATCCACTTTTTCGTTTCCGGCGTCTTTTTCTTTTTTGGTACGGATAAAGGCTAAGACCAGTGTAATGGGAATAATGGCGAGGGTTCTGGTCAGCTTGACGGTAACGGCTTTATCCAGGGTCTGGGAGCCTAAATTGTACATGGCGTCCCAGGTTGAAGCGGCGGCGGTAACCGAAGAAGTATCGTTGACGGCTGTGCCCGCAAAGATGCCGAAGGCCTCCCCGGATGTCCGGCTGAATCCCAAAAGCGTCCCCATATAGGGAAACAGCAGGGCGGCTAAAACGTTAAAAAAGAAAATGACGCTGATGGCCTGAGCAACCTCTTCGTCGTCCGCATCGATGACGGGAGCGGTAGCGGCTATGGCGGGACCGCCGCAGATGGAGGAACCGACGCCTACCAGAGTGGATATCTTCCAGGGAATGCGCATGGCTTTGTATAAAACATAGGAAATGATCAAAGACACGCTGACGGTAATGAGGATAATGGGAAGGGACTGTGCCCCCGTCTTAAGGATGACGTTTAAATTCAGGCCGAAACCTAAAAGGATGACGGCCCACTGCAGTATTTTTTTGGATGTAAATTTAATGCCGGCCTCCAGGGCGGATTTGTTTTTTATGAACAGAGTTATGATCATCCCGGCGATAATGGCAATGACCGGACCCCCGATCACGGGGAACCGTTTCCCGAGAAACCAGGAAGGAATGGCGATGGCAAGACAGAGCAGGATGCCAGGAATAAATTTATGAAACGATTTCATAGAAATACCTCATTTCTTTAATTTGTGTTCTTTTTTAGTATGCACATGAACGGGGTTTTTTAGTGATAAAGTCCCCCATATGCATCATAATGGAAATGAGCGGCGTTGTAAAGAAGCGGCAGAGGTGCGAAAAAGATGAAAAACAGTTCATAGTGTTACAATAAGATAGTTGACATTTTTCATTTATGTGATAAAATTTTATATTGAAAATATACAGGCTGAGCCTGTAATGTGGGAGGAAAAAAAGAAAGATGAAAAAAATGAAAAAACTCTTATCCTT
>ULTO01035180.1_pt1 | contig 21673 bp, 15 predicted proteins | sample 1957601 | NCBI WGS metagenome assembly ULTO01 (sample SAMEA4835734, study PRJEB28245) | human gut metagenome | biome: gut microbiome; material: fecal sample | place: Denmark | collected 2008 | reverse complement strand
GCCATTGACGTTGCCGCCACGCTTGACACCATGACCGCCACAATGGAAACACTGGAAGTCCCCGAGCTACTCTTACTTGTAATGGAAACCGCCCTTGTCAGTATGTGCATGAAGATAATGTCCGTGCTGATTACGGTTATCCTTTACGGCAGAATGATAGAGATATATCTGACCTGCTCCGTTGCGCCTATCCCCTTTGCCACCATGACGAACCGGGAATGGGGAAGCATTGGAAATAATTACTTAAAAGGCTTGTTCGCATTGGGCGTACAGGGCTTTTTCATCATGGTATGCGTTGGCATTTACGCCGTGCTTGTAAACCAGATGACAATAGCGGCGAACCTGCACAGTGCCATTTTCAGCATAGCCGCCTATACCGTGATACTCTGCTTTTCCCTCTTTAAGACGGGAAGCATTGCAAAGAGCATTTTCCACGCACATTAGCAACAGTTTTATTTTTACAAGCCAATATGTAATACAAGCAGAAACTTTATGTTGATCTATGCTTTTTTCGTTTTGCAGCGGGCTTGTCCTTTTTTACTATTTTTATTTTGAATTTCCACGGACGAATTACCTCAATCTCCAATTCCAAAATATCTGAATTGCGGATAGAGCAAAGTACAATTACCAAAATCAATATAATTAGGGCTAGTCCCAAAATTAGTAATGTCATAGGCATTTCTCCTTTGTCAAATATTGTCACTTACACTTATATAATATGCACGATAATGAATTGTATATCATCATGCCAAAAACTTTTTTAGTTTTTTCTGCAATTTATGACAAGAAATAAAGGAAAGATTTCAGAGAACCATTGAAAAATCAGCATTTGAAAGCTATTTCCCCAAAACAAAGTATCTCTGAAAAAGTAGTCTAACTTGTCTATGACTAAATGGCGGGTGTCCTACATCATGTAAAAAAGCAGCCATTCTAACAAGCGAAAGGAGGTAACAAATGGCATACGTCACAGTACCCAAAGACCTAACGAAAGTAAAGAGCAAGGTTGCGCTAAACCTTACCAAGCGGCAGCTTGTGTGTTTTGGTGCGGCGGCAGTTGTGGGTGTCCCGCTTTTCTTTCTCATTAAGGACAGCGTACCACAGAGCGCAGCGACCTTTATCATGGTGCTTGTCATGCTGCCCTTTTTCATGCTTGCCATGTATGAGAAGCACGGGCAGCCCCTTGAAACCATTTTAGGCAACATCATCAAGGTGTTTTTCCTCACGCCAAAGGAACGACCCTACCAGACAGCAAACTATTACGCCGTTTTGGAAAAACAGCGGAAACTTAACAGGGAGGTAACAGCCATTGCGAAAAAAAGCTATCAAAGACAGACCGCAAAAACAGCAGGCAAAAGAGAAAATAAAGCTCTCACGGGCAGAGAAAAAAGAGATAGCCGCCCTCATGCGGCAGGCAAAGGGGGACGGGAAAAAGCACACCGCACAGCAGACAATCCCGTATGAAACCATGTACCCGGACGGGATATGCCGGGTAAAGGACAGTCTTTTCTCCAAGAGCATTGAGTTTTCCGACATCAACTATCAGCTTGCACAGCCGGACGACAAGACCGCAACCTTTGAAGCCCTCTGCGACTTCTACAACTCACTTGACAGCTCCGTGGGTTTGCAGCTTACCTTTATAAACCGTGTCGCCGGGGAGGGGGACTTTGCAAAGAGTATCGCCATACCGCCGCAGCAGGACGGTTTTGATGATGTGCGGGAGGAATACGCCGCCATGCTGCAAAATCAGCTTGCAAAGGGCAACAACGGGCTTATCAAGAAAAAGTACCTTACATTCACACTGGAAGCCGACAGCCTTAAAAACGCAAAATCACGGCTCTCCAGACTGGAAACGGACATATTGAACCACCTCAAAGTCTTAGGGGCGGCAAACAAGCCCCTTGACGGGAAAGAACGGCTTGAAGTGCTGCACGGCATTTTCCACCCGGACGGGGACAGGCGTTTCATGTTCAACTGGAAATGGCTTGTACCGTCCGGGCTTTCCACAAAGGACTTTATCGCACCGCCCTCATTCGCATTTAAGAATGGGCGAATGTTTAACATGGGGGACAAGACCGGGGCGGTATCGTTCTTACAGATACTTGCGCCGGAACTCAATGACCGCCTGCTTGCCGACCTCTTGAACGTAGAGGGGCATTTGTTAGTAAACCTGCATATCCGCAGTATCGACCAGAGCGAAGCCATAAAGACGGTAAAGCGCAAGATTACCGACCTTGACGCAATGAAGATAGCCGAGCAGAAAAAGGCGGTACGCAGCGGCTACGACATGGATATTATACCGTCCGACCTTGCCACCTACGGCGGGGACGCCAAAGACCTTTTGCGGGACTTGCAGAGCCGCAACGAGCGAATGTTTTTACTCACGTTCCTTGTGGTAAACCTTGCGGACAACAGGCAGCAGCTTGAAAACCAGATATTCCAGACGGCGGGCGTGGCGCAGAAAGCCAACTGTTCCCTTGTGCGCCTTGACTATCAGCAGGAAGCCGGGCTTGTGTCGTCCCTGCCTTTGGGACTGAATGACATTCCCATACAGCGGGGGCTTACCACGTCAAGCACGGCTATTTTCGTGCCGTTTACCACGCAGGAGCTTTTCCAGAACGGGGAAGCCCTCTACTACGGCTTGAACGCACTTTCAAGCAACATGATACTTGCGGACAGGAAGAAGCTCAAAAACCCTAACGGCTTGATTTTGGGAACGCCGGGAAGCGGCAAGAGCTTTTCTGCCAAGCGTGAGATCACTAACGTATTCCTTGTGGCAGACAAAAAGGACTGTATCCTGATATGCGACCCGGAAGCCGAGTATGCGCCGCTTGTCAACCGTTTAGGCGGGCAGGTAGTGAAAATCTCCCCCACAAGCAGGGACTTTGTGAACCCTATGGACTTGAACCTCAATTATTCCGAGGACGAAAGCCCCCTGTCGCTGAAAAGCGATTTTATCCTTTCCCTTTGTGAGCTTGTCGTTGGCGGCAAAAGCGGCTTAGAGCCTATCGAAAAGACCGTCATTGACAGAGCCGTGCGGGAAGTCTACCGGGAATACCTTGCAGACCCCGAACCGTCCAAAATGCCGATACTGGAAGATTTATACAACGCACTAAAGAAGCAGCCGGAAGCGGAAGCCGCACGGGTAGCCGCCGCACTGGAACTGTATGTGCATGGAAGCCTTAACGTGTTCAACCACCGCACCAACATAGACATACATAACCGCCTTGTCTGCTTTGACATTAAGGAATTAGGCAAGCAGCTCAAAAAGTTAGGTATGCTTATCATACAAGACCAAGTTTGGGGGCGTGTGACCGAGAACAGGGAACTCCACGCTAACACATGGTTCTATTGTGATGAATTTCACCTGCTGTTAAAGGAGGAACAGACAGCCGCCTATTCCGTGGAGATTTGGAAGCGTTTCAGAAAATGGGGCGGCATACCGACAGGCATAACGCAGAACGTCAAAGACCTGCTTGCAAGCCGGGAAATCGAAAATATCTTTGAGAACTCCGACTTTATCTATATGCTGAACCAAGCGGGCGGCGACAGGCAGATTTTGGCGAAACAGTTAGGCATATCCAATAAGCAGCTTTCCTATGTGACCCACTCTGAAGCCGGGCAGGGGCTTATCTTCTACGGGAATGTGATCCTGCCCTTTGTAGACCGCTTCCCGACAGACACGGAGCTTTACCGCATAATGACGACACGCCCGGAGGAACTTGCCAATGGGACATAAAAAAGCAGCCGTGACCGTACAGAAGATTGACCCGGACACAGCGGTTGCGTTTATCCGCAGATACCATTATTCAAAGGTGCTGCCCCGTCTGAACAAATGCTATTTAGGTTTTTTTGAGGGCGGGCATCTTTCCGGCGTTGCCCTGTTAGGTTGGGGGACGCAGCCCTTACAGACGATAAGGAAGATTTTCCCGGCGCATGACCTTACAACAGCGTCCTATGTGGAAATCGGAAAAATGTGCTTTCTCCCGGAAAAGAACCACACCGGGTATTTTGGCAGCCTTGCGCTCTCCGCACTCACACGTTGGGTACGGGACAACACGGGCTGCCTTTTCCTTTACACACTTGCAGACGGCATTATGGGGAAATGCGGCTATATGTACCAAGCGTCAAATTTCCGCTACTTAGGGCATTTCACAACGAGCGTTTACCGGGACAGCGCAACCGGGGAGAAGATACACCCCCGGAGTGCCGGGCAGCTCTTAGCCGAGAACGCCGCCCTAGAGGGCGTAAAAAAGAAATGTTGGCTGACCTATGACTTTTGCGCCGCAAAGGGGATTGAGAAGATAAACGGGCGTATGTTCCGCTATATCTACCCGCTGACCGTGGAAGCAAAAAACATCTTGAACAGCTACCCGCAGTACACGGGCTTACCCCGACCCAAAGACAAAGATTTATATTTTGCCGTCCGCACCGGGCAAAGGCAGTATACGCAGATAGCGCAGCCCCGCTTCAACCGGGATATATGCCGCTACAACCCGCAGAAATACGGGCAGGCAGAAAGGAGGTAACAGACCTTGCAGGAGTTTAAGGCAAAGGCAAAGACCACGCAGAAAATGACCCGTGACGGCGTTGTGGAAATCAACAAGGCAACCGGGGAACAGACCCGGAAAAGCCAGAGGGAAACAGACGATTTTTCCGGCGATACAGCGGAAAACGTGACCGGGAAAGCCTTTGACCGTGCCGCCACCGAAAGGCAGCGTCACAGGGCAAAGAAACGCCGCAGAAAGGCAAAAAAGGAAGCAAAGCAGGCGCAGGAAGCCACAGGGAAACAGGCTTCCCGCCTGCAATTTTCCGAAGCGGAGCGCAGCGACCCGGAGCTTGCAAAGTATGTAAAAAAGTCCGAGAAAGCCGCTGACAGACTGGAAGCGGCAAGGGAAAAGATACCCAAGCAGAAACGCATAAAAGCCGCAAGGGAATTTGACGAAGCCACCGGGCGGGCAAAGACCCGCCTGTACTTTGAAAAGACCGACAAGCCGCCAAACGGGAAGCTGCACCACAACCCGGCAGACAGACCCATAAGGGAAATCAAGAATTATGTGCATGGGAAAGTAGGCGAGGTGGAGAAAGAAAATTCCGGCGTTGAGGGCGCACACAAGACGGAGAAACTTGCGGAAAAGGCGGGCGGCTACGCAGGACGGAAACTAAAGGAGGGCTACCGAAGCCACAAGCTCAAACCCTACCGTGCCGCCGCCAAAGCAGAAGCCGCTTCCATGAAAGCAGACACCAATTATTTATACCATAAGACACTGAAAGAGAACCCGGAGCTTGCAGGCAATCCCCTCTCCCGCTTCCACCAGAAACAGCAGATAAAAAGGCAGTACGCAAAAGATTTACGGGCAGCGCAGAAAGCCGGGAAAACAGCGGGAAAGACGGCAGGCACGGCAAAGAAAGCCGGGAAAGCCGCAGGGGAAGCCACGAAAAAGACAACGGACTTTATTGCCCGCCACTGGAAAGGCATACTGACCGCTTCCGTGTTCCTGCTTTTAATCGTGATGATATTTACCGGGCTATCTTCCTGCGCTGCTATCATACAGGGCGGCGTTTCCTCTATCGTTGGCACTTCCTACACCGCCGAGGACGAAGCAATCCGGGAAGTGGAAGCCGATTACAAGGAACTGGAAAAAGACTTGCGGGAGGAAATCGCAGACATAGAAACCGATTATCCCGATTATGACGAATACCAGTACCACCTTGACGAGATCGGGCATGACCCCTTTGCCCTTGCGTCCTACCTTACCGCCAAGCTCTACGACTACACAAGGCAGGAAGCACAGGCAGAATTGCAGGCATTGTTTGAAAAGCAGTACACCCTTACCCTGCGGGAAGAAATACAGACACGCTACCGCACGGAAACCACCACCGACCCGGAAACCGGGGAAACCACCACCGAGGAAGTCCCCTACGACTATTACATTCTCCATGTGACATTAACCAATAAAAACATTGAAACCCTTGCCGGGGAACTCCTAACCCCGGAACAGAAAGAAATGTTTGACATTTACATGGAAACCAAAGGCAACAAGCCGGACGTGTTCGGGGAGGACTACGCAACAGGCACACCGGGCGGCGGGCAGTACACAGACTATGAGATACCGCCGGAAGCCCTCTCTGATGAACGCTTTGCCGCCATGATTGCGGAAGCGGAAAAATACTTAGGCTACCCCTATGTATGGGGCGGCAGCTCCCCGTCCACTTCCTTTGACTGTTCGGGCTTTGTGTGTTGGGTAATCAACCATTCCGGCGCAGGGAGTGTAGGCAGGACAACGGCGCAGGGCATTTTCAATTACACAACGCCCATAGCACCGAGCGAAGCCAAGCCGGGGGACATTATCTTTTTCACGGGGACTTATGACAGCGGTTCGGCAGTCAGCCATGTAGGGATATATGCGGGCAACGGCATGATGATACATTGCGGCAACCCCATTTCCTACGCTTCCGTCAATACCCCGTATTGGCAGCAACACTTCTACGCCTACGGGCGTTTACCATGACAAACATAACAGGAGGAAAATTTTTTATGATGAAACTGGAACGTATCGTTGCGGAGATTGAGAAAACAAAAGAAACAATCTCCAAACAGCAAAGCAGGCTACGGGAACTGGAAGCACAGAAAACCGAAGTTGAAAACCTGCAAATCGTACAAATGGTGCGGGCGTTACGCATGACCCCGGCAGAGCTTTCCACCTTTTTACAGGGCAAGCCGGACAATGCCGCAACAACAACAGCAACCGCAAACAGCAGCCTTTTTTCAAGACAGGAGGACACCGAGAATGAGTAAAAAAATCTTACATACCTTTGTAGCACTTGCCGCCGCCCTTATCCTTACGGGCGGCTTTTCCATGACCGCCTACGCAGGCGGCGGGGAGGAATACGAAGTAATTGAAACACCTGCACCAGAGCCGGAGGAAACCATAAACCCAAGCGACCCGCTGACCCCGGAGGGCAACGCAACGCTTGTAGATGATATTTGGGGAGAAAACAAGCAGCTTATCACAGTAACCACCAAGAACGGGAATTATTTTTATATCCTTATCGACCGTGCCGCCGAGGGGGAAAACACCGTGCATTTCCTCAACATGGTAGACGAAGCCGACCTTATGGCACTCATTGAGGACGGGGAAAAAGAAGAAACAACGGTAATGCCGCAGACCTGCACCTGCAAGGAAAAATGCGAAGCCGGGGCGGTCAACGAAAGCTGCCCCGTATGCCTTAACAACCGCAATTCCTGTATCGGCGCAGAAAAAGAAACCGAGCCGGAAACCGAAGCCGAGCCGGAACAGCCAAAAGACAGCAAAGGCACAAAAAGCCTGCTCCTGCTCTTTCTGCTGACACTCTTTGCAGGCGGCGGGGCGTTCTATTATTTCAAGTACATCAAGCCAAAGGAAACCGTAAAAGGCAGCCCCGATTTTTCCGACTTTGACTTTGACGAGGACGAGGAAGATACGGACTATGAGGACGAAACCGATTATGACGGTTACGGGGACGACACCGGGGACGATACGGAGGACACCGAAACGGACACAGACACCGGGGAAACAGAGTTTGAGGAAGATACGGGGGACAGCGTATGACGTGGTTTACAGACAGCCCTTTTGAAAAGATGATGACACAGAAACCGGGACACGGGCGGCATGGGGACGACACGCCGCCCGTCCCCCATTCCCCGGCTTGCGTTGGCTGCCCTTACCACAAGGGGCAAGCCCCTTGTATCGGATATTGTATCAAGAAATTACAGGCAAAAAAGCATACCGAGCCGGAACACTGAAAGGAGATATTTTTATGCAGTTAGTAATCGCAGAAAAGCCGAGTGTTGCTATGAGTATAGCCGCTGTAATCGGCGCAGACGAAAGAAAGGACGGCTACATGGAGGGCGGCGGTTTTATCGTCAGTTGGTGCGTGGGACACCTTGCGGGACTTGCGGACGCTACCCACTATGGAGATTTTAAGAAGTGGCGTTATGAGGACTTACCAATCCTGCCCCGGACGTGGGAAACCGTCATATCCCCGGACAAGGAAGAACAGTTTGAAACCTTGAAAAACCTCATGCACAGAAAGGACGTTGACGCTCTTGTGTGCGCCACGGACGCAGGGCGTGAGGGGGAACTGATTTTCCGATTTGTCTATGAGAAAGCCGGGTGTGAAAAACCGTTCTCCCGCTTGTGGATCAGCAGCATGGAGGAAAGCGCAATCAAGCAGGGCTTTGAAGATTTGCGGGACGGACACGACTACGACCCGCTTTACCACTCCGCACTATGCCGGGCAAAGGCTGATTGGCTTATCGGTATCAATGCGACCCGCCTTTTCTCCGTCCTCTACAACCACACCTTGAACGTGGGGCGGGTACAGACACCGACCCTTTCCCTGCTTGTGGAACGGGACAACGCCATACAGAATTTTGAAAAGAAAAAATATTATGTGGTGCGTATCGGGGACGGCACTTTTGAAGCGGCAAGCCCGCCCTACACAGAAAAAAAAGAAGCCGAAAAGCTCCGTGCGGATTGTGACGGGGAAACGGCGGTATGCACTTCCCTTATCCATGAGGAAAAGACCGAGAACCCGCCCCGCCTTTACGACCTCACGACCTTGCAGCGGGAAGCAAACAGGCTTTACGGCTACACCGCCAAGCAGACCCTTGACTACACCCAATCACTCTATGAAAAAAAGCTATGCACCTACCCCCGGACGGACAGCCAGTATTTAACGGACGATATGCTCCCCACCGCTGAAAATATCGTGTCCGGGCTTTTCGGCACACTGGACTTTGCAAAGGGCGTTGACCTCTCCCCGGACTATTCCCGCATACTGAACAGCAAAAAAGTTTCCGACCACCACGCCATTATCCCCACCGCCGAAGCGGTAAAAACGGATAAAGGCAGCCTGCCGGAAAGTGAAAGAAATATCCTGCTCCTGCTCTCCATGAAACTGTTATCCGCAACGGCACAGCCCTACCGCTATGAAGCCGTGACTGCTTCCTTTTCCTGCGGCGGCGTGACCTTTACCGCAAAGGGGAAAACAGTAAAATGCGAGGGCTTTAAGGAACTGGAACGCCGCTTCCGTGCCACCTTGAAAGCGAAGCCGGAGGAAGAAAAAAGCACAAAAGAAAACGCCCTGCCGGAACTGTCCGAGGGACAGGAAATCACGGCAAAGGCAGGCATGACCGCCCACGACACAACGCCCCCGAAAGCCTATACGGAAGATACGTTACTGTCCGCTATGGAACGTGCGGGAAGCGGGGACATATCAGAGGACGCAGAGCGAAAAGGCTTAGGCACTCCCGCCACCCGTGCGGCGGTACTGGAAAAACTTGTGCAGGCGGGCTTTGTGGAACGGAAGAAAAAGCAGCTTATCCCCACCAAAGACGGCAAGAACCTTGTCGCCGTCCTGCCCGACATTCTCACAAGCCCGAAGCTGACCGCCGAATGGGAAAACGCCTTGACGGAGATTGCAAAAGGGAACGCCGACCCGGACAGCTTCATGCAGGACATTGAAGCTATGGCGGCGGGGCTTGTCAAAGAATATTCTGCCGTCCCGGAGGAAAAGAAAAAGCTGTTTGCCCCGGAGAAAAAAGAGATAGGCAAATGCCCCCGGTGCGGCTCTCCCGTCTATGAGGGACAGAAAAATTTCTACTGCAATAACCGTGACTGCCAGTTTTCCATGTGGAAGAATGACCGCTTTTTCACGGGCAAGAAAAAGGAGCTGACCGCCACGATTGCCGCCGCCCTGCTTAGCAAAGGCAGGGCAGCCGTGAAAGGCTTGTATTCCGAGAAAACGGGCAAGACCTATGACGCTGATGTGCTGCTTTGTGACACAGGCGACAAATACGTTAATTACAAAATCGAGTTGAAGCAGACCAAGAAGCAAAAGCCCAAGAAGTAACACACAGAAGAATAGCAAGCATAGGGATTGAGTACCCAATCCCGTAAATTCCCACTTTCCCGCCCTGCGGGACTTGTGGGAATTTTGCTTGTTGGGAAGTGTCCCAAACCCTCTTGATAAACCAAAAAAATTGAAAGGAGCTTTGCCTATGAAAGATGATTTTTCCGTGCTGATACAGAACCGCACCGAGTTTGAAAACCACAACCCGGCGGGCGTATATCTCTCCCTGCCTGCCACAAAAGAAGAACTCCACGAAGCCATGAAAGCACTGAACATCACAGCGGGCAACCCGCATGATTTTTTCCTGAACGGCTATTCCACGGACGAGAACAGGCGCATTGAGATACCCTTTGACTGGATAAGGGACGGCAGCCTTGACAAGATAAATTACCTTGCCGCAAGACTGGAAGAAATGACAACGGAGCAGCTTGAAAAACTGGACGCTGTTATGCACAGCGACTTCAAGCCGGACAGCCTTGACGGGCTTATCGACCACACCTATAACACTGATTTTTATTCCTATGTCCCCGGCATTTTCAGCTATAAGGAATTGGGCGACTATTTCCTCAATGACAGCGGCATGGTGCAAATGCCGGAGCATTGGAAAGCGGGGATTGACAAGGAAGATTTCGGCTACAACGCCGCACTCCATGAGGACGGGAAGCTGACCGACTACGGATATATCGCAAGAAGCGGAACGGAATGGAAAGAGGTTTACACCGGGAACGAAACGCCGGAGCAATACCGTATCATGGGCTACCCCGAAGCGGAACGCACCGCCCCGGAAAATATGGAACAGGAAACAGCCCCGGTAAATATAGCCGCCGCCAACCCCATACGCCCTATCGAGCTGAAAGCACAGAAGCCCGCCGAGAAGATGAAAGAGATCACTGACAGACTGGAAGCAGGCATACAGGAATTGTTTGACAGCGACCGCTTCAAAGAGTATTTGCAGGTAATGTCAAAGTTCCACAATTACAGCTTCAACAATACCATGCTGATTGCCATGCAGAAGCCGGACGCAACCTTTGTAGCGGGATATACCTCATGGAAAAATAATTTCGGGCGGCAGGTGGTAAGCCAAGCGAAAAGTATCAAAGTGCTTGCGCCGTCCCCGTACAAAATCAAAAAAGAAATAGATAAAATCGACCCCAAGACACAAAAGCCCGTGACCGATAAAAACGGGAAGCCCGTCAAGGAAGAAACGGAAATAACCGTCCCGGCGTTCAAGGTTGTTTCCGTCTTTGACGTGTCGCAGACCGAGGGAAAGGAGCTTCCCTCTATCGGCGTTGACGAGCTGACCGGGGACGTGGAACATTACGCCGATTTCTTCAAGGCAGCGGAGCTTTCCGCACCCGTCCCCGTTGGTTTTGAGAAGATAGCAGGCGGCTCAAAGGGCTACTACTCCCAGACCGACAAGCGCATAGCCATTAACGAGGGCATGAGCGAGTTGCAGAACATTAAAACGCTGATACATGAAACCTCACACGCCAAGCTGCACGACATAGATTTGAACGCACCCCCGGAGAAACAGGCAGACCGACCAGACCGCCGCACCCGTGAGGTACAGGCGGAGAGCATAGCCTACGCCGTGTACCAACACTACGGGCTTGACACTTCCGACTACTCTTTTTCCTATGTGGCACAATGGAGCAGCGGGCGGGAGCTTGCCGAACTGAAAGCGTCCCTTGAAACTATCCGCAGCACCGCTTCCGAACTGATAAAGGATATAGATAAAAACTTTGCGGAGCTGACAAAGGATAAGGAGCAGGCACAGGCGCAGGAAAACGAACCCACGCCGGAGGAAAAACAGCCGGAGCAGACAGCACCGCAGGAGGAAATTTCAGCCACAGCCGAACCCGCAGCGGACACACCGCCAGAGGAAAAAACAGCCCCGGAAGAACCCGCAAAAGAAGCCATGCAGCCGGAGCAATCGGAGGAAGATAATTTCCCAACCCCCGACCCCAACGGAGAGCCGGTTGTCACTATCATTTGGAGCGAACACAGCCGCTTCCATGACGGCGAAACAATGAGCCTTTCCGAAGCAAACGCCGCTATCGGAAACCTTGACGCAGCAGTTACAAAAGAGGACGGCTATTATAAGACCAAGTTCCGCATTGACTTTGTAATGGACGGACAGCCCGATTATTACGGCGGGCGGCAGGACTTAGGGGACGGGGACGGCACACTCATAGAGCATATCGAAGATTACCACGCCTACTATGAGAATAACAGCGAATGGGAAAATTATATTTTACACAATGAGGGAAAGGAAGCACTGGAAGCGGACAAGGCACAGCGGGAAATGATTTTACATGAGTTTGTCCCTTTTCTGAAACTGCATGATAACCTTTCCAAAATGGAAAATATCGCAGCAAAAGCACTGGAAGAAAACGGGAACATGACAAGCACCGAAACCGCCTACCACACCGCCATGAAAGACTATGTTTCCAAGTGCCGGACAATGGTAAATCAAGGGAATTATGAGCTGCCACCCGCCCCGCAGCTTAAAAACTTTGACACGGAGCTTGAAGCGTATAAGGAACACGTCAAGGAGGAAATCGCACAGGAAGCAGCCGCCGCAGGAATGACCGTAGAAGAATATGCCGCAAACGGTTACGAGCCATACACCGCAGAGCTGCCCGACCCCTCTATCACTGTCCCCGATATGCAGGAATACGGCTACTCATGGGACGGTATGCTGCCCCTAAAGGAAGAAGCCGCCCTGCACCTTTACGAAAAAGAGGATATGCAGATTTTCTTACTCCATGGGGACGGGAGCGAAAGCATACCAGAGAACACAGGGGATATAAAAGCCCATGCGGAGAAAGGCGGCATTTTCGGCGTACATAAGGAGGACTGGAACGCCCTCACAGAGTACCGTGCCATGAAAGAAGAACTAGCCGGAAGCGAAGCAACAAAGGAAGCATTGCGGGAATACGGCGCAAAAGAGCAGGCAGGCGACACCTTTACCATTTACCAGTTGAACGACAACGCCGCCAGAGATTACCATTTCCGCCCCCTTGAAGAATTGCAGGGAAAAGGACTTGCGGTAAACATGGGAAACTATGATAAAGTCTATGACGCTGCACTCACGCCGGATATGAGTTTAGGGCGCATTTTTGAGAAATTCAACTTTGACCGCCCGGAGGATTTTAAGGGACATTCCCTTTCTGTTTCTGACGTGGTAGTGCTTCATCAGAACGGCACGGACACCGCCTATTATGTAGACAGCAGCACCTTTGTTGACGTATCAGAAACTTTCCTGCATGAGAACCCGCTAAGAGCCGCCGAGCTTTCCACGGAACAAAACGCAAACATGATTGACGGCGTTATCAACAACACCCCAAACACGGACGCACTGGAAGCGCAGGCAGCCGCCGGGGAACAGATCTCACTTGCTGACCTTGCGGACGCAATACAGAAAGACCGGGAAGCCGCCGAGCCGGACACCGCCCGTATCACAGCCGCAGCGAAAAGCCGATATGACGGCATGGTTGCCCTCTTTACTATGGACGACAAAACCTATATCGGGAAAAGCGAGAACTACGACAACAAGGGACACTATGACAACACGGATAATTCCCTGCTCTACGTTTCCGGCTGCCAAGCCGCCTTTACATTCCTTTCAAGCGAGGGCTGCATTTATCCGCAGGACGAAGCACTGAACCGGGGAATTTATACCAGAGAGGACTACGAAGAATTTTCACGCATTACGGACTTTTTAACGCAGGCAGGCTTGACCCCGGAAAAGGAATTTTATTTTGACGGCAAGCCCTTTTCCCTGCATGGCGACACGCCGGAGCAGGCAGCCCCGGAAACAAAAACGCCCTATTACACAATCAATGAGGGAGCTGCCCGCCGTGCCAATGATGTAAACAGCTACTACGATTACAAGCCCGGCAGCGCAACCGCAGAATACAGACAAATGGTAGACAAAGCCGTGGAGATTGGGGAACGCCAGAAAAAACGTGTAGACCCCATGTACCATGAAAAGATTGACAGCCTTGTTGACACCTACGCCCGGAAACTTGCGGAGAACATGAACAGCAGTTTTTCCATTGAAGCCCGTGTACCCTCTATCCTCATTACAGGCGGCTCTAATTTCCCGGTGCGGAAAAAAGAAAAGCAGAACGCCGCCCGTGACAGGAACATGGAGGAATGGAACGACATACAGGGCTTGCTTGACAAGATACGCAGTACGGGCATGGGCGGTATCAGCGCAGACGACCCGCAGGCAGTCCAGAAGTTAGAAGCCAAACTGGAAAAGCTGCAAGCGGCACAGGACACCATGAAAGCGGTCAATGCCTACTACCGAAAGCACAAGACCCTTGACGGCTGCCCCAACCTTTCCGCTGAAAGCATTGAAAAGATGAAATCGGAAATGTCGTCACAGTGGCACATAGAGGATAAGCCCTACCCCTCATGGGCTTTATCCAACAACAATGCAGAGATACGCCGCATAAAGGGGCGTATTGCGGAGCTGACAAAGAAGCAGGAAACCGCCTACGCCGGGTGGGAATTTGACGGCGGCAAAGTGGAAGCCAACAGGGAGGACAACCGCCTGCAAATCTTCTTTGAGGAAAAGCCGGACGAAAAGACCCGTGAAACCTTAAAGGAAAACGGCTTCCGTTGGTCGCCCAAAGCCGGGGTGTGGCAAAGGCAGCTTAACGACAACGCCATTTACGCCGCTGACCGTTTATCCTGCATACGCCCCATATCCGGGAAAAGCCCCGTTGAGATACAAAAGGAAGCCCGTACAGCCGCCAAGACAGAGAAAAAGCCCTCTATCCGAGCGCAGCTTGCACAGGACAAAGAAGCCTTGAAATCTGCCCCCAAAAAGGCAACGGAGAAAACGAAAAAGCAGGACTTAGAAAGGAGCTGACCCATGCAGAAATTTGAAAACGTGGATATATTAAAGTCCCTTAAAGCAATCATGCAGACCCACACACAACACTTTCAGTCTGATTTTGACATAGACAGGGAAACACTAAAGCAGGCGGCAAAAAGCCCAAACCCGGAAGATAAAAAGCAGCTCTGGTTATGCCGCCCTGCCGGAACGTGGTGCTTGCGGGAGCGTGACACTTTCATCAAAGGTTCACGGGAGCATAACACTCTTTGCTTTTACGCCGAGCAGACAAGGGACAAGATACTTGCCTATGCGGTGGAGCTGACGGGCATTGAGAAAGGCAGGGTAACGGGAAACCTTTACGAACTGGACTATAAAAAGCTCTATGAACACGTCAAGGACGTTTCCGTACCTGCCGGAAATACCAAGCTGATCTACGAGAACGGGGAACGGACGCAGGAAGCCGAAAGGCGCATTACCGGGGACGCTGACCCCGGCTTAGGGAAATTTGTACGCTTTGAGGAACAGCCCAAAGCCCCCGCCGCCTTGCAGACCATACTTAGGGACGAGAAGCACAGCCGGGAGCATTTCAAAAGCGGCGACATAAAGGCGCATATCGAAAAACTGTCCGGCAAAGAGAAAAAGCCGTCCCTGCGGGCGCAGCTTGCACAGGACAAAGAAACCGTAAAGATCGCCCCGAAAGAAAACAAAACCGTCCAAAGGACGGTTGCAAAGACCAAAAACAAGGGATTGGAGGTATAGAAGCATGGGACAATTCATATTTGAAGAAATCAACCTTATCTGCTGTTACAGGAGGAAAACAAGGGCTGACACGGTGGCGGCAATGACCGCCGCCCTGCCCTACATGGAAACGGAGATACAGGAGCTTGCAGAACACACAGCGGAAAAGCTGAAGCAACTGACCGAGGAAAAATTTGCCGGGCTTGTGTTTCTGCCTGCTGAAGATATGGAGTAAATGAAATGCCGGGGGATAGTAGTCTGAGGATTGCTATTCCCCTTTTTTTGTTTATATTAACTCTGCATAGCAGATGTATACTATGTTGAAATTAACACTATTCCGTGAATTTCTCTTTTTAGCTCTTTCTTTTTACAAATTGATATGCTATAATGCTTATATCCTAAAAAAGGGAGTTAAAAAATATGCGGCAAGGTATTCTTAAATAAAACTATAATCAAATAGTGGGAACAAAGAATTTTAAAATGCCTCTTTAAAATGAGGTTTGTTTTTTGTACCCAATTTAAGAATACTTTTACTTTATAGATTTTGACGTATCTAAATTGACTATTACTGCCTGCCAGTTTGTCATGTATATATGTCCATAAATATATTTCCCCAGTGGTAAAAGTATTTTACTGCTGGGGATTTTTATGCCCTTTAGGGCTTTGAATGGAGGACAATTACATGAAAATAATCAATATCGGCATTCTCGCCCATGTAGACGCAGGAAAGACGACCTTAACGGAAAGCCTGCTTTATACAAGTGGAGCGATTTTAGAATTAGGTAGCGTAGATAAGGGAACGACAAGGACAGACACTATGTTTTTGGAACGTCAGCGTGGAATTACCATTCAGGCAGCCGTTACTTCTTTCAACTGGAACGGCTACAAAATCAATATTGTAGACACTCCCGGACATATGGATTTTTTAACAGAAGTATATCGTTCTTTGTCTGTTCTTGACGGGGCAGTTTTAGTGATTTCTGCGAAAGACGGTGTACAGGCTCAAACCCGGATACTATTCCATGCACTCCAAAAAATGAATATACCAACAATCATTTTTATAAACAAGATAGACCAGTACGGAATTAACCTGCATAATACTTATCAAAATATCAAAGAAAAACTTTCGACTGATATTATCATTATGCAGAATGTAACATTGACTCCAGAAGTATCACTGGAAAATATCACGGATTTAGAAAAATGGGACGCTGTAATTGCAGGAAATGACAGACTTTTAGAAAAGTATATTACAGGGGAAACATTGACGGTACAGGAATTAAAACAGGAAGAATATGAACAGGTTCAGAAAGGTTCTTTGTTTCCTATATATCATGGAAGTGCAAAAAACAACATAGGGACACAACAGCTCATTGAAGTCATTTCAGATATTTTTTGTTCCGAAATGGATAAAAGCCAGTCAGAACTATGCGGAAGTGTTTTCAAAATCGAATATACAGACCGAAAGCAGAGATTAGCCTATTTACGCCTTTACAGTGGAACATTACACTTACGGGACACTATTATATTGTCAGAAAAGAAGAAAATGAAACTTACTGAAATGTATATTCCTTCAAATGGAGAAATGATACAGACGGAAATTGCCTGTTCCGGAGATATTGTTATTTTGCCTAACGATACATTAAAATTGAATGATATTGTGGGAAACGAAAAAATGTTGCCATGCAACGCATGGAATGACAATCCTGTACCCATGCTGCGGACAATGATTGAACCGATAAAACCAGAACAAAGAGAGTATTTATTGGACGCTCTTACAGAAATTGCAGATACAGATCCCCTTTTACGTTATTATGTTGATACGATAACACATGAAATCATCATTTCTTTTTTAGGAACGGTGCAGTTAGAAGTTATCTGTTCTCTGCTGACTGAAAAATACCATATAGACATAAACGTCAAAGAGCCTACGGTTATTTATCTGGAAAAGCCATTACAAAAGGCAGATTATACGATTCATATTGAAGTGCCGCCAAATCCTTTTTGGGCGTCGATTGGCTTATCGGTAACTCCGCTTCCAATAGGCAGCGGAATACAGTACGAAAGCAAAGTTTCCCTCGGTTACTTAAACCAAAGTTTCCAAAATGCAGTAATGGACGGTATTGATTATGGATTGGAGCAGGGATTGTATGGCTGGAAAGTAACAGATTGTAAAATTTGTTTTGAATATGGTGTTTATTACAGCCCTGTCAGCACTCCCGCAGATTTTCGCTTCCTTGCCCCTATTGTACTGGAACAAGTATTGAAAAAAACTGGAACGCAATTATTAGAGCCGTATCTTTCGTTTACTCTTTTTACACCGCAGGAATATCTTTCCCGTGCATATAACGACGCACCACAATACTGTGCAATTATTGAAACAAGCCAACCGAAAAATGATGAAGTCATTTTTACGGGACATATTCCTGTACGTTGTATTAGTGCATACCGTAATGCTTTAACTCTATATACAAATGGGCAAGCAGTTTGTTTGACAGAATTAAAAGGCTATCAAGCTGCTGCTTGTGAACCAGTTATTCAATCACGCCGCCCCAATAGCCGAATAGATAAAGTACGCCATATGTTTAATAAAAAAACTGAACACCTTTCTAATGAAGCGTAATAAAACTATCTAAGCAACAGAAAAAAGCTGAAAATTAGGAGGTGGCAACATAGGAAAAATAATTATACTTACATTTGATGATAAAGAAGAAAAGGCAGTTGAAAAAGTTATAGCCACCCTTGCTAATAACTTACAGTTGGAAACTATACAGCCGCCATACTCTCAAATACTCACTTTTTCGGAACTGGAAATAAGATTACATCAACATCGGGTATTTCAGAATGGAAAAGAGATACACCTTACACGCCTTGAATACAGCACCCTTGTATTCCTTGCTTCCAATCCGGGAATTGTGTTCACACAGACACAGATATTTGAAGCCGTTTGGAACATGGATAGCGAGAGCTGCCATTCAAGCGTTGTCAACGTGATTTATAACCTACGGAAAAAAATAGAGCCGGACAGCAAGAACCCGACCTATATAAAAACCGTGTTAGGTGTCGGCTATAAATTCAGTGCATAAACACCGGGAAATGACGATTGATAGACCGTCATTTCCCGGTGTCTTTTTCTGCTCTTGTGGACGATTAGAAGCCCTTTCCGGGCGGCAATGGTTATCCCCCTGCCTGCGTTACAAAACGCCCTTAAAACGCCTTACACGCCGTCCTAACTGTCCGCATTACCTCTCTGTCTGCCTGTCCCGTTCCGGCTGCTTCGCCTGCCGCAAAATGCTGTCTACGTTCTGCTTAATCATATCATACTGTTTCACTTTCTTTTTTAGCTTTCCGTACTCTTGATACAGCTTATCCTTTTTCTCTGTCAGCTCCTTATACTCCGTGTGCAGCTTCTTGAAGTCGGGCAGCTTCCCGCCGTTCCTTGCCGCCTGCAACGTCTTAGCGGCTGCTTCGTGAATGATGATACTGCTTTCATTCCCCCGCAGGAATTTTTCTTTGTCCTTTGCCTTTTTGTACTCCGCATAGACCGCCTTTGTCTGTTGGTATGCGGATATGTTTTTCATCAAAAGGGATATGTCGGACAACCTCTTTTCTAAGCCTTTCAGTGTGGCGGCGGTCTGTTCACTTTCTGTATGCACTTCATCAAGAACCGCCTGCAACTGTTCATACTCTGAAATGTCATGCTCCGTTAAAAAATTCAAAGTCTTTGCCGCCTGTTTCAGATTGTGTATTTTCGCCCACTGTTCGTAGCCCTTACTTTCTGCCGCCTTGATACTGTTCTGAATGTCAATCAGCATGGAGATACCCGCCTTTTCCTGCCTTAACGTTTTCGGCTTCGCCCGGTATGTCCCGGCAATCCTCTCTGTTATGGCTTCCTCTGTATAGGCTTCCCCTAGCGTCTTAGAGCGTGTGAAGCGTTCCTGCCCCGGCGCACGGAATGAAACATACTTCCCCCGCTTGATCTCATAGCCCGCCGCTTCCATGAGCCGCAGGAAATCTTCAAAATCTTTTGCTTTGGGGATTGTATCATCAATCACGGCTTTCAGCTTCGCTTTCCAACTTGTGCCTTTCCGTTCAGCGTCCCATTCCGCATATTTCTTTCCCTTGTCCTGCCCCGGCGTGACGACTGACAATCCATGTTCCTTGCACAGCCTGTCACTCTCATTCCTTATCTGGTAATAGCTTTTCTTGTTGGAAACATACTTACGGTGCGTCACAAAATCAACCGAGCAAAATATGATATGGTTATGGATATGCCCCTTGTCTATGTGGGTAGTCAGTACATACTCATACTTGCCGCCGAGAACCTTGTCCGCAAGCTCCTTTCCTATACGGTGGGCTTCCTCATAGCTGACCTCTCCCGGCGCAAAAGACTGTATCAAATGGTGTCCGAGGTTGTCCCCCTTGTCCCTTGCCTTTGAGATTGTAAAACCAAATTCTATGTCTGCCGTTTCATAAGAGCAGCCGTAGGAGGAAATCAAAACCTTGTCGTCCGTCTTATCGGGATTGCAGATATAATCTATTGCCTTATTCAGCGTAGTTTTGATAGGGTGTATCTTTGTAACTGCCATATCTTTTCCAATGCCCCCTTTATTTCTTCCAAGTCCTCTTTATAGGCGTTCCCGGCGGAATTGACACGCCTTGCTATCTGGTTCACGTTCACACCGACTTTCTGTATCTCTGCCGTCTGCTCCTTGATTGCGGTATAGTCTAGCTGAATGATATAGCCGTCAATCGCCATTTTCCGCAGGTATGCCCCCAAGTTGTCCGTTTGCAGCAGCTTCATTTTTTCCTCAATCAATATGCGCTCCTGCTCCGTCACATAAAATTTTAACTGGATAGCCCGTTTTCTTTCTGCCATAGCTCCGCTTCCTTTCCGTTTTCTAAGAGGGTTTGGGACACTTCCCAACAAGCAAAATTTCCACAAGTCCCGCAGGGCGGGGAATGGAAATTTTACGGGATTGGGTACTCAATCCCTATGCTTGCTATTCTTCCCCCTATCCTTACTACGCACTGGAAGCCCAAAATGGCAAACAGAAAGAAAAGTTTTTGAAAATCATGGAAAAAGTCAATCCGGCATTTCCGATATATGGATAAAAATGTCATTCTTTGATGAAAGGCTTGATACAATCCCGATACAAACATGATAGAAACGTGATATTGGAGCTGTAACATTTTTACTGGAAAGCGGCACAAGACCTTTCCAAAAAAATCAAGGAGGTGCAGCCAATCCGTAAAAAAATTTTTTGTGGCAGGCACACCCGAAAAAGCACCCCGCACTTTGCACGGGAAACGCTGATTTACCAACGAAAACACCCCACTAAACACACCCGACTGATAACCACTTGCAGCCGGGCTTTTTTATGCTTTGTCGAAAACTTTTTGAAAATTTTTTTGAAAAAGTTTGCCATTTTCGCTTTCCAGTGCGTAGTAGTAACAGCACAGGAAAAAAGCACAGACTTTTTCCGCAGGCATGGGGAGGTGGCAGCATGAAGCCAGACCCAAAAGAAAAGCACAAGCAGCATACCTTTGACGCATACTGCAAACGCATATTGAGGAACGAAAGCAGGGATTACCACAGGCGCATGAACGTACTTAGGCAGTATGAGATACCCTTTTCCATGCTGCCGCAGGGAACGCTTGCACAGTTAAGCGCATGGGACGAGTATTTCAAAGATACATACCGTTTTGAAGCGAGGGGCTTTGAGATTTTCATAGCGGACGAGCTTCTAGCCGAAGCACTAAAGACTTTGCCAAAGGACAGGCTTGAAATCATTCTGCTGTATTACTTTTTGGGAATGAACGACCCGGAGATTGCAGCTCACTTGAACCTTTTGCGCCGGACGGTAGCCTACCGCCGGACAAGCTCTTTACAAGAACTAAAAAAATTCATGGAGGGAAATGCTGATGAATGAAACGACTTCCAACACGCCGCACTTACAGGATGGTAACGGTTTACTCCCTTACCCCGTCATTGTGTCGGCTGTTTCCGGGGACGTGGACGCTATGAATACCGTGTTGAAGCATTACGAGGGCTACATCACAACACTGTCAACACGAACCATGTATGATGAAGCAGGCTGCCCCCACCCGTGGTTAGACATGGAGCTGCGGCGCAGACTGGAAACCAAGCTGATTATAAAGGTTATGACCTTTAGCGTGGCTTAAAAG
>ULTO01023080.1_pt1 | contig 21687 bp, 18 predicted proteins | sample 1957601 | NCBI WGS metagenome assembly ULTO01 (sample SAMEA4835734, study PRJEB28245) | human gut metagenome | biome: gut microbiome; material: fecal sample | place: Denmark | collected 2008 | reverse complement strand
TTTGAAGTGACATATGATATGGACGGCAATATGGTGTCCAATTCCGAAAGCGTTTTCGAAAATAAGTAATTGCAAGCAACCGCACTTTCGGGTGCGGCTGCTTTCTTTGTAAACTGTTTTTCAACTATTTTTGAAAATAACGAAAAAAGCCCGAATCCCTTATGGGATCGGGCTTTTTGCCTCAAATATCTTTAAGAGGCTTATACATGGAGGCACCACCCGGAATCGGACCGGGGAATAAAGGTTTTGCAGACCTCTGCCTTACCGCTTGGCTATGGTGCCTTATTTAATTTTGTAATGCTTTGAAAAAATCAGCACACCAATATTCACTTGGTGTGCTGATTCTTTGGAGCGGATTACGGGGCTCGAACCCGCCACCTCGACCTTGGCAAGGTCGCGCTCTACCAAATGAGCTAAATCCGCAAATGGTGCCTCCGATCGGAATCGAACCAACGACACGGGGATTTTCAGTCCCCTGCTCTACCAACTGAGCTACAGAGGCAAACCGCAAGGGAGCTGTTCCGCTACTAAACTCGCCGCGGAAACTGGCGACCCGAAGGGGACTCGAACCCCTGACCTCTAGCGTGACAGGCTAGCGTTCTAACCAACTGAACTACCGGGCCGTATGGTGGGAACAATAGGACTCGAACCTATGACCCTCTGCTTGTAAGGCAGATGCTCTCCCAGCTGAGCTATGCTCCCCTATACTCTTTTGACTTGACCACAAAGGCTTCACTCGCTCGCGGCGAGATTTATTATAGCATAACGATATCCGCTTGTCAACACTTTTTTGAAAAAATTTGAATATTTTTTTATAAAAATTTTCAGAAAATAATTTACAAAAACTGTTGACAAAAATAACACCGTATGATATAATGTACGAGCGTTGTCGAGCAACGCGTTCAATTTGTATATGCGTGGCGGAATAGCTCAGTTGGCTAGAGCATTCGGTTCATACCCGGAGGGTCGTGGGTTCAAGTCCAACTTCCGCTACCAGCCTAAGCCCAATAGGGTTTAGGGCAAGGCCCGGTGGTCAAGCGGTTAAGACACCGCCCTTTCACGGCGGTAACACGAGTTCGATTCTCGTCCGGGTCACCAAGATCCCGAATGCTGAGGCGTTCGGGATTTTCTTATTTCGCGCAATGCTCTTCCCTGATTATATATATCGCGCAGGTATGGCGGAATTGGCAGACGCGCCGGTCTTAGGAACCGGTGGGTAACCATGCAGGTTCGACCCCTGTTACCTGCACCATATAGCGACGGAGACGTCGTCACTTCAAAAAGCTCTGAACTTCAGGGCTTTTTGTTTTTGCATGTCACCTTTATATATTATATTCAGACATTCCTATAATGCCATTCCGAAAAAAATGCAAAAAAATCACAAAAACATCAAACCAAAACGCTGTTTGAGACACTATATATATGAAGCGCGATTCCGGAGCGCAGTTTCAGCATCAACCGCGAGGCGAACAGACTAAACCTATCGGTGTTTGACTTTATCGTTTTTTCAGTGTATAATAAAGGCATAAGAATTCAATCGGAGGAACAAATGAATTACAAAACAACAAACAAGTATTTCACTCAGAAGAACCTTCTCATGTATATAGGAATGGGGATTGCGGCTGTCGGACTGTTTTTCACATTTTTCTGGTGGTGGGGCTTTGGCGCCGGAATAATCGCAGCAGGTGTTGCATGCATAATCATCAATCGCGAAGGACTCGTCAAAGGCGAAGAGGTAGACGCGGAAATAAACAAAAAAGCTACCGAATTTGAAGAGAAAACCGCAGCGGCTTATAATATTGCCAATACAAGTGACGCGCTCATAACCTTTACGGATTATGTTTTCGACGGCGAAAACTCGGCGTCAATGCGCAAGGGCACTGACGGAAAATTCCGCCCCAAAAATGCGATAACGACCTGCATGTTCATGACGGGAAACCGGCTTGTCATTGAAAAAGAAGCATTTTCCATCGTCGATGAAACGGCGGCAGAAAGCTCGTCCGTATTTGAGTTTACGGATATAGCACCGCTTGCAATAGAAGAAAAATCGCTCGAAGACAGTAGCGGTGTGCTTGTGAAATACTGCATGCTTGAAATAAAAGACAGAGCAGGCTCGGTCATTTTTCAGGCGCCCATGCCCCGTAGCTCAATCATATATGACCGCATTTCCGATATAAACCGTCAGATAAAGGCGGTGCACAAGGCTGAGAAATAATATCGGCGGAGCGTTAAAACGGTGTCTATCGGTACGGACACCGTTTTTTCTATTGAATTTTTTCATTATATATAGTATAATTCGAGGGAAAGAATTTACGGAGATGATTGAATGAAAGACAAAACAAAAAAAGTGTTTCGGCTTTTTCTTACATTTCTCAAAATCGGCGCGTTTACATTCGGCGGGGGCTACGCGATGATACCGCTCATCCGCAAGGAAGCTGTTGAAAAAAACAGTTGGATAACGGATGACGAGCTTCTTGAAGTGACCGCAATTGCCGAATCGACACCGGGACCGATAGCGGTCAATTCCGCAACGTTTGTCGGTTACAGGGTTGCAGGCTTTGCCGGAGCGCTTGCGGCGACTGTCGGCGTTATAACCCCTTCATTTACGATAATATACCTGCTTTCATTTGCAATTGAGAAATTTGAAAGCAATACAACCGTAAAATATGCATTTACGGGTATCAGAGCGGGAGTGCTCGCGCTGATAATCAAGGCGCTGTGGTCAATGGGCGGAAAGATAGAAAAGAACGTCGCCGCCATTATTATCATGATCGCCGCATTTATAATCGCGGCGTTTACGGATATCAACGTGCTTTATATAATCATCGGCAGCGCGGCAATCGGAATAATAAACAGTCTTATAACCGTACGGAGGAAGAAAAATGACGATATATCTTAAACTCTTCCTGACATTTCTGAAAATCGGCGCTTTTACCTTCGGCGGAGGCTATGCAATGCTCCCCCTCATTCAGCAGGAAGTCATCAAAAACGGTTGGCTTACGGAAGAACAGATACTGAATTTCATCGCCGTCAGCGAAAGCACTCCCGGACCGTTCGCAATCAATATTTCAACATACATCGGGACGGAAAAAGGCGGCTTTTTCGGCGCGATTGCGGCAACGCTCGGAGTGACTCTGCCGTCATTTGTAATAATTCTGATAGTCGCGCGGGTGTTTACGGCTTTCCGCAAAAACAGGTTTGTTTCCGGCGCGATGTCCGGTCTCAAACCGGCTGTCATCGGGCTTATCGGCGCAGCAGTGATAACGGTCGGTAAGTCGGTGTTTTTCCCTTCTGTTTCGTCATTTGATTTATCCGCTTTGAAAGATACGGTTTTCAGTTACTCTTTTCTCATTTCCCTTCTGATTTTCGTCGTCTCGCTCATTCTCGTTATGAGCAAAAAGAAAATCAGCCCGATTCTTGTTATCGTCATTTCCGCCGCGCTCGGAATAGGCGCGGGATATATCGGAGAGATGATATGAAATCACTTTGAATTTTCAATCGGAAACGGCTTCCCTTTTCTGAAAAATTTGCAAAACGCTTGACAACTCCCTCCGCCGATGATATAATTTCTTTGCAGTCGGAACGGGCTTGTAGCTCAGCTGGGAGAGCGCTGCGTTCGCAACGCAGAGGTCAAGGGTTCGATCCCCTCCAGGTCCACCAAAACAAAAGCGCCTTTGCGGCGCTTTTATTTTTGCCTGAGGGGAGCGAAAGGAGCGGTAGTGAATGACAGCACAGGCGTGCTGTCAGAGCCGCGATGACCGAACGGCGTCGAGCCGTGAGGTTCGATCCCCTCCAGGTCCACCAAAATAAAAGCGCCTTTGCGGCGCTTTTATTTTTGTCTGAGGGGAGCGAACGTTTTTTGGTTACATTCGCATGCGGCGGGCAATGTCTTGCCAAGCAGGGGCGTCACACTCAAAATAAAAATATTGACAGCCGCGCGGTTTTCTGATATAATGAAAAAGTAATGGGGCATTAGCGCAGTTGGGAGCGCACAACACTGGCAGTGTTGGGGTCAGGGGTTCAAGTCCCCTATGCTCCACCAAACAGCACAAATCCGAACTTTCTCATAATTTGAGAGGGTTCGGATTTATTTTCCGGTTAAGCAGAAAAGCAGCGGAAGTATTCCGAAAAAAGTCGCTCTGCTCAGAGAATACATAAACGGAACATGCAAAAACACCGATATAAATCATAAAAGCCGCTTGTGAAAACAAGCGGCTTTCTGTTAATTCATTTAATCACACAGTTGGTCTTCAAAGACTCACGACAAGACAGTTTTTCCCTGTCAGCTCCATACTTCTTTCATCCGGTTGACTGCCACCGACATAAAAAACGATCTCTCCGTCAGGATCTGCGCGATTGCCATCGCAAAGTACAGCCTTCACCCAATAGCGGTCAACAGAGAACGTTTCTTCCCTGCTTTCGCCCGCTTCAAGGAAAACCGTTTTGACGGCACACAGCTGGTAATTCGGGGTGCATGCTCTGCTGTCCGAAAATTTTGCATACACCTGAGCTTTTTCGGTGCCATCGCGTTTTCCTGTGTTTGTGATTCTGACTTTTATGATGACTTTTTTGTCACTCTCCGAAATAATCTCTGCGGAGTCATAAGAAAAATCAGCATATGAAAGTCCGTATCCGAATGGATAAAGAGGTGCCGTTTTTATATATCTGTATGTTCTTTTATTCATCGAATAGTCGACAAAAGCAGGCAAGTCCGCGTCGCCTTTGTAAATTGTTATCGGCAATCTGCCGGAAGGAACCGCCGCACCGGAAATAACCTTCGCTATCGCAAGTCCACCGACAGCACCCGGATACCAACCGTAAATGATTGCTTTTGCATGATTTCTCACCTTTTCTCCGATATCTATCGACCCACCGCACATCATAACAACTATGACATTTTCGCAAGCATCGCAGACAGCTTCCGACAATTTCTGCTGTGGCTTCGGCAAAAACAATGTTTTTCTGTCCCCGCGATCAAGATATTCGTTTTCCGCGCCCTGTATCTCCTCGCCCTCGACGGTTGAATCAAGCCCAAGGCAAAGCACCGTGACGTCTGCCCATTCCGCCGCCGAGACACCGTCGCTGTACATATTGGAAAAGCCGTTCCAGTCACAAAGCTTTTCGGAAACAAGCCTGCACCCAAGCTCGACCTTTACATCCGAATCGGGAAATTCCCGCCGGATACCGTCTGCAACCGTGATATATTCGGAAGCATATCCGAAATAGTTTCCTTCAAGCGCAGTGACAGAAGTGGAATTCGGTCCAACAACCGCGATTTTTCGCGCACCGCTTTCAAGAGGCAAAAAGCCGTTTTGATTTTTCAGGAGGACAATGCTCTCTTCAGCTGCCTTCAGATTGAGCGCTTTATGCGCTTTGCAGTCCAGCAGATCATAAGGCAAATCGCTCCACGGGCGACGGCACTCAAATTCGCCGAGAATCACGCGCACTGTAAACAGTCTTTCTGCCGCTTCCGTTATGTCATCCTCTGTTATCAGATCTTCTTCATATGCGTCGATGAGTTTTGAATATACATCTCCGCAATTGAGATCACAACCGGCTCTGAGAGCCACTGCTGCCGCTTCCTGTGGAGTTTCAACGAATTTGTGACCGGTTATAAGGTCACGCAAAGCTCCGCAATCGGAGGTTATATAGCCATCAAAGCCCCATTTGCCGCGTAAAATGTCCGTAAGCAATTTATTGCTCGCGCAACAAGGTTCGCCGTTCACGGCATTATATGCCCCCATAACGCCGACAACCCCGCCGTCGACAGCCTTTTCAAAAGCCGGAAGATATGTTTCCCAAAGATCTTTTTCGCTCACTTCCGCATTGAACCCATGACGCACGCCCTCAGGTCCCGAATGAACCGCAAAATGCTTTGCACAAGCTGCAGCTTTGAGAAAGTCTCCGTCACCCTGAATACCCTTTATATATGACGTAGCGAGGACGGATGTTAGAAAAGGATCCTCTCCCAGAGTCTCCTGTCCCCTGCCCCAACGCGGGTCACGAAAAATATTTATGTTCGGTGCCCAGAATGTAAGTCCTTTGTAAATATCATAATCATTATGTTTATCATGCTGATTGAATTTCACTCTTGCTTCCGTTGAGATGACATCTGCCACTTCATATACAAGATCGGGATCAAATGTTGCCGCAAGTCCTATCGAATGAGGAAACACCGTCGCCGTGCCGCACCTTGCAACTCCGTGCGAGCTTTCGTTCCACCAGTTGTATTCATGAATTCCGAGTCGCTCTATTGCGGGAGAATTATATAAAAGCTGCGAAGCCTTTTCCTCAACCGTCATTTTCCCGACAAGCTCTTTAGCTTTCGCCCTTGCCTTTTGCATATTCATAATTTAATCCTTCAAAAATCCCGTTATTTATTTTATGGTATCATACATATACAAAAAACTCAAGCAAAATCGGTCATTATATCCGCAAGTCAGATAAATTTTATCTGTCCGCGGCAAAATATTTTTTATGACTATTGACATTTTTAATTGTTGATATTATAATAGTAGATATTCTAATATTAAAATATTTTGAGGTGTCTGATGACAGCAATCGAATTTATGACAGTCGGTAAGAAGCTATCAAACGCTTATGCCGGGCTGTGCGCGCCGATATGCAGAAAATACGGCATAAACCAAACGGGCTTTGACATTCTTCTCTTCCTTGCAAACAACCCGCAATACAATACCGCACGGGACGTCTGTCGCACGCGCGGAATAAAAAGCGGGATCGCCTCCGTTACGGTGGAGTCACTTATAAACAGCGGCTTTCTTTTGCAGGAGGATGATCCGAGCGACCGCCGTAAGCACCGCCTTGTGCCGACAGAAAAAGCAAAAGACGTCATTTCCGAAGGACAAAAAATGCAAAAGCATTTCGCCTGCGTTCTGAAGGACGGAATTACAGAGGATGAGCTTGCTGCCTTTGCCCGCATGACAGAAAGAGTAACGGAAAACATAGCAAAGCTCGGAAAGGAAAAACAAAGCAATGTTTGAAGTTATCATATGTATACTTGCAGGGCTCGGAGCCGGACTCGGCACGGGCTTTGCCGGAATGAGCGCGGCAGCCGTAATCAGCCCCATGCTCATCACATTTCTTGATATGGATCCGTATATGGCAGTCGGAATAGCCCTCGCAAGCGACGTTCTCGCAAGCGCCGTGTCCGCCATAACATATGGAAAAAACAAACATCTTGATATCAGAAACGGCATTATAATGATGGTTTCCGTTCTTTGCTTTACAATGGTCGGAAGCTATGTTGCAAGTGTTGTTCCGAAAACAACAATGGGCAATTTCTCCGTGTTCATGACGCTTCTCCTCGGTATCAAGTTTATAGTCAAGCCCGTCGTCGCGCCGAAAAAGCGATTTGAAACCGCAACTGCAAAGCAAAAAGCAATCCGCTCCGTAATCGGCGGTGTCGTCGTCGGGTTTATATGCGGATTTGTCGGTGCGGGCGGCGGAATGATGATGCTCCTCCTCCTCACGTCCGTTCTCGGTTACGAGCTTAAAACCGCCGTCGGCACAAGCGTTTTCATTATGAGCGCAACCGCACTGACCGGCGCTGTCAGCCATTTTGCAATCGGCGGCGCGCCGGATATCAAGGCGCTTATAATATGCGTCGTGAGCACGCTGGTATTCGCGCAGGTTGCCGCGCTTTTTGCAAACAAAGCCAAGCCGAAAACACTCAATCGCATAACCGGCGGAATACTCGTCATCCTCGGAATCGCAATACTTTCCGTCAACTACTTTGCAAAATAAAATGCAGATGAAAACAGCACCCGCAAGGGTGCTGTTTTTGAGTTTTATGGGTGAATTATAGGGCGGTGAATTTCTTCCCCGCAAAAAACTCTTTATTCATCGGCACTATTTCCATACTCCGCCACCTTTTCTTCATGCTTTCCCCACGCAATTTACAGCTTCCTTACATACATTTCCTCCACCGCGCCGAAAGCGGACTGTTTTCTTTCGCTTGCGACAAACCCGCTCGCCTTATAAAACCTTATCGCGCGCACATTCTTCTCAAAAACCCAGAGCATTATCCCGGCATATCCGGCGTTTTTGGCGTCGTCAAGCACCTTATCCATCATCATTTGTCCATAGCCTTTGTGCCAGTTATCCCTAAGAGAATGAATGCAGACGAGCTCCGCAAATCCCGCCATATCCTTTTCTCTTGTCTCATCCCACCATGCAATGCAATGAGGCTTTCCGTCGATTTCCAATATGTAACCGTTTCCCTTATTCTCATTCATAAGTCTTCTGTACATAGCGGTGACGCGTTCGGTTTCAGTGCATTTTGAGAGCAGCTCCGAAGGAATTATTTTGTCGAAAGCCGCCTTCCAGCTTTCGGTCTGTATATGGGCAAGGTGTTTTTCATCGCCGCGCCCCGCCCGTCTTATATTGACCATTTTCCCTCTCCTTCCGCAAGTCATTACAAAAGTCATTTCAAGCCCGCAAGCGCAAGAAATTTCTTATCCGACTGTATCGCATGAGTTACAAATTTCCCGTCGCGGAACAGCGCATAGGTCGTGACGGGAGCAGGGACGCTTTGCGCCTCTTCCCTGCTTGTTATATGAATGGCTTTGAGCGGAATTCCGTTTTCCTTTGCAACTTCCTGCACACGCGGCACCCAGTAATAAGTAAACGGGCACTGGTCGGTATAATAAAGCACAAAGCCTTCTCCGTCCGCTGCCGGATGCTTTGCGCAGTCCTTGAACTTCGGCGGCTCGGCACCCGGATCAAGCGGAAGATACATAAGATTTATCCCGCAGTCCGACACGTCAGCGACGGTAAAACCTTTATGCGCCATATATTTCGGGTCGGAAAGGAATTCTCTTTTTCTGCCCTCGGCGGAAAGAATACAAATGCCCTTTTTGCCCTGCGACTTTGCGTCGCGGATACATTTGGAAAGCAGATCGTTTGAATATCCGTGACCCTTCATTGCCCCCGCAATCCACAGGCAGTTGATATAAATATACCCATTGGCGTCAATCGGCACCCATGCATTTTCAGCCGGAACATATTCGATGAAGCACTTGCCGCGCTCCTCGCTGCGGTAAAAAACGAGCCCGTCGTCAAAGAGATTCTTCATCCATTCCTTTTTTGCAACGCTCTGGCTGCCCGACATGGCGCAGCAGATGTGTTCTTTGTCAATATTGTCCTTTGTGATTCTTATATAATTCATTCCGCACCTTCCCCAGTGAGCTCCGAAAGCGCAACGTGCTCTCTCGGATAAATGCCGCGACGTCAAGTGTCCGCTGCTTCGCGTTTTCCTGTTCCGTCACACCGTTTTACAAGTATCGCTTACGTTTATTATAACTTCCTGCCGCGCGGTTGTCAATAAACTTCAAAAGCTATCGGCGAGCAATGTCCGCAAGACGGCAATATGACGCTTTTCAAGGCCGCGTCTCCAAAAACGAACCCGCACTCCCGCATTACTTTTAAGTTTTTGCCGGTTTCGGTCAAGTGCAAGCCCGCTACCGCAAAAATCCCCCCGACCGTTTTGCGGTCGGGGGATTTGATATTTGCGATATATTGCTTGAGGGTCAACCGCAAAAACGGTCAGACGGAAAATTTACTCAGCAATAGAATTCCATCGGGTATGTCAGGTACTCGTTGGGATCAAGCTGATCAGCTGTAACGTAGCCGGCGGGAGCATTGATAAGACCGGGCAGTCTGTTGACAACCGTAGCGCAGGTATGCTCTACCGTTGCGGGCTTGACAACATGAAACTCTGTATCGGGCTCGCCCGTTATCTTCCAGTCGCACATATCGCCGTCATCGGGACCGTAAACCTTGCCGATTGTCTCTTCTTCGATCGTAATGCCCTGCATTGTTTCGATAGTAACGACAGCGGACATACCGATGCAACGCCCCGCCTTGATTGTCTTGCCGAGCGTGGATGACTCGATGTCGTGATCTATAATGCACGGAACGTGTTTCTGTGTGATGGATTTGATTGTCAGTCCGAGCTTGTTTGCCAGAGCTTCGCTTGCGTTCCATGCATAGGAGGGCTCAAAGGAATCGGGGTGAGCGATCTGCTGTTCGAATTCTTCTTTTGTCAGGTCGCAACCGTGAGCCTTGGCAAGCGCCAGACCGTATTCATCGACGTTATAGCTGTAAGCGCCTTTGATCTTTGTGATCTTGTGGCAGCCGCCCGCAACAAGCGCCACCATATTGATCCAGAAAATATCCTGCATGCCGCTACCGGTGATAGTGCAACCGGTCTCTTTGGCTATGGAGTCAAGACGGTTGATCTGCGCCGCCGAAGTTGTCCAGGGATAGATAGCTTCTTCGCATGTGGTGATAACGTTGATACCACGCGCCACGCATTTTTCAACGTGCTCATAGATGTCGCCGATAAAGCTGAACAACGTTACGATAGCAACATCGGCATCGCATTCATCAAGCACTTTGTCCGCATCGTTTGAAATGATGACGCCCGTTTTCAGGCCGAGCCCCGCAAAATCGCCGACATCCTGACCGACAACAGCCGGATTGACATCAATAGCACCGACGATCTGTGCGCCGTGCTCGTACAGATACCGAAGAATGTACTTGCTCATCTTGCCGCAACCGTACTGTACAACTTTGATTTTTTCCATGTGAAATTCCTCCTTGAAAATTTATATACAGCGGAATGAAAAACCTGCTTTTCCGCTCTTTTATTTTATTATACACTCTCATGTCGGATGAGAGTCAATATGATTTTCAAAAAATTCACAATTATTGTTCGCCGAATGTCACCGGCACCTGCAAACGCAGAAACATGTTCCGTCGGTTACTGTCAAAGACGTTGAATTCCGTCAGCACCTCGCAGATATAGTCGCCGCTGATATGCCAGCCGTTACGTCGGCAGGCTTCGAGAAGCCGTTCGGCATAGCAGACCTCGTCGTCATAACGGTCGAGATAGATACAGGCGTACATACCGCTGTCCAGCACCGTCGCATCGCGGAAATGCTCCATGTCGCGGTAGTCGAGAAAAATAAAGACGTCTTTGGCTTCAAACCGACCCGCAAGGAAATTTTCTTTCGTAATGCTCGTGCCCGTCGCATAGGAATGTATATGCGATAAGCCGCGTCCCATCAGTGCCCGCCGCAGATGCATCAGCTCCCGTTCATAGGCATAAATATCCGTGTCATAGAAGTTATTACGGCACGGCAAGCCCCAAAGATAGCGGCGATCAATATATTCCAGCGAAATTGTTCCCTTCACAGGCGACTTGCGATACCGTTCCACACTGGCAATCGCCCTTTCAACGGCATTATGGCGGGCTTTCAGTTCCCGCATCTGGCTATGAATCTGTTCGTTTTTGCGTATCAGTATCGTCTCGATCAGCGTTATGTCTTCCTTTTTCAGCACATCGGCAATCTCCGCCAGACTCATTCCCAGTTCCTTCATATAGGCAATCATGTCAAGGCGGGCATTCTGCGCCATATCGTAATAACGGTAGCCGCTTTCGGGATCCTTATAACGCGGATGCAAGAGACCCAGCTCGTCATAAAGGCGCAATGTTGCAACGGTCAGATTGTTCATTTCCGCCATTTTCCCGATTGATATCAATTCGTTCTGCATATGTTTTACCTCCGAAAACTCTCATCTTAATATAGAGTTTAACAGAGCGACTGCGGTTTGTCAAGCCCGCTTTCCGGCATGACGAAGAGATGACCGTCATCACATTTATGATTTTACCCACTTTCGGGCGGTTGCAAGCAGGTAAAAACAAAAAATCAAAAAACACCGCCCCCGGGATGGTGTTTTTGCTTGCGACGTCGGAAAAGATATCGGTTGCTTATATGCAATGATGTTTCAGTCAAGTATTCTTCCATCCGTGGAAACGGTTACGACCTGCCACTGGATAAACTTCCCGCTCCGCTGTAATGCGGTTTTCGCCGATTGTTCAAGTCCTCCGCGGCACGGAACTCCCATACGCACAATGGTCACGCCCCTGATATCATCGTTAAGGATGATTTAAAGGTCAGATATTGCCTTTTTGCATTCAATGATTTTTTCAGAGCCGGATTCCCCTGCCCTCACAAAACAAAAAACAGCCCGATGGGCTGTTTTTTGTTTTGTCTGTCATACCGAAGAAGTCTTCGGCAGACGTTTTTCGCGCTATTGTTTTGAGTACTCTATGTTATAGTTGTCGAAAAACTGAAGCCTGTTCAGCTTTTTATAGTTGATAGTAAAGCATATAATCTCCGCAATCGCCGTGATAGTCCATGAGAAAATATACAGCAGGTACAGCGACGGGATTGTATGGAAATGGGCAAATACCGTGTATATCCACACCACGCGGAATACGCATGAGCCCATAATAACAATGACGGTCGGCGCAAAGCTCTTGCCGATACCACGGCATGCGGCAATCGTGCAGTCCATGAAAGCACTGACGGCATATGAAAAGCACATTATCTTTGTCCGCTGAAGACCCGCTTCAATAACCGCTTCGTCATTGGCAAACAGAGACAGAAACTCTCTGCCGAACAGATATAAGGCGCCGCCGAGCACCGCGCCGACAACGAAGGAATAGACGATACCGATAAAATAACTTTTCAGTACGCGCTCCCGTTTGCCGGCGCCCAGATTCTGCCCCATGAAGGTTGAGCAGGCGGTATAGAACGCCGCCATGACATTATAGATAATGGAATCGGCATTGGCAGCCGCTGAATTTCCCTCAACCATAACGGAATCAAATGAGTTGACCGCCCCTTGTATAAAGAGATTGGCAACAGCAAAAATAGCATTCTGAAGTCCCGCCGGAATACCGAGTCCGAGAATACGTTTGCTCTCGATTTTATCAAGCCCGCCCTTGAGATCGCGGATGTGGAAAGTACAGTCATCACCCTGCCGCGCCATGTGCATAAGGATGAGAGCCGCAGAGACGTACTGCGTAATTATACTGGCAAGCGCGACGCCGTCCTCTGCCATATGGCAGACTATAACGAAAAACAGATTTAATATAACGTTCAGAATACCCGCAATCATGAGATATACAAGCGGGCGCTTCGTATCACCGTTTGCGCTGAGCACACCGTTGCCGAAGTTGAAAATTCCGAGAGCCGGCATACCGAGCGCATAAATGCGGAAATAAAGCACGGCACCCTCGATAAGGTCATCCTTTGTGTCGAGAAGTTCCAGCATAAACCGCGCGGAAAGCAGACAAAGCACCGTTATGATGCAACCCGTCGCAAGGCATATCACAAATGATGTGCGGATGGATGCAGAGGTGCGAGCCTTGTCCTTCGCGCCGAGATGATGCGCAACCTGAACGTTGACGGCACTTCCCATTCCGATCAGAAAGCCCGTGAAAAGAGACACAAGAATCGTAGTTGAGCCTACCGCGCCCAAGGCTTCTTTGCTTGAGAACTTGCCGACGACCGCCACGTCCGCCATATTGAAAAGCACCTGCAAAAGCTGAGACAGCATAAGCGGAATGCTGAAAAGAAGCATATTCTTCCAGAGAGAGCCATGCGTCATCTGAATTTCACCGTGCTTTTCCGTGGCTCGAGAAGAACGATTTGCCATGTTGGAATTCCTCCGAAAATATGAATTCCGCATTCGCGGATATTGTCGATAAAGACGCACAAGCCCTATTATATTACAGCGCACACGGATTTTCAATAGGTAATTATATTTTCTCACACAGACACAAATCAAGGACAACCGCCGTCATTTAATTTGTAAAAATTGACCGCTTTTGCGCAGTCGCCTCATTCACTACCGAGCCCGTTCAAATCCCTTTTCTTTACCGCAAGCAAAACAAAAAACAGCCCGATGGGCTGTTTTTGTTTTGTTTGTATCGCGCCGCTGAAAAAGATATCAGCCGAAAATCCTTATGATATAAGGGGTTTCGGTATTTTTTAATGCTTTTTTAGAGATTCTTGCGCAATTTAACCCCAAACAGAGAATTTTTCCTGTCAGCCAAAAAAGATATCACACTTTTTTAGGGGTAATTTGCTCGACTTGCGCGTCTGAAAACTCCGTATTATGGTGGTCCGAAAATGGGGACACACGCCGTGTTATTTCTCGCCGTCGCTTTTCAAAACGTCAAGCATCGACTGGCGAAGCACTTTTTTCTGCTTAGATAAAACGCAATACCCGGAACAATGCTCGTTGAGATAACAGGTTTCGCAAATAATTGCGTCGATGCTTTGAAGCATCAATTCATCATCGGTCGGAAGCTCGTATGAATCGATTTTCTTTATCCCTTGGGGATTGCGAAGTGCGAAATCAATCCGTTTGCCATTCCCGGTCTTTACATACCGATACACTTCGGCAAAGAAAGTCAAGCAGTCACCGACTTTATAATTTTCAAACCCTTCTTTGGGCATCCAAACATGGTCTTCTTTTCCGTCGAAGCACATTCCGTCATCATACATGCCACTGACAAAGATCCTTTTGAAACAAATCGCCCGATTTGTGATTTTTTCAATCTGACCATCAAATTCAAGTGGTATGTAGTAATAGCAGAGAGCGAAACTGCCGCGTGCCTTTTCCTTGCTCTCGCAAGAAATAAGCTGAAGATCCAAATACTCGTCATAGGTGAGTTTATCACCGCCAACCAAGTCTTTTTGTTTGTCGGGATCAAAGTCAATGATGCCACCGATCATCTGAAAGCCGGTTTTCGTTCCATAGTGGGCTTTCTTCATGCGCTCCCACTCGTCCCAGCTTTTAAAGTTGTCGCTGTTTTCCAAGTTAATCATATATCGTACCTCCAGATAAAAAGTACTGCCAAAAGACAGTCTGACATTTTACTCGGGGGCTACAACAATATAATTATAGCATATTTTTTCTTTTTTTACAATGGGATATATGAAAAAAACAACCTGTATCGACGCTAATGTCGGTACAGGTTGCTTTTTGCTTATTCCATCGTTTCTTCCACGGTATACCCGCCGCCGAAGATGACCTCGATGTGCTTGTCGGCGTACACCTTGATGCATTCCACCATCTGACGGACGATGCTGTCATCGTACTCATTTTGGTGGGATGCTCTTTCTGTAATGATCCTTTCGATTTCGGCAATCCGATCTGCGTATTCCGCATTTTTCATGCTGTTTTCCGTGATGATCTGAATCCTGCGTTTGAGGTCCTCGATGGTGTCTGCAATTTCTTTAATCTCAGCTTCTCTTGATTCTATGTCCTCACCGCTTGCGATGCTCTCGTTGACGATGGCAATCATTTTATCATTCAGCCCGTTGACCTGTCGCTCCAGAAGCTCTTTTTCGTCATCACTCCCGTCGAAGCCGATTGCTTCGGCAATCGTTGCCTTCATGAGCGTTGTGTAAGTATTGGCATCCTGCTCATTGAATTGTCGGATTGCACGGACGACGGCTTCCTTGAGCTTGTCTTCTCTGAGAGTGGGAGATCCCTTGCAGTATTGTGTGCCGTGGTCCAAGCGGTTGACACAGCGCCACACGATGCTTTTCTTGCCTCGGATGTTCCAGTGGACGCGCTTGTAGGGGCTGCCGCACTCGGCGCAGATCAGCACCTGCGAGAGCGCATACCGTGAGTATTTTCCGGTTGCCGTAATCGCGGCTTTCTGAGATTTCGGGGCGAATGTCCTTCTTCTTGCGCGTTCCTCTTGTGCCTTGTTGAATTTTTCTCGCGTTACGATGGCGGGGTGGCTGTTCTGTACATAGTACATCAGCGCCTCGCCCGTATTCTTTTTCCGCTTTTTCATGATTGGATCAACGGTAACGCTCTGTTGCAGGATGGCATCACCACAGTATTTGACATTGAAGAGGATTCCCTCGATCATGCCTTTGCCATAAGTAAAATACTTTCCATCGAAGGTTGGATTCTCGGTTTGCAGCATTTCGGAGATGGACAGCGGGGTTTCTCCTGCAATGTAGAGGTCGAAGATCCGTTCGACCAGTTTAGCTTCTTCGGGGACAATTTCCGGTTCGCCGCCCTCGCCTTTGCGGTATCCGAGCATTTTTTTGTATTGAAGCGAGACCTTTCCTTCCTCAAAGTTCTTTCGTTTGCTCCATGTGATATTCTTACTGATGCTTTCGGATTCGGCTTGGGCGAAGCCCGCATAGATAACCAGGTACAGTTCCGAGTCGCTTTTAAGCGTATCGATGTTCTGTTCTTCGAACAGGATGCCGATGCCGCGGGATTTGAGCATTCGCACATAGTCCAGGCATTCGACGGTATTTCGCGCGAATCGGGAGACCGATTTGGTTACGATATAGTCGATTTTTCCGGCAAGGCAGTCCTCGATCATCTTTTTGAATCTCGGACGCTTTTCTGCCAGCGTTCCCGAGATGCCTTCGTCGGCGTAGATGTCAACGAGACTCCAATCCTTCCGCGCCGCTATCATGTCGGTATATACTTTTTTCTGTGTTTTGTAACTGGTCAGCTGTTCTTCCGAATCGGTCGATACACGGCAGTATGCCGCGACACGGGTCTGACGGTATTTTTCCCGGTCTACCAGCGTTGACTTGTGCGGTTCAATGACCGTCACGATTTTCTTTGGTATGACTGTAATCCGATCAGCCATCTTGTTTATCCTCCTTTACGGTGGTGTCGGTTTTGGTCCTGACTCCGACGGTTCCGTCACTACCGATTGTCACATAGCTGATAAGGCTCTGAAAATAGTCACGGCTGAAGTCATTCTGTGCTTTCATATATTCGGTTTGGCGTTTTGCGATCCGTAGCGCCAATTCTTTTTCGATGTTACTGTTCCGATAGCGTTCTTTTGCGATCTCCCGGATGCGATCAAGGATCAGCTGCTCGCTTCCTGCGGGGGAGGCGGCTTCTGCCATGATTTCCTCTGTCATGTGCTGAATGCTTGGCGGTGTGTCCTTCTTTCTGTGTTCTTCTCTCGGCTCAAGGAGCGCACTGTTCTCGATAATCCGGTTGATCAGCATAGTGATTTTTTCAATCAGTACCGAATCGCTGATCCGCACCCGGCATCCGCATTCGGGGTTGGTGCATGTCCACCGCTCCTTGATCTTGCAGGAAGATTGCAGAGTGCGCGTCATCGGGTATCCGCATTCACCGCATTTCACCCGATCCCGCAGGAATCGGATGGTTTCGGAGTCACTCCGCATCTGATTCGTTTTTCGCGCGATCTTGCATTGTACCGCGCTTTCGTATATTTCTTCATCGATAATCGGAGCATACTCCCGATCCCCGATGTATTTCGCATTTTCAATGATTCTTGCGATCCGCGCTTTATCCCATACGCTTGTTTTTTCGGTGTACGGAACCTTGAGCCGTGTCAGTTCATCGGCGATGTCCTTGAGAGAGTTCCCGTTGATATAGGATTCAAAGATGCGTCGGATGACATCGGCTTCCGAGTGTTCCACGACCGTTGTTCCGTTTTGCATGGTGTATCCGTATGGGATGTAGCGCGTTTTCTTCATGGTGTTTCTCCTTACAGGCGTACTGTGAATGTAAGGTCACCGATGAGCCGGAATGTCATATCATCCCGGTTGTTGACCGTCATTCCTTTTATGACTTCTTCAAACAGTTTCGGATCGAAGGAGTCCAGTGGCTCGTCGATTTCAATCAGCCTCGTTTGCAGTGTTTTGAATTCTTCCAAAGCCACATCCAAGGCAGAGGAGAGGCTTTGTATTCGTTTCGTCTTGATTTCATTGATTTGTCCGTTGATCTCGCGGGACTGTGACTCGAACACATCCGGTGCCAGGTATCCTTTGGATTTGAGTTGCTCGAGCATCAGCAGTTTGGCGTTCAGCTCTGCCATGCTCTGCGAGGATTCCAGGGCTTGCAGGTTGTTTCGTTTTTTCAGGAGGATGGCTTTTTCAGTCAGTTCAATGCTCTCGGCGATGATGCCTTCCTCGGCAAACCGAAGTCTGTTGATGATTCCGATAAAAGCATCCATGACACAGTCTTCCCAATAGTAGTGGGAGTCGCATTTTGTTCTATCGTTGATGTGTGTAACACAGCCCCATGCAATACTGCCGCCTATGATCCTTCTGCGATAGAAAGCACCGCACTCAGAACACTGAATGCGGTGCGTAAAGGGGTATATGGTTTGTTCGGTAATGCGGGAATGCTGTATTTTGCGCTTTTTCAAGAGAGTTTGAACCTTGTCAAAGGTATCCCTGTTGATAAATCCTTCATGGGTACCTTCTGCGTATATCTGATCTTCGCTGCCGTAATTCTTTTTTTGCTTGAAGGGGACGGTTGCAGTCCGATATGTTTTCTGATACAGACTGTCGCCAATGTATTTTTCATTGGAGAGGATAAATGCGATTTTGTTTGCCCGCCATTTTTCTTTTCCGGTTTTTGTGGGAACTTTTCGCTCTACCAGGAGTGTTGCAAGCTCATCGGTTGACATGCCTCCGAGATAGCGCTCAAATAATTCCTTGACAATTGCCGACTCCGGCGGATACTCACACAGCTTTTTGTCTATCAGTCGGAACCCGTATGGAGCATTGCTGTCCACATATTCGCCCATTTGCATCCGCTTTTGAATGGAGAATCGAATGTTTTGCGAGATGGAAACCGATTCTTCCTGTGCGATTGCCGAGAAGGTGTTGAGCAGCATTTCATCGCCCATGGAAAGGGTGTTGATGCCTTCCTTTTGGAAAATCACACCTACGCCGAGCAGTTTGAGTTTCCGCACATATTCCAGCGTTTCTTTGACATTGCGGGCAAATCTGGAGACCGACTTCGTAAGGATCAGATCGATTTGTTTCAGCTCGCACATTGTTATCATGCGGTTGAAGGCATCTCTTTTTTCTGCGGAGGTACCGGAGATGCCTTCGTCAGCGAAGATGTCGACAAGCTCCCAGTCCCGATTGGCTTTGATATGCCTTGTAAAGTAGCGAATCTGTGCCTGATAGGAATTTTCCTGATCCGCCGAATTGGAGGAAACACGGCAGTATGCAGCGACTCTTTTGTGTTCCACCGGCTTGCCGGTAACGGGGGAGATGACGGTTACTGTTGCCATGTTTCGACTCCTTTCTGCGGGTGGCTATAATACCAACCACTTTTGCAAGCACAACAATACCACATATCTTTGCACATATCCAGCGCAAAGCGGAAATTCAATTGATAACTTTCAGAAAACTCAATCAGGGACGGTGATATCCGCGCCGGTCAGCTTTCGGTAATAGTTTTTTGCCCGCAAATACTGCGCCTCCGAGATCAGTTTCTCATCCCGCAGATAGCGGAGAACCCCGAGGATGTGCAGGTAGTTTGCGTTTTTCTGACTGTGTACCGCGAGCATGATCAGACCTCAAAATAGGCAGGGCTTTTGACCTCACGGAAAAATGCTTCGACCTCATCCAGCGTTTCCGCTTTCGTGTATTTCGCAAGCACATTGCCGACCTTGTCCGCATACTTGCCTGTGGTGGCACGGGTGTCAAGAATGCTGATAAGTCCCGTGTCGGTTTCACAGCGGATCAGTCTGCCCAAGCCCTGACGGAGCTTGATGAGCATTTCGGGTACGCAGATGGTATTGACGAATTCACCCAGCCCGTTGCATTCTTCCTTTTTGCTTTCCATGGTCGCAGAGCGCATCGGGAACGGAAGTCGCGGGATGATGACGGAGGAGAGGCAATCTCCGATGCAGTCAACGCCCTCCCACATGGAACCGGATGCAAACAGCACGCCGTTTTTGCTTTTCTTGAAATCTGCAATGGCACTCTTGTTTGATCTCGTCATGCGGATAAGTTCGTACTGCGTAAGTCGATCCTTGGTTTGGCGGTACACGGCTTCGAGAACCTTGTAGGAGGTAAAAAGGATTGCCGCATGACCGTTTGTGGCTTTCACAATCTTTACGATCTCATCGGAAATCGCCGCAATGTATTCGGGGGAGTTATTTTCGGGAAGCGGTATCCCTTTTGGCATATACAGCCGTGTGTGATTTTTGTAATCAAAAGGAGATTCCGTCATACTGGTCTGACGGAACACCTTTGCGATCTGGTGAATGCCGTTCTCTTTTTCAAAGAAAGAAAAATCGATGCCGTCGCTCATCGTCCCGGAGGTCAGAACAAAGCTCGAAGAGGTTTCCCACACATACTCCCGCAGGACCCGTCCGATGTTCTTGGATGCAGAACAGATGGAGTGCAACCGGTTTTCATCGGTTTCAATCCAGATGTTGTTGCCTGATTGATTTTTGAAGGAGGACAGTTTCTTTATAAGAAGTCCGGCTCTGTTTTTGAGGTGTCGCGGTTCTTCCTTCCGCATTCTCTCGATGTGTCGGATATCCGCAATCAACGCTTCAATCAGCGTGATATCCTCCGGGTTCAGTTCGATCATCTGACTTCTGCCGGTATCGCTATCGTCGTACCCGGCTTTTTGTTTGGCACTCCCGAACAGCTTCTCGCTATTGGAGAGCAAGCCGGTAAGTATTGCCTTGTACAGCTCAATCTTCTTCGGATTGCTGTTCAGATGCCCGACCGCCGAAACATATCGCTTGATCTCGTTTTCTGCCAGCTGATCGCCCATGGCATCCAGCGCGGCATCATGGAGCTTATGTGCCTCGTCAATAATTACGAGATCGCTGTCAATGAGCAGGGGATGTTGTTCTTCATAGCGCATTCTTGCGGAGGTGAGGAACAGCTGATGGTTGGTTACCTGAAAATCAAACTGACCGAAGCGGTTGCGCTCTGTCATTCTGCGATAGAAGCATTCATCCTCATATCTGCATCGGGAGCATCCCTGTACGCAGATACTGCTTTTCACGGATTCCCGCATTTTGACGGTATCCAGGTCAAAGGCTCTGTCTGCAAAGCGGCAAGCATCGAAGGCTTCCACCAGTCGGCTGTACTTTTCGGGGTACAGCTTGATTTTGTCATAGAAATCATAGAAGCGGCGTTTGCAGAAGTAATGCTCCTTGCCCTTGCGGAGTGTTACGGTCAGCGGCTTGGCGATGGCGTTGCTTTCCACGAGGATTTTCGACAGCCTCGGAATTTCCTTCTCGACAATCATTTTCTGCAGTTCAATGCTTGAAGTGGAGATGGTGATCGGCGAGAATACATTGTACTTGCGTTTTTTGTAGTCCCGCGCGACCAGTGCGGCAACGAGATATGCCATGGTTTTGCCGGTCCCGACCTCCGCTTCGCAGATAGACACGGCTTTTCCGACAAACCCTTTGAACATGGTCTTTGCCAGTTCGATCTGTTCTTCCCGAACGGCAAAGCCGTAATGCGGAAGGATCACGCGGAAGATGTTGTCGATCATGTGAAGTGGCGCTACGCCCTCCGACAGATAGGTTCGTCTGTCGCCGACATATTTGATGGAATCCATCAGCCTGTCCATAAGGACAGAGGCGTATTCGGCTTTTTTGACCGGGCTACCCGATTTTCTCCGCATGACCTCGGAGGAAAGTCCTGTTTTCATGTCGATGGCATAATAAATAATCTGATGGAGCATATTAGCATGATACACAAGGAATCGCTTTTCAAAAGTAAAATCGTACTTGGCACCCGGATAAGCTCTTTTTTCTTCTTCATAACGCTCAAGAGCGTCTGCGTCGTTATAAGTAATTTCAAACATTTTCATTCTCCTGTTTTTTGAAATTGCTTTTGGCGACTGAATGGTATGCAGGAACCTTCCGGCTCCTGCACAGTGGTTCAATCGCCAAAATATAAATTTGGTTATGAACTTTCGCCGTATTTGTATCAGCCCCCGGCGATGGGGCAACGGAGCGCGCAGTCGTCAGACGGCGCAGACCGTTGCCCACAGGGGAGATACCGAGTA
>ULTO01044578.1_pt1 | contig 21789 bp, 13 predicted proteins | sample 1957601 | NCBI WGS metagenome assembly ULTO01 (sample SAMEA4835734, study PRJEB28245) | human gut metagenome | biome: gut microbiome; material: fecal sample | place: Denmark | collected 2008 | reverse complement strand
GCATACGATAACCGCCACATCCTCGCCCGCCAGCTCACCACGTACGGTGAAGAAACCACGGGTCTTGTAGGCAGAATCCTTGGCGAGTTCCTGTACGTAAGGCACCAATCGAGTGTTCTTCACCGTGAAGAGTGCCGGATTATAGAGCAGCGCACAATCGATGCCTCGCTTATCGGGACCCTCGATATGGCAGAACTGCATATTTCTTGCCTTGAGAGGTGGCTGCGCGGTGAGATCTTTCAGCACGTTGGCATTCTCAACCTCAGACAGACCGATGAAGGCACAGCCCACGTTAGGCAGCACATCGGTACCCATGTCGGCAAGTGCACGCGACATATTCTTGAGTTTATTGGTATATTTCATACCATTCCATCCCTTAGCAGGGAGATACTCATAATCATTCTTACCGGCATCATGACAGGTATCGAAGAGGTTCTCCTGATTGTAGAAACCTACAGCATACACTTGAAACTGCCTGTTGCCTGAAGTCTGCGACTTCTTTTTCTGTGCTGTAGCGCCCAGCCCTATCATGAGGAGGGCAGCCAGCAAGAGCAATTGTTTTCTCATACAATATTAATTATTAATGTATACCTTATTATATATGTATTTCTTAAATTCATAAGGAAATACGCAGCAAAGATACCTAAAAAACCGGAAATATCTCCATAAAAACGAATAATTTTTCAGTTTTCATGCATTTTTAACATAAATAACTTCTCTTTTAAAAAAATTTTTTGTTACTTTGCAGCACTAATAATTATTTTTGATCGGGACAGAAGACACAAGACCAGAAACCATGATAAGTCCCCCCTACAGTTTACCTAAACAAAATCCAACGGGACTATAAATATATCATCACTGCTCAAAGAAATCACTGTTGCCGATCTATTAATATTTAAAACATATAAACTATGCAGAAGAAAGTAAACTTAGCAATGTTAGCGCTCTTCTCGTGTTCATTGGCTATGGCTCAGAACGAAAAGACTGACCAGAACATAGCCCAGGGACTCGACGAGAATGCTTTCACCTTCTCCGAGGCACAGTTGGGCGAGGACGATGACATGTCATCCAATGTCACCATCCTCAATTCTACCAGCAACGTATACGCGAGCCAGGCAGGTTACCTGTTCTCGCCAGCACGTTTCCGCTACCGTGCCTTCAACCAGAAGTACAACGATGTCTATATCAACGGTGCTTCCATGAACGATATGGAGACCGGACAGTTCCGTTTCTCCAATATCGGCGGATTGAACCGATTCTCCAGAAACGTAGACTTCGCCCTGCCTTTCGAAGCCAACGGCTATTCGATGACGGGCATGGCAGGCTCCAACAACTATGATTTCCGTGCCGGAAGCATGCAGGAAGGACAGTATGCCAGCGTAGGTGTTGCCAACCGCAACTATACCCTGCGCGGCCTCTACTCCTACTCCAGCGGATTCAACGAGAAGGGATGGGCAATAACAGCCGGTCTCACCTACCGCTGGGCTAACCAGGGATACGTAGAGGGAACCATCTACAACGCCCTCTCCTATTTCTTCGGCGTACAGAAGAAGTGGATGAACGGTCACTCGCTGAGCTTCTCTACATGGGGTAACCCGACAGAAAGAAGCACCCAGGGAGCATCTACCGACGAGGCTTACTGGCTGGCAAACGACTACCAGTATAACCCATACTGGGGATACCAGAACGGACACAAGAGAAACTCACGCGTAGTGAACGACTTTGCTCCTTCGGCTATCGCTACATGGGACTGGGAAATCAACGACCAGATGAAGCTCACCACATCGGTGTTCGGAAAATACTCTATGTACAAGAGCACCAAGCTCAACTACAACAACGCTGAGAATCCACAGCCAGACTACTGGAAGAACATGCCATCTGCCAACTACTATGTATGGGGCGACTACAAGAACGGCAACAACATGTATACCTGGGAAAACTGGAACAACGCCGTAAACTACTGGCAGGCAAGCAAGCAGAACCGCCAGATCAACTGGGACCGCCTGTACTATGCCAACCAGCAGGCAGCCAAGAACGGACAGGATCTGCTCTACTATGTTCAGGCTAAGCACAACGACAACCTGACCCTGACCCTGTCATCCGTGCTGAACACCAAGCTGACCAAGAAATCGAACCTGGCCACGGGTATCATGCTCGGAAAGAGTACCAACCAGCACTATCAGACACTGGAAGACATGCTGGGCGGTGCCATCTTCCACAACATCAACACCTATGCCTTGGGCGATTATCCTAAGACCGACCCACGTGTGCAGTACGACCTGAACACAGCCGGTCCTAACAACACAGGCAAGCTGGTTTACGAGGGCGACAAGTTCGGTTACGACTATCGCATCGATGTGAACAAGGCAAACGCATGGAGCACCTATACAGCCGAATTCTACAACATGAAGGCGATGCTGAGCGGACGTATCGGATATACCGGCATGAACCGCCGCGGCTACATGCGCAATGGTATGGCACCCAACAACAGCCAGGGCAAGAGCGGCACAGCCAACTTCCTGGACGGTGGCGTAAAGGGAAGCCTGAACGTGGATATGGGCAGAGGCCATGCCTTCAGCATCGGAGCCGGATACGAGCTGCGTGCACCGATGGCAAGCACAGCCTTCATCTCGCCTGAAATCAGCAACGACTTCGTGACTAACCTCAAGAACGAGCGCATCTTCAGCTCAGAATTCAGCTACCTGTATCGCAACGCATGGCTGAGTGCCAACGTGAGCGGTTACTACAGCCGTATGGAGAACGTTACGGAATGGCAGAACTTCTACAACGATGATGAGAACTCATTCACCTACGTGAGCATGACCGGACTGAAGAAGGAATACTATGGTGTAGAGGTGGGCGCTAAGTTCAAGCTTACATCATGGCTCGACCTGAAGACTCTGGGCGCTATGAGCGAGGCGAAGAACATCAACAATGTAAACGCCGTATATATGCTCTCAAAGAGTGCTGAGGTTTACCAGGACAAGGCTTACGTGATGAATATGCGCGAGAGTGGCACACCGCTCACAGTGGGAAGCATCGGTCTCGATGCCCACGTAAACGGATGGTTCGTCAACCTCAATGCCAACTACTACGACCGCATCTACCTCTCATATTCTCCAAGCTACAGATATGAGAAGGTGCTGACCAACCGCCAGGCTGCCTACAAGGCATTCCCTGAAATCTTTGCTCCTACTACACTCGACGGTATGAGCTGGACTGAGGATGCTGTAGCCCAGGAGAAGGGTCACGGAGGATGGATGGTTGACCTGAGCATAGGCAAGAGCGTGAGACTGAAGAAGGGTTCTCTCAACTTCAACCTCATGATTACCAACCTGCTGAACAACCAGACCATCGTAACAGGCGGATATGAGCAGAACTCACGTTCAAGCTATACACTGGATGCTAACGGCAACGTGAAGAATCCACGCCTCTACCAGTTCTCTAAGAATCCTAAGAAGTATTACACTTGGGGTACCAACGGCATGTTCCAGGTATCTTACAGATTCTAAGGAAGAGTTTCTCTTTAACATAAAGAACAGGGAGCAATCCCGTTTCTCTATAACAATAAAAAGAAAGAACAATGAAAAAGATAAAATTCATAGCATTGGCATTCCTGGCACTAACCCTGGGGTCGTGTATGGGCGACGGTTATGCTGACCCAGATCTGACCGAGAAGGTGCCTGCAGCTCCATGGGGCAACAACAGCCTGAGGGAGAAGAATGTGATCAGCATAGCAGATTTGAAGACCCAGTTTGCCTCAGTTGTCAACAGCTCCACGGATGCCTACAAGCTGATCGAGAAGGACATGATGATCAAGGCGGTAGTGACGGGCAATGATATAAGTGGCAATATCTACAACCAGGTGAGCGTACAGGATGCATCCGGCGCTATCATCATTGCCATCAACGGAAGTGGCCTCTCGGGTTATCTGCCTGTTGGTCAGGAGATTCTCATCAATCTGAAGGGACTCTATATCGGAAATTACAGAAAATTGCCTCAGATTGGCGGTGTAAACACCAAACTCTCTGACGGAACGCTTAGTATGGGTAAGATAGAACGTGCCGTATGGAACGAGCACTTCAAGATTCTGAACCCTGGCGAGGCGGATGCTAGCACAGTAGAGCCTGAGGAGTTTGACTTAACAAAGCTTACTGATGCAGCCTATATGGATGCTAACGTGTGCAAGCTGATGACCCTGAAGAAGGTGAAGTTTGCTTCTGCCAACGGTACTAACGTATGGGCACCAGATGATACCAATACGAGTCTGGAACTGATTGATGCCGAAACGGGCAAGAAGATTAGCAGCAGCAATCTGGTAGTGCGCAACTCAGGTTATTCTAAGTTTGCCAACGAGGTGGTTCCACAGGGCGTATTCGATATCACCGGTATCTTCACCCGTTACAATAACACCTGGCAGATTGTGCTTCGCAACACGGATGATTTGAAATCGGTAGTTCTTGCCTATCTCAGCGAGCCGTTTGATGCCAGCCAGGGCAATTTCACCATCGACAACATCAAACTGGCTGATGGTGTAGAATTTGTCTGGAAATGGGCATCTGCAGCTTACGGAATGAAGGCTTCAGGCTATGTGAACGGTTCAAAACAAGAACTCCAGTCACGTCTCAAATCGCCTGCCATCGACCTGAAATCAGCCAAGAGCGCTAAACTCATGTTCGACCAGGCTATCAATTATGCCTCAGATATAAAGCAGGAATGCAAGGTTCAGATTTCTACAGACGGAAAGACATGGACCGACTTGGACGTACAGGGTTATCCTACAGAAAACAGCTGGACCTTTGTTTCATCTACTGCAGATTTGACGAAGTATTGTGGCAAAACCATCTACATCGGTTTCTTCTACAGCAGTACTCCAACGGGTGCTCCAACCTGGGAGGTTAAGAATTTCGTAGTAAAATAACCGGGTTCACTTCTATAGATATAAATAGTAACAATATTTAAAAAGACAATAATATGAAAAAGTATATATTTTCAGTTTTGATGGCGGCAATGGCTGCCTTCACATTCAGCAGCTGTGAGGACGTACCAGAGCCTTACACATTGCCTACCAAGCCTGAAGCTCCAAGTGCTGGCGAGCCTAAGGGTACAGGTACTGCTGCAGACCCATTCAACATTGCCGGTATCATTAAGTATATCGAAGATGGCGGTAGCGCAGATCAGGAAGTTTACACCAAGGGTAAGGTGGTATCAGTTAAGGCAGGCAGCTTTGATGCCAGTTTTGGTAGTTTGAAGTATTATATTTCTGATGATGGTACTACGGCTAACCAGTTCTATGTTTACAATGGCTATGCTGGTCCAAATCGCACAAAGTTTTCAGGCGAAGATGCTCTGAAGCCAGGCGATGAGGTTGTTATCTGCGGTAAGGCTAAGAACTACAACGGAACCAACGAATATGATACAGGTAACTATCTTGTATCTCTCAATGGTAAACCGACAAGTGGGTCTACAACCCCTGATACTCCAGCTGACGGTTACATCAATGAGACATTCAGCAAGAGCTTCGGTTCATTCACAGCCAAGACCATTAAGGGTACAGCATGGGTTATCGACTCTTACGGCTACGCAAAGGCTACAGGTTACGATAATACCTCTAAGACAACAACTCCATCTGAAAGCTACATTGTTTCTAAGGCTATCGACCTCTCTGCATCTAAAAGCGCGACATTGGAGTTCTCTTACATTCTCCGCAATGTTACAAAAAATGGTGCAGCCGTTGAGGGAGTAAAGAATCAGGTTCTCATCACAGACAATTACACCGGTGACCCAGCAACAACCAAGTGGACTGACATTACTGGCACAATGAAGGAAGGTGTGGATTGGAATACCTGGGAAACCTACAAGCACGATCTCTCAGCCTTCAAGGGCAAGAAGAATGTAGTTATCGCTCTCCACTATGCCTGCGCAGCTTCATCTGGAACATGGGAAGTAAAGAATCTCTCAGTGAAAGAGGCTACAGGAGGAACTCCAGACACTCCATCAAAGCCTGATACTCCTGCTACAAAAGACGGCATTACCATCAACGGCCTGACCGTAACGTTGGCTAATAGCGGTGTAACAGCCGGCGAAAGCCTTAAGATTGATGACGTCAGCGCATTGAAACCTGATGCTACTCCTACAGAGATCAAATTGTCTGACGGCACTGTTATCGCATTTGACAAGAACAGTGGTACAAACGCTCCTGCTTACAACTCAAAGTTTAATGAGTTGCGTATCTATGCAAACAACAAGATGACTTTCACAGCCAGCAAGCCTATCGCAAAGATTATCTTTACATGCACATACGATACAAACAAGAACTGGAATGCTGTAGGTAACGAAACTGCTACTGTAGTATTCTCAGGAAATACAGCAACCTATACAAATACATTCAGCGGTACAGGCGGTGGCGTTCAGCTCCGTATTGCCAAGATGGAAATCGTATACGCAAAGTAATTCCCCTAGTAGATATTATGTATTAGAAAAAATACCAATCCCCATCGTCCTCTACCCAAACAGAGACGATGGGGATTTCTTTTCATCCATTAAAAACATAGGTGTCAAGAGGGAACGCTAACCTACGTATTATGCTCATTTCTAAAATATTTCTTAAAAAGAAGAAGAAATATTTGGTGGTTTCAGGAAAAAAGCGTAACTTTGCAGCCTGAAATTGATAACAGGCTATAATGGGCATGCCCCGATAAGGGACACGAAATGATGCAACAAGCATCCCCATGACGTCTAATTTTAATAACCCAATAAAAATAAAAAAGAAAAATGAAAAAAGGTATTCATCCAGAGAATTATCGTCCTGTAGTATTCAAGGATATGTCTAACGGCGATATGTTCCTCTCTCAGTCTACATGCAAGACTAACGACACTGTTGAGTTCGAAGGCGAGACTTATCCAGTTGTTAAGATTGAAATCTCTAGCACATCTCACCCATTCTACACAGGTAAGAGCAAGCTCGTTGATACAGCGGGTCGCGTAGACCGCTTCATGAACCGTTACGGCAAATTGAAGAAGTAATAATATACCTTTTTTATAAGGATATATTTATTATCGCAAAGATACTGAGTGCATTCCAGCGTAGTTGCATATACGTAGGAATGCACTTTTTTTCTCTATTCTATCCTCATGCAATCGATTTCTACATACATTATTATATAGAAAGCACTTAATCTTTAACTTCAAAACATTATCGAGAATTATGAAGCATACTAAGTTTTTTATCTTCGCGCTCGTTGCTGCGATAACGTTCTCTGCCTGCGGCACTGACGATACCCTGCAGTTCTATTTTCCTGAAAACGGTGGTAATACGGGTGGTGGTAATACGGGTGGTGGAAGCACAGGTGGCAATACCGGTGGTGAATCAACCGATAAGAACAATACAAACAAGAATGTGGCTACTGCCAACATGCCACAAGTGGTAAGAAACGCTATCGGCGGTCTGGGGTTCCCAAAACTCAAGAACAATGGTACCAGCTATGCCATCGTGCACATGGATAATACAACAGGTATGTTGAACTATTCTACAGAATGGGATGATAACATGAAGAGCCAGAGATGGAGCTGCTATACTTTCCATACAGGAAACACAGCATCGAACGTTGACAGATGGAAACCTGGTCAGGGCGAGCGCAAGTATCCATGGGATACGGATCTGAAAGAACAATGGGGAATTACAGATTTTACAGAAGACCCTACTCCTACAGCTCAAGGCTTTGACCATGGTCATATCTGCCCTTCTGCTGACCGCAAACTCAATCTGACACAGCAGAAACAGACATTCTTCATGACCAACATGCAACCACAATATGCCAATTTCAACCAGCGCGGAACATGGTATAAAATGGAGGAAGATCTTCGCAATAAAGCTCCAAAGATTGATTCTGATACCCTGTTTATCGTGAAGGGCGGTACCATCGACCCGGTAGGCAGCGAGAGTAATCTCCTGGGCTGGAAGAAGAATGGTGCTTCTAGCGAAACCCAGAAGCCAGGCTATATCCCAATACCAAAGTATTTCTTTGTAGCTGTACTGAAAAAGGAACTAAACAAGAGCACCAACCAGTATACATACAGCGCTTTCGGCTACTGGTTCCCTCACGAGAACAAGGCATTTGAAAAGGGCGATAAGCTCGGCAACTATGTGGTAAACATCAAGACGCTGGAAGACAAAACCGGCATCGACTTCTTCTGTAATCTCCCTGATGAAATAGAGAAGGATGTAGAAAACCAAGATGCAGAAGCTCTCAAGAAACTTTGGGGCTTTAAATAAATCAGGCTATATACAAACAAAGAATCCGCTCTCTCAAATCAATGAGTGAGCGGATTTCTTGGTTTATATCATCATCTTCTTGGCAACTTCTTGATTGCATGTGGCATGAATGCCCTGCCGGTAGCCTTACCGAAGCTAGGAGCTACGGAATCGGTTGCAGCAGAACGGGTCTTCTTACGGGCTCCACTCGGATTGTAACGCTCCAGATCGATTTGCATCACATCACCCTTAGCCGCACCTGTTCCTATCATATAACCATAGAACGTATCGACTATCTTTCCATCTTCCTGCCCCAGATGGAAACCATACTGCTTAGCACCTGCATCCATCACATAGGTAGCACCAGAATCATTATAACGGATATAAATATCCCCATTCTTATCGATGTACCAGGTAAACTTCAGAGTCTGGGATTCATTGCTTCCATCATCGGCATAATCCACTTCTACACCATTACCACTGAGCGAGTTAACCTTATCACCCGCCTGATAGAACGTCATCTCGGCATTGAAACTGTAGTTATTGCGAGACTGGCCGTCCTCAGCAAGTTCAGAGAGCATCACAGAGCCTCTCCAGTCGCCTGTAAGAGTCTGAGCCTCCGACAGCAGGTAATCATCCTGAGAGCCGTTAGAACCGTTGTTCCAGTCGCCCTGGTTCCAGCCACCATGATTATAGTCATCATACCAGTAATCATCATCATCACATGAGGTAAATGAGATAGATGCTGCAGCTATCGCCATCCACATCCATATTCGATTAAACTTTTTCATATCTTGTTTCCTTTCTTCAAACTAAATTCCTTATTGCCTTACTTCACTACAAAACGGCGAACAGGCTTCTGATTATCATCTGCCACCTTAACATACTCTACAGAATCCTTAGCTCCGCGAGAAACAATCTGGGTGTTCTCCAAGCCCGAATGCTGCTTGCTGTAGCCCCAACCGTCATCGTAACCCCAATCATAATCATCGCGCCAGTTGTAAGAATCGCGATAAAGCTCGAAATAAGCACGATTGCCATTATCAGCCTCTACATATCCAGAGAACTTGCGGTCGCCCAGAGCATAGTCGTAAATCACAACATCGCTACCCTCATCAAGAAGAGTGATATAGATGTTTCTGTTGCGTACTGTCCAGGTAATATGGTTTGCTATATAATTGTTGCCATGCCAGTAATTTCTATCAAAGTAATCGATCCAATAGCCTGTACCGGAATAGAAACCATCATTCTGGTCGAAGCGGATTACCGAGTAGAGGGCCTTCTGATTACCATATTCTACCAACATATTACCCTTCCATGTACCATCGAGGGTGTATGCAATATCAGAATCCTCATCACATGAGGTGAATGAGATACTCATCAAAGCTATGAAAGCCATTGTGAGAAGAGTAGTAAACTTTTTCATATCAATTTATCAGTTAAGTTATTTATATTCTTATATCTTCTATACTTTTGAGCTCTCGAAGAACAGCATTCTTTCTTGAACCCGATGCAAAGGTAGTGGATTTTTCGTCTGCATCAAAGGGGAAAAGGATACAAACTGAGGGGGAAATCCCTATTCTTTCAAAAGCAACTGCTTTTTTGATGATATTTCTCTTTGCCTAGAGTGGTATTTCTTTCGGTTTTGATGGTATTTCTTTCTCTGTATCAAAGATTTAACACCTTCTTAACACATCGTATCGATATTTTTCGTATCTTTGCATCATAAATAAGTAATAATTCTAAGAACATGCTTTTAGCACATAGTAAATTCTAAGAATCAACTCAACAAAATGAGTTTCAACAGTTTATTAATTATACGTTAAACCTTTAAAATTATTAAGTTATGAACAAATTTTTACGCTATTCATTATCATTGGTTCTGGCGTTCGTAGCTAGCGTTACGTTTGCAGGAACAACTCCTTACAAAGTATTGACTTTCCCTGACGAAGGTTCTGAAGGCAAGGAAATAAATGGTTATGACAAAACCTGGAAAGCTACAATAGGAGAAGATGTCTGGACTATTGAGAATTTCAATACATACCAGTGGAATGGTTGGAAATACATCAGATGCGGAAGAAAGAAAGTCACATCTATTGCTTCCATCACTTCACCTGCTATTGATCAGCCTATCAGAAATATTGTCTTGACCATCGACAAGATAACCAAAGATAAGATCAATTCTATCAAGTTGCTAGTAGCGACTGATGCAGATTGTAATAATGTAACAGAAGAAATCTCTGCCAAGATTGAAGATGGAGACCTGATTTTCAAGCCAACCAAATCTGCAGCAAACAATTACTATAAGTTTGTCTTTGACTGCCAGGCTGGATCAAGTAATGGTTTGATTCAGGTTTCTAAGATTGCATACTATAAGGTAGGCGATACTCCTGAAATCGTAGACATTACAAACACAGCAGAAACCGCTTATACCATTGCCAAGGCTAAGGAACTGATTGATGCAGGTAAAGGCTTGAGCGAAAGTGTATATGTTAAGGGTATTGTATCTCAGGCTAGTGAAAGCTTAAATGATACATACGGCAGCCTTTCTTACTACATTTCTGACGATGGTAAGACTGGAAATGAATTGAAGGTTTACGGTGGTCTTTCTTTCGAGGGTAAGAAATTCACTTCTGCAGATGACATCAAGGTGGGCGACGTAGTTGTTGTTTATGGTAAGCTTACGAAGTTTAAAACTACTTATGAGCTTGATTTAAACAACATTCTCATCTCTCTGAATGGCCAAACTACCGGCATCACTAACATAACAACAGATGAAGCTGCAAAGAACGCTCCTGTTTACAACCTCGCAGGCCAGAAGGTAACCAAGGCTTACAAGGGTGTAGTCATCAAGAACGGAAAGAAGATGATTCAGAAGTAATCAAATTCAAAACAACATATCCCTACTGCTCCTCCGATATTCATTTATCGGGGGAGTTTTTTGTTAGGCATAACATAAGAAGGAACCACCAGCAAATCAACCAAATATTACCCCTATAACATGAAAAGTGGAATATTTTAATGCAAAAACATAAAAAAATACACCTGATAAATACGTATTCTCAATAATTTTCACTACCTTTGTTGCGATTAATAAACGTATACGAATAAAAAATGATGAAAAGAAAATTATATATCACCCTATTAGGACTGCTCTCTACCATTATGACAGCAGCAGTACCCTACTGCGATGTGAGAAAATTCTCTATCACAGACGGACTCGCTGCCAATACCATCTCAGACCTGAAACAAGGTAAAGACAACCTCATGTGGTTCAGTACATGGAACGGACTGTCGTTCTATGACGGCTACAAGTTTCATACTTTCAGAGACACCCCCGATGATATTGACGTCCTGTCAACCAACCGTATACTGAAAATAGAACCATCCCATAACAACAACGTATGGTGTATTACATACGACCACCAGCTCTACGTATACGATACCCACTTCTGCCGGTTCTTTGCTGTAGGACAGAAATTCAACGAACTGTTCAACATCGACCTGCGCGTGAGCCAGGTATACCCATTGAAAAACGGAGCTACATGGTTTACTTCAGAAGATGGAAAATATATCATCCGATCAGTAGGGAAAACCTTTGATGAGCGGAACATAGAACTCATCAAAGTAGGAGAAAAGGGACTCAGAAGCGGAAATGTATGGTACATCCATCGAGATATACACGGAAGAGAATGGGTGCTTACCGACAAAGGCGCATACATATATCATTCGAAAATTCCAAGCAAACTGCCTTTCAAATGGCTCAGAGGGGTAGGAGAAGATGAGTTCCTGGCAACTGAAGACGGTAAACTGGCAAAATATGACCTGCAGAACCGACTCACCATGATACCAATGCCGGAAGGCGTAACCCGTATCAACCAACTGAAAAATACAGGTTACCAGCTCCTGCTGGCAACCAATCTGGGTGTGATCATCTATAACCCGCGCACCTTCAAGTTTGATATCATCAACGTACAGAGCCCGAGTCAGCCTCTGGCAGAGGTAAAGAAGATTTATACCGATGATTTCGGTATGGTATGGGCATTTACAGACGGCATGGGAGTAACCCTCATCAACCCGAAGACCGGACAGAAGCAGTGGCTCTTTGCCGATCAGGACGACCCGATGGACCGCACAACCTGCGAAAGCAATTTCATCACACAAGACGAAAACAAGACCCTCTGGGTAGTGCCAAGAGGAGGAACCTTCAGTTATTTTGACCGCAAGGCAGGAAAACTGGTGCCTTATCTGCTGAGAAGCAATTCATCGGGCAACTACCGCATACCGAAGATTACGAAATATGTACTCTCAGACCAGGGAATCCTCTGGCTGACAGGCTCTCACGACCTGACACAGGTAGTCTTCAAATATCACCCTTACATTATCAACAAGCTGGATGTGGGCGAAGACGAAGTGTTCTCGGTAAATGCATCACCAGACGGACATATCTGGACAGGCTATCACAATGGAGTAATCCAGGTACTCAACGCCTCCTACCAGCGTATCGGATACCTTTCGTCAAGCGGACAGATTGTGCCACAGCAGGTAAACTTCGCCGAGAAGGGCATCTTCGCCATCCACTTCGATATCAAGGGAAGAACATGGATAGGAACCAACGGAAACGGTGTATATCTGATAGACAAAATGCAGGTAAGACACTTTACCTACGATGCAAACGACCCCGCTTCACTGCCATTCGACAAGGTATTCGACATCGTAGCCGACCGCACCGGACGCATCTGGATAGGTACCTATGGTGGCGGTATCGCCCTGGTAAATGAGGCAGCAGACGGCAGTATCAGCTTCATCAGTAAACGAAACGGACTGCCTTGGGAGAAGCAGCACTACGACCGCGTACGCCGCATCTGCTGCACCACTACGGGAACCATTCTCGTAGGTACTACAGATGGTCTCATCACCTTCAGTGATGCCTTTACAAACGCAAGAAAGATCAAATACCACAAGACCTACTACATACCGAACGATACAACAAGTCTGGCTGCAAACGATATGAACAATATCATGGAGCACACCAGCGGCAAGATGTATATCTCGCAACAGGGCGGTATGATGGAAGAGATTGTGAGCAAATCGCTCCTGCAAGACAACCTGAAGATGAAATACTTCCATGCCATCGATGTTAACGAAGGCATCGTACAGGGCATGGTAGAAGACAACCAGGGAAGAATCTGGGTAATCAGAGAATCGAGTATCGACTGCGTAAACCCGAAAACGGGCCAGTGCAACGTGTTCGGACCTAACGATTTCGACTTCAACATGTCGTTCTCGCAAAGCCGTCCTTACCACGATCCGGCAAGCAACAACATATCGGTAGGTAGCCCTATGGGACTGATTACCTTTAATCCGGCTACGCTGAAGAAGAGCAACTATCAGCCTAAAGTCATCTTCTGTTCCCTCCACTATAGCGGAGAGAAAGAGTCGGAACCTATCCTGCACAAGGAAAAAGTGGTGATTCCTGCCAACAAGCGAAGTCTGACCATCACCTTCGCATCACTCGACTATCAGCGCAAGTATCAGACTAGATACCTCTATCGCATAGATGGTTATACAGCTCCAGGCGAGTGGATATCGAACGGAAGCAGCAATGTCATCGGCTTCAACCGTATCAATCATGGCGATTACGTACTCAAGGTGAGAGCCACCAACTCGCATGGTGTATGGAGCAAGTATGTGGCAGAACTGCCTATCGAAGTGCGCCCTACCTTCTGGGAAAGCATCTGGGGCAAGTTTCTCATGCTGCTCCTGCTCTTCGGTATCGTAGGCGCAATCTTCTATACCTACAACCAGCGCCAACGCGAGAACATAACCCACGAGATGAGCGTGCTGAAGAACGAATTCTACAACGATGCAGCCAACCGTCTGAGAACCCCTTTAACACTCATCGGAGCCCCGGTAAAAACCATTCTGGATACCGAGCCGGGTATCACCCGAAAGGGCAAGGAACTGCTGAGAATGGTAGTAGACAATGCCAACGAAATGCTGGTAATGCTGGACAAGGTTCAGAGATACGGCAACAAGGCAGACTTCCATACGAACAGCGGTCTGACCGAGGAAGATTACGACCTGGCAGAAAGAGAAAAAGCGAATGGCCAGATTGACGACCACAATGCATCTGACTATCTGGAAGGAACCAACAAACAGAAAGAAGAAAAGGATGCAGAGGCTGAACGCCTGGAAGAAATGGGCAAGGAACAGGAAACTGCACAGGAAGAAGCGGAACAAAAAGACCAGACGATACTGGTAGTAGAAGACAATGCCGACCTGCGCAAGTTCCTCTACAGTATCCTCTCGCCTACCTATAACGTGCTGCTCGCAGAGAACGGAAAGGCTGGTTTAGTGATGGTCCGCAAGGAGATACCAGACTTTATCCTCACGGACGTTACCATGCCTGTGATGGATGGTTTGTCGATGATTCACGAGATCAAGCAGGATACCACCCTCAACAACATCCCAGTGATGATTCTCTCGGCCAAGGCAAGCGTAGAAGATCAGCAGCGAGGCTTTGAGGAAGGTATTGTTGCCTATATCACCAAGCCATTCTCTACCACTTATCTGCTCGGCCGAATAGAGGCTATCCTCACCCAGCGCCGCAACATTCAGATGGATGTCATCAGAAAACTGAAGGAAACTGGCGATAAAGATGCCATAGCAGCCCTGCGAATACTGCCTGCAGCAGCTCCTCTGCCTGCTCTTAACCAGGCTGAAACTAGTGCCGAGAACGAAGCGGTTGATCCAAACAGCGAGCTGGCATTTATAGCGGCACAGATTCAAGACAGAACCATGATGCGTGTCTTCTGGTTTGTTGTTGAAAATGCAGGCAACCCGGGACTCAAGATTGATGACATCTCGAACGAAATCGGTATGAGCCGAAGCGTACTATATAATAAGGTGAAAGCAACAACTGGAATGACACCGATAGACTTCGTTCGCCATATACGTATCAAGAAGGCATGCGAGATGTTGCGCAATACAGACAATACTCTGACCAGTATCTCCTTCGCAGTAGGTTTCACCGACCCTAAGTATTTCTCGAAGGTATTCAAGAAAGAAACGGGTATCGTGCCTACTGAATACCGAAACAGAACGCAGGGATAGCCCGCATAATTACAGATGAAAGCAGTCATCATTACTGATGGCTGCTTTTATCTGTATTGACAAAAAAGTAATACATATACAGAACATATCTTCAGTTGTTGTCGGGCACAGCCTTCTTTGTTATCGTACACAGCAAAACGTTCAAGCAAGGAAAAAAGCAGAATAGTCATAAAATTGAGCCGTTTTGCTTAGTTTTTTGACCGAATATTGCAAAAAAGTATAAAAATGGGGGGGGTATTTGATTAATTTTCCCTTTTTACTGAAAAAAAGCTGAGAAAAAGTTTGGTGTTACAAGAAAATGTAGTACCTTTGCAACAAGTTCTTAGAAAAGTTAAATGATAGATTAATCGTAAACCTCTTTTTCTTTGTTTTTTTGAGGAAAAAGAGGTAAAGAAAAAGGAATGCAGGGTTTGTGAAAATCCTGCATTTTTTATTTTTTCAACTTTCATGCAGGCCGTTATGTAGTCTTATAATCTACACACCTTTCTATTCACAAACCCAATTATCTACGGAATCTATATACTCTTAACTGCGATACTATCTACATTATATATATTACGCTTATTCCTTCATCTATGATTTTGTTCGATTTTTAGAATTTTTAAAAAAACTCTTGAAGTATTCTAAGAGAAAAGTAGTATCTTTGCACTCTAGATCATATAAGTTGAGATCGGAAATATAGATAACACATACATAAAGATAAAAAAAAAATGAGAACTGTTTACGAATTTTCTGTTAAAGACAGAAAGGGAAAGGATGTTTCCCTCAAGGAGTATGCCAACGAAGTGCTGCTCATCGTTAACACCGCCACAAAGTGTGGTTTCACACCTCAGTATGAGGAACTGGAGAAACTTTATGAGACCTATCATTCTCAAGGTTTCGAAATACTTGATTTTCCTTGCAACCAGTTTGGTCAGCAAGCCCCTGGTACAGATGAAAGCATTCATCAGTTCTGCAAGCTTACATACGGCACAGAGTTCCAGCGCTACAAGAAGATCAAGGTAAACGGAGACGATGCTGCCCCTCTCTTCAAATTTCTGAAAGAATGTAAGGGCTTTGCTGGTTGGGACGAGAGCCACCCTCTCTACCCTGTTCTCGACAAGATGTTGAGCGAGGCTGATCCTAACTACAAGGAGAGTGCCGATATCAAGTGGAACTTCACCAAGTTCCTCGTTAACAAGAAGGGTCAGGTTGTAGCCCGCTTCGAGCCTACCACAAGCTTCGATGTCATCGCTAAGGCTATCGAAGAGTGGTTGAACTTCTAATGAAAGATAGAAGTCTCGAACTGAGAATAGAATTTCTAAAAAAAGAGAATAGAATCTATAAATAAAAAGCCAGGTTGCTTTTCGCAGCCTGGCTTCTTTTATATGTGATATCGTTATTTCAATATATCTCAAAGAATAATTGTCAACTGTTTGCTATAAACTATAAACTATTAACTGTAAACTATTAGTCAACCTTTGGCACATCCTTGAGGAACTGCTGGATTTCTTCATCACTTACTGAATAATTGTGCAAATCGCCATTAATATAGCTATCGTAAGACGGCATATCGATAAGTCCATGGCCTGAGAGGCAGAACAGGATAACCTTCTCCTTGCCCTCTTCCTTAGCCTTCAGAGCCTCACGTATAGTGGCTGCAATCGCATGACAGCTCTCTGGAGCAGGAATGATACCCTCGGTCTGTGCAAAGAGCATACCCGCCTTGAATGACTCCAGCTGAGGGATATCTACACCATGCAGGTAACCATCCTTCAGAAGCTGGGAGATAATCATGCCTGCACCATGATAACGGAGACCACCTGCATGAATGTTGGCTGGCTTGAAATCATGACCCAAAGTATACATTGGCAGCAATGGAGTATAACCTGCCTCATCACCGAAATCATACTCAAACTTACCGCGAGTCAGTTTAGGACAGCTCTCTGGCTCTGCAGCAATAAACTCTGTATGGCGCTCGCCTGTGAAGTTGTGACGGAGGAATGGGAAGGCAATACCACCAAAGTTACTACCACCACCGAAACAAGCAATCACCTGATCAGGATACTCACCTGCCATCGCCATCTGCTTCTCTGCCTCAAGACCGATGATGGTCTGGTGAAGTGCCACATGATTGAGCACAGAACCCAGCGTATACTTACAGCCCGGTGTGGTTGTAGCCAGCTCAACAGCCTCACTGATGGCAGTACCGAGCGAACCTGGATGATGAGGATCGCGCGTGATAATATTCTTACCGGCACGTGTACTCATGGAAGGAGAACCCTCTACTGTGGCTCCAAACGTACGCATGATGCTGGAACGGTATGGTTTCTGCTGCATGGTAATCTTTACCTGATAAACTGCTGCCTCCAGGCCGTAGAGTTTTGCTGCATAAGAGAGGGCTGCACCCCACTGTCCTGCACCAGTCTCTGTAGTGACGTTGGTATCACCCTCCTGCTTACAGTAATAGCACTGAGGAATCGCTGAATTAATTTTATGAGAACCTAACGGGTTGGTACTCTCATTCTTGAAGTAGATATGCGCCGGAGTACCGAGTGCCTCCTCAAGGGCATAAGCACGTACAAGAGGGGTTGAACGGTAGAAGGTGTACTTCTCCAGCACATCTTCTGGAATGTCAATCCAGGCATGCTCTGTATCAAGTTCCTGCTTTGAGCACTCCTTATTAAATACGTGTGACAAATCATCAGCACTCATTGGCTGGTGAGTCTGAGGGTTCAACGGTGGCAATGGCTTGTTAGGCATATCTGCCTGAATGTTGTACCACTGAGTAGGAAGTTCCTGCTCGCTTAAGATGTACTTTTTCTGTCTCATATCTATATATATGTTTAAAATTGTTGTATGCCTGAACAAAGGTACAAATAAAAAATGAAATAAAAAACTTTTTTATCTGATTTTCCACTATTTTTTTTATTTTTGTCCAACAAATCAGTTAATTCTATTGGTATTATTTGTTGCCAAAGTATACAATCGGTGTGATTTCTAAGATTTTAACCAAATATTACACCTAAAATACCAAATATTACACCCAATATTATAATAAAAAATAGTATCTTTGCAACAGAAAAATTCAACATGCGTTGTGAAACGCTTATCATCATCTTTTACTTATACAAAAAATAAAACATTGGAACTCAATAGGGATATTGGGATTCCAATGTTTTTTTATGCAATAAACTGATTACTTTTCATTACCTAAATCTATCTGCGATATCTGATTCAGCAGGTTTACAGCCTGCCCTACTGTCTTCACATCATTGATGCGAAGCATTCGCTTGTTGAATTTTTCCTTCAGAACACAATCTTGAATATGACTGGTAACGTAAGCGAGTATGCGGTTAAACATCTGACTTCTGTAGAACGGACTGTTTACATTGCTTACAAACTGCATCTGCATATAGCCCTGCTTGAGAATAATCTTCTCGCAACCTAGCTTCTTGCCTACCCTACGCAGACCTACCACATGCATCAGTTCGTCTGCTTCATGAGGCACAGGACCAAAACGGTCTATCATACGCTTGCGGTAAGCTTCTACTTCATCATCGCTCTCCAGGCGGTCCAGTTCACGATAAAGAAGCATGCGCTCACTGTCACCAGGCACATAAGTCTGAGGGAAATACATCTCCAGATCGCTCTCTATGCCACAATCGTCAACGAAATCATCACCCGTAAGCTGGGCACCTTCATCCATCTTCTCCTGATAAAGATCACAGAACTCCTCGTTCTTCAACTCTGTGACAGCCTGAGAGAGAATCTTCTGGTAGGTTTCATAACCCAGATCTTCCATAAAACCGCTCTGCTCAGAGCCCAGCAGATTACCCGCACCGCGGATATCCAGGTCCTGCATGGCGAGATTGAAGCCGCTACCCAGTTCGCTGAACGTCTCCAGAGCCTCCAGCCGGCGACGCGCCTCAGGAGTAAGTGCACTCTTAGGTGGCGCCATCAGATAGCAGAAAGCCTTCTTGTTGCTTCTTCCTACGCGTCCACGCATCTGATGCAGGTCACTCAATCCGAAGTGATGAGCATCGCTCACGATAATCGTATTGGCATTGGAAATGTCGATACCGTTCTCTACAATAGTGGTAGAAAGCAGTACATCATAATCGTAATTGATAAAGCCCATGATGATTTTCTCCAAATCCTCAGGCTTCATCTGTCCGTGACCGATTGCTACCCTACAGTCTGGGATATGCTTCTCGATGAGCATCTTGAGTTCCGGAAGCTTGGATATTCTGTCGCATACGAAATAAACCTGTCCGTTTCGGCTCATCTCGAAGTTGATGGCATCGCAGATAACTTCACTACTAAACGTTACCAGTTCGGTATGAATCGGATAACGGTTAGGTGGCGGAGTGCGCATGATACTCATATCCCGGGCGCCCATCAGAGAGAACTGGAGGGTTCGCGGAATCGGAGTGGCACTCATCGTGAGTGTATCGACATTTACCTTGAGCTGACGGAGTTTCTCTTTGGTAGACACACCGAACTTCTGCTCTTCATCGATGACGAGCAGTCCCAGGTCATGCCATTTCACGGTCTTTGATATCAGCTTATGCGTACCTATGAGGATATCAATCTTACCCTCTTTCAGGGCGTCAAGCACCTCTCTGGTTTCCTTCGTTGTACGGGCTCTACTGAGATAGTCTACCCTTACAGGCATGCCTTCCAGACGCTTTTTGAAAGTCTGATAGTGCTGGAAAGCCAGAACGGTAGTAGGCACCAGCACCGCAACCTGCTTGCTGTCGCACGCTGCCTTGAAGGCTGCACGGATGGCAACCTCAGTCTTGCCGAAGCCCACATCGCCACAAACCAGACGGTCCATCGGTCTGCCGCTCTCCATATCCTTCTTTACCTCCTGGGTAGCCTTATTCTGGTCTGGCGTATCTTCATACAGGAAGGAAGCCTCCAGCGTATGCTGCAGATAATTGTCGGCACTGAAGGCGAATCCCTTCTCCCGTCGGCGCTGGGCATAGAGTTTGATCAGGTCGCGCGCAATGTCCTTGATTCGCTTCTTAGCTTTGTCCTTGAGTTTATCCCAGGCACCTGTACCCAGTGTAGACAGGCGAGGCGGAGTACCGGTATCGCTGCGGCGATATTTGCTGATTTTATAAAGCGAGTGGATAGAAACATCCACCTTGTCATTGTTCGTATAGACGATGCGGATCATTTCCTGATAGCTGTTGCCCGAAGGAACCCTAACCAGACCGCCGAACTTGCCGATACCGAAGTCTACATGCACGATAAAATCTCCCACTTCCATCTCCTGCAGTTCCTTCATGGTGAGTGCCATCTTGCCGGCTCTCGCTTTATCTGAGCGCAGGTTATATTTATGAAAACGGTCAAAAATCTGATGATCGGTAAAGAAGCAGCACTTCTTGTCATGGTCAGTAAAGCCTTCATGAAGCGTCTTGTCTACCGGCGTAAAACGGATGGCGTAATGCTTTAGTTCTTCGCTTTCAAAGATATCCTTCAGGCGCTGTTGCTGCTTCTGGCTATCTGCCAATATATATAAGGTGTAACCCTGGAGCAGGAAATCCTCCAGAGTTTGACAAAGCAAATCGAAATTTTTATGGAAAAGAGGCTGTGGAGCGATATTGAAAGGTATCACAGCCGAACTCTCTGGCGGAGCGACCTTGCCGAACTCGATACGGAGATGAGCCGCTACTGCCTTCTTGAAATCGAGCGGAGAAACGAGGTTGAGCTCGGTCTTCATCTCATGTCTGATGCGCTCTGCCTCCACCTCAGTAGCTCCCTCCAGCTGCTCGGTAAGGCTCTGCGATGAGAAGCCTTCGGTATAGATCTGACCGATGCGGTCGCAAACGAAAGAAAGATCTTTCGCCACGACGGGCGTACTTTCGGAGAGGAAATTGAGGAAACACTGCTTGTTGCTCTCGATATGGGCGAGTTCGGGCACGATTTCTATCTCTGTGCGCTTCGCCTGCGAGAGCTGAGTCTCAACATCAAAGGTACGGATGGTGTCAATCTCATCGCCGAAGAAGTCGATACGGAACGGATATTCGCAGCTGTAGGAATAGACATCGAGAATGCTTCCACGCACGGCAAACTGGCCCGGTTCATAAACATAATCGGTTTCTTTGAGTTCGAAATCGAGCAGGGTATGAACCACATCGGTCTGAGCAATCTGCTGACCTACAGCCAGTTTCATTATCCGTTCATCCAGATTCTGCTTAGCCACAACGAGTTCTGCCAGTGCATCGGGATAAGTGACTACCAGGAAATGTCCTCCCGAAGAGAGGCGCGCCAGCACCTCTGTACGTAGGATTTCGTTCGCTGCATCACGCTGCCCGTATTTCACGGCACGCCGATAGCTGGAAGGAAAGAAGAAGACCTTCTCCTGCCCCATCATCTGAGTGAGATCGTGATAAAAATAGCCTGCTTCATCGGCATCATCCAGTACGAAG
>ULTO01080133.1_pt1 | contig 21805 bp, 20 predicted proteins | sample 1957601 | NCBI WGS metagenome assembly ULTO01 (sample SAMEA4835734, study PRJEB28245) | human gut metagenome | biome: gut microbiome; material: fecal sample | place: Denmark | collected 2008 | reverse complement strand
CATAAGAAAGTCAGTAAAATCAATGTTTTCAAAGGCAGGGACCATGAAATCTGTGTTGCAGGGGGTATGGGGAACGCCCCATCAAGCAAAAGGCGGGGACTCGTCAGAGTCTCCGCCTGCTGTCTTTTGGCTCCAAAAGACCTTGCTTGCCAAATTCTAGAACATTAAAAGAGGAGCTGAACTAATCGGCTCCTCCTTCGGGCATAAAAGATAGGTTAACCATCATATCTTAAGGACGATTAGAGGCTTACCTTATGCTATGTCGTAGAAAGCTAATCACATTATCTACAACAATTAGCAGCAACAGCAGCTGGAGCAGGTGCAATTCCCGCCGCCACAAGTCGAGCAGGCGCCGGGGGCGACCATAACATGAGTAGTGACAACGCTGGTTGCGCTGTACTCTTTCTTAATCGTCAACATGGCAATCCTCTCCTTTCTTTGTATTTATGACAATGGTGTTACCACCAGAGCATATATTCACCTATTGATACTTTAACACACTAAATTAACAAAGTCAAGGCAGCTCGCAATATATTATTCAAGGATTTGCTGACGGATGTAAAGTGGTTGCTCTTTATGAGGCTGTTTTTACCAGTTAAGGTCAAGATTCACCCACTTATAGTATTTTCGTTGAGATTCTCACAAGCATATCGTATAATAAATTCAAAGGGGGTGGCTTCTATGAGAGTTGAAATAAACTTATCCGACAAGATAGATGAGCCGATAGTGGTTATTCATGCAAATCGTATAAATGAAGAAGTGAACAGAATACTTTCGGCACTATCCAATGATGCTAATGCTCCGATTTTTGCGTACGACCGAGCTGAGAAAAGAATTGTGAGAATAAACATAGAAGACATTTACATTGTTCGGACTGAGGAGGGGAAAACCATTATACACGGTGCTGCCGATAGTTATATACATACAAAACGCTTATACGAAGTAGAAGCGCTATTAGGTTCCGATTTCATTAGGATTTCAAAAGGTTCGATTGTCAATATAAGAAAAATTCAGCACTTTGAGCCGCTATCGTCCGGAATGATGAAAGTGCAGATGCTAAATGGCGCGCATGATTATGTTTCGCGAAAGTTTCTTCGTGAAGTGAAAAGAATAATAATAAAGAGGTGAAGGAAATGAAGCGTTTCATATTGACGGTTGTGATTGGATTGGGCGCAGGGAGCTTTGCTTTTGTTTGTATGTTATACATCGCGTCTTTGTGCGCGGGTGGTGCAGAACAGTACTTTAGTTCAGTTTCTGGCTCTCATATCCTGAAATCTGCGTTTGCGTGTATTGTTGTGAGTCTTGGGTTTTCGGTTTCTTCGCTTATCTATTATAGCGAGAAAATTGCTTTGTTTGTAAAGGTGCTTGTTCATATGGTTCTCGGCACAGTTGTTTTCCTGTTGACGGGATCATTTGCTGGATGGATTTCCGGTTCCCTTTTGGAGTGCTGTTTATACATAACTTTTGCAACGTTTTCAGCGTTAATAATTGGCCTTATCATCATGGCGAAATTGAAACATGAAGTAAAAAAGGTTAATGAAAAACTTTATGAGCTAAACCGAGAAAAGAAGGAATAAAACCTAATGGCGCTGCCCCCATCTTCACAATAGGTGGAAGCAGAGCCATTATTCTATATTGTATATAATTTTGAAGAAGGTTGCCTTTACTGATTTAGTGTGTTAAAGTATAATAAGTACTATAATACTATACTTGGGAAAGGAGAGCCGTATGCTTACAGTTGCAGGAGTGGTTGCAAAAAACAACATGGTTGTTGATGTTGAGCAAAAGACCATCGTGAATAGAATGATGGTAATAATGAATAAACGCTGGTGCTCGTCATCTTATGTTGTTGATGAATCGCATCTGTATATGATGCGGGGTCTTCTCAATTCAGAAAATGGGCCGCTAGAACCTTCTTTCACCGTTGATCATACGGGCGTTACATTTAATCGTGGCATCTTCGGTGTGGGAACCCTTTATTGGCACGAAACAACAAGCTTTGTGTTTTTTGCATCAGAAATCAAAGCGCTATTTTCATTAAAAGAATTACTGCCAAAACCAGATATTAAAGGACTTATTGAGAATTTCGTTTATTGGGTTCCGTTATGTAATAGAACTGCTTTCGTAGGAGTAAAGAGGCTTGAATGCAGTCAAAGCGTTACGTTCAATAGTAACGGAGTCAACATTTCAAATCATTCTATTATCAACTCTTTGTCGAGTATTCGTTCGAGTGAATTCAAATCAATTAGCGATTTCAAAAATGCTTTGCGAAGCCAACTCCGTGAAGAAATAATAAAAGAATGCAAATCTGCTGGCCGTGTCGCGGTCTATTTAAGCGGAGGTTTGGATTCTTCAATTTTATTACATGAAACATCAGAAATAATGAACGATAGTTTGGTCGATATCTTTTGCTTAACATTTGAGGATCGGCGTTTTGATGAGTCGGTTTTTCAGAGAATAATGGCTAAAGCTGTTAATAGACTTGATGATCTCATTAGCATCAATATCGACGATGGCCTTGTTGCAGCTTGTATTGAAGCCACAATTGCAGACATAGAGTTTCCGGTGATGAAGCTCAACCCTGTTTCTCTTTGGTATTTGGCAAAAAAGGTTTCTGAGCATGAGTGTAACTTGATAATAACGGGTGAAGGTGCGGACGAGTTGTTCTGGGGATATGATTTCTTTGAAGAAGAATTTGTTGCGCAAAATTTTCTTATAGATGGCCTGCTAATAGATACGTCAAATTATATGATAGAAAAGCAGATCGGAAGAAGTAATCTTCCTTATTATCTTGGGAAATATCATCAAATAGGGGACGCTCTTTCGCCATTGAGGGCTCGATATGAAAACTCCAAAAAAATCAAAGAGTATCTTTCGGCTGAGACCGATGAGATATTGTTCTCAGAGGCAGAAAAAGCGTTGGTAAACAAAGTTTCAACCATTTATGGAAACGATGCGGGGATGAGGAATTGTCAGTGGATTGCCATGACAACGTTGCTTCCTGAATATCTCATCACTCAACAATCAATGCAATGTATTGGGAATAGACAGGTTCGTGTTTGTATGCCATTCCTAAACGAAAAGATGCTTCATATTAGTTATCTGTTACCGGAAGCCCTTTTAATTGATGAACGCGGCGGCAAGGTAATTCTTAAGGAAACATATAAAACTGATTTACCTGCGCAAATAATAAGCCGTAAGAAGTATCAGTTATCAACTCCTGGCGCAGAGACGTTGATAGCAGCAAATGAGGAATTACAAGAAAAGTATCTTTCAAAAAGCGCAATTGAGCGTCATGATATATTTCGCTACAATGCAGTACAGCGTCTTAGGCAAAGTTTAAGAAAAAACGCTGCGTCGACAAAAGCATTCTCTCTTGATTCGTTGCTCATTACTTATATTCTGTCATGCCAAATTCTATTCGATACGGCAAAAGATATTTGGGCTGAGAGCGCATGAAAGGCGCGAAACTTATAATCAACATATCATTTACTAGGAAAGGAGGCTGTATATATGCTGACGATTAAGAAAGAGTATTGTGCAACCAGCGTTGTCACTACTCATGTTATGGTCGCCCCCGGCGCATCGTCAACATGCGGCGGAGGAAATTGTACATGCACTAGCTGTTGCTGCTGCTAACTAATTAGTCGTGCTGCGCTCTCATCCACTAGTATTACGGAGGTTTAATATTATATGAACGAAAAAGACAAGAAATATCTTGAAGACCATAGATATTACGCTTCGGCAGTAATGTTCTCTACACAGTATCCATTATCCTCCCCCTATGCAAACACAACAGTGTTGAGAACACCAGATGTTGTTCAACGGGGAATGTTAGGTTCCACAGATAGCTTTAGAGGGATTGATTATCTTCTGAATTTCCGTTTGGACGGATCGGATATTGCTTTTAGAGCAGGTCTTTCAAAGTTTTATGCGAGAGATGCAATTCTCTCCTCGGCCTTAAGGCACCTTCGAGAAGATGATGAAGCTTCTATTCACCTGCCCAAGCCGATGCAGATGAAAGCTTCATTAAGTGCTGTAATAAAAGAGCGTAGAAGCGAAAGAAATTATAGTGGAGAAGCTCTTTCCATCAAGGAGTTATCAACCATTCTGTTCTCTGCGCAGGGAGTTACTGGTGCGCTGCTAATGAATGAGCCGGAGGGCGATGTAGACCGAATTGAAGTTAGAGCGCATCCTTCTGGAGGAGGTATGTTTCCTGTCTCCTTATATGTAGGGGTTAACAATGTCTCCGGCCTGAAACGAGGATTATATGAATACTATCCTCATAGCCATTCTTTGCACTATATCGGTAGTTATACGGAAGAAAATCTCGCGGATTCATGTGACTATGGTTCTTTAGATGCAAAGAAAAGCTCTTTCGCTATCTTTTATGGGTATAATGTTTTGCTAAACTCCAATAAATATGGTGACGCAGGACTTGCCTACGCTTTTATTGAGACAGGCGAAATTGCAATGAACGCTCAGCTTGCTGCAACAGCATTAGGAATTGGGGCGTGTGATCTTGGTGGATACAGAAAACACAATTTGGAAGAAATGCTCGGCTTAGATGGGGTGTATGAGCATATTATCCATATGACAATATTTGGACAAATATAAAAGGAGATACTCATGATGAACGAAACAAAAAAATACTCTCTTGAGACGGACGTTCACCTCATTATTAACGATGCAGAGATTCGTTTAAGAAAGGGCATTTGGAACTACGAGGAGGGATGCATCACGCTTGAAGGGTGCTCCCAAGAGTTTTCAAGATGCTTAAAAGAAACTTTTATTGCCATGAACGGCAAGGGCTTTTCGCTTGATTCTTTTAGCGAATACATCCTTGAACCTTTTGAGCGCGAGCAAGCGGAAACAATAGTAAGTCAGCTCACTGAAGCTGGATTCGTCGTGGAAGAAAACGACAAATTACTGCACCAGCAGATTACACGTATTCTTACTGGTGGAATTAATTTGTTTGAGGATGATGGGGACCTCTACATTGAAGGTGAGAAGTCAGTTGTTTTCTATACAGACAATGATAGCGTGAGGAAAAAGTGGAGTGATCTTGTTAAATCCCACCGCATTAAGGCGGAGATGATGTCAGATGAACAGGCGTCAATGCTGAGGACTGTTGATTTAACGACGAATATAGATTCTCTTACAACAAATGAAAATCTTGATCTAATGGGAAAATGGATAGAAGACGCACATGCAATAGTAATATGCGTCTCCCAACTTTCGGTTTGTTTTATGCGCAACATTAATAGACTGAGCATTAACAAAGGGGTGCCAGTTACTCTTGCTTTTATTGATGGTCCTACGATCAACCTCCTTTCCACTAAACCGTATAAAACAGGGTGTTTAGAATGCTTTGAGAGGAGAGCTCTATCGAGGCTTGAAGATCATGTGCAATATGCACGTTTCATTGAAGAAACCCGGGCAGAAATGGGAACAACAAAAAAGAATCAATCAAGTGCCCTTCTTATGGATTTGCTTGCGAATCTAAGCTTTGCTGAAGGTTTTATGTATAGCGTCATTGGTGCTTCACGTTTTGCTGGCCGCTTGCTTAGCATTTATCTTCCAACTTTGGAGATTCAAATGCAAAATATTCTGCGGGCTCCTTTCTGTGAAGCCTGTGGGACTGTATCAAAAGCGCAGTTTAGAGAGCTTAATATTTCATCAAGAAAGATAATTGATGATTTATCGAGCCGAGTATTTGAAAGGGAGTGAATTATATGCTGAGATTCTATCCCTCAATAACTCATGTAATGAATAATTTCCGCGAAATAAACGGAAGCCAAACCGGAATCTTGAAAAGCATCGTTGCGCCTGTCACCAAAATGAACAAGGAACCATTTATAAAGAGCGTGACAGGCAGTATGCCTAGTTACCACAGAATAATACTTAAGGACCCTACTCGTGATATGAACTATCACCTTAGCGGATATGGGCAATATTATCCAGAGGCACTTGTTAAGTTTAATGGTGAAGGTGTAGAGCGATATGCTGGAGTTGTGGCATCTTCGTATGCGTCAGGATGTGTAAAATATGATTCATATGAAAACATATCCAAAGAAGGGAAAACAATGCCCCTTGAATATCTTAACATTTTTTCTGAGAAACAACAAAGACAGATGGCAAGTTTACTTCCACAGTACAGCCCGGAACACCTAAAAAAGGATCAGGTAATTGGCTGGGTAAAGGCTCACTCCTTGGTTAATCCGGGAGAAGATATATGGGTTCCAAGGCAACAGTTCTTTGTTGGCTATAACCACGCTGAAGGGCCAGGAGAGCCGATAATTGTTCCGTCATTCTCTACAGGTACTGCAGCACATAAAACTGTAAAGAAGGCGCTTATTAACGCAATTACAGAGTACCTACAGATTGATGCGTTTATCTTAACATGGTATACAAAGAGAAAATCAAAGAGGGTTATCATTGATAATCCAACCATCAATAGAATCTTGGAGGAATCTGGACTTGGGAAAAATGGAAGCTATGATGTAATACCGCTTCTTATTTCCATGCCCGACACAAACATACCAGTATATATGTCGATTCTTAAGAGAAAGGAACGCAAAATGCCATATATGGTTGTGGGCACGCAAGGAGATATGGATGCTGAGTATGGAGTGCTGAGAGGAATAATGGAATCAACCGCAATTATTGCGATGAATACTTTTATGATGGTTTTTGATGCCGAAAAGTTTGATTTTGCAATTAAAGAATCGGCATTTACAGACCTGGACACAAACGTTTATTTTTACGGGGCCCCAGTCAAAATTGAGGAGAAAGAGAGAATTATCCAACAACTCACTGGCGAGGATATTTTGTTGTCTGATATTCCTTCATTGCGTGGATGCAGCACGGATGAAATCCTTGAAAGGCTCATTTTGGAAGTTAAAAAAATAAGTGAGTATGCTGTTTATCTCGACATAACCCCTCCGGAAGTCAGTGACAAAGGATGGTCCGTCATTCGTGTCTTTATTCCTGAAATCTGTGGAATGTGTTTACCAGGGTTCCCGTTTTGTAATCATCCGAGGGTTAAAAAGTATGGAGGTATAACCAATGTTTTCCCCCACCCTCTCCCTTAGTGTTTTGAGTCTTGCTGTTTTATGCTATCCTTCTGGCGTAGCACAGATCATAGCACTTATAACGAGGCGAGACAATAGAAACGCTACAAGTAAATACATATTGATTAGTATTATTATCATGCTAATCAACTTGACGTTGGTAGCGATATATGTTCCTTATTACAACGCCTTCGATTTAAGGATGAGTAACCCGCTGATAATCATAGCTGGTCTATTGCTTGGTATTGTTGCGTTGTTGATGGAATATGCCCTCGGATACATCATGCTTAAACTCCAGAAAAAAGAGTTGGAACGAGCATAACAGTCCACTCAGACTGGAGCAATGCAGATTGGAAGCTATGGGTAGGAACTTTAGCGTATGCTCTTATTGAAGAGATCCTATATCGAGGAGTATTTGCTTACATATTTCTTAATCTGCTTGGTCTACACGCATGGACATTCGTGCTGATAAGTTCTATTACCTATGCCTTAAATCATTTAAGGTTAGGCGCTAGTGTTGTGGTGCAAAAGTGGATCACGGGGATTATTTTCGCAACTTTTTATATCATTACCGGCGGGAATATCCTTGTGGTAATATTAGCTCATATGCTACAAAACATATTGGTCTTATTGCTTGGACGAAAGCGGCAGCAAGGGAGGTTAAAATAATATGTCAAAAATACTAATTGTTTTTATCTCCTTGGTATTTATGATGATTTGGCTTTTGATCTATAAAAAGAGCTACGATAGCCCTCGCAAAAGGAAAAGAATCACTTTGTGGATTGGTTCACATTTTCGAGGAGACGCTAAAAGGATTTATTACTTCGCTGTATTAATCCTTTATCTTGGGTTGCCGATGCTTTTTGGATGGCTTCTGCTAAGGATTGCTCATGTTCCGTATGCGGAAATATTCACAGTGGATGAGGCATTACAGATTAGCCCTGTTTACCTATCTGTAATGTCATTTGTTGGTGGTGTTACGCTATCAATTCTGGCAACTAATATTATGCTGACAATCGCACCTAAAATGGATATTCCAAATAACATTAATAAAGTCGCTTGGATTGAGTCAACCATGGAATTCCCTAAACAAATTGCTTGGATATTTCCTTTTTCCAGTGCTTGTATTGAAGAACTATTCTTTAGAGGCGCTTGCTTTTTCGCCTTTACAGGAGTAGGGATCAACCCATACATTGCAATGATTGTTGTCACAATTATGTTTGTTTTTAATCAAGTGTACCTTGTTGACAATAAAGTGCAGGCGATTGTTATAGGTGTAGGCAGCATGTTTTTATCAATACTAGGGTGTTTTGTTGCTGGATTGACAGGAACAGTCATTCCTTCGATGATTGCCCATGCGATATACGCCGTATTCTTTATAAGATCTAACGATTCGTTTGACGCTGTATAAGGAGGATTACTATGATTAAAGTCGAAAATCTTTTTGTAAAATACGGGGCCTTGAGTGCTGTCTCAGATGTTTCTCTTACTATACCAGATGGGGAGGCATTTGGGATAATCGGACGGAATGGAGCAGGAAAAACAACGCTAGTTGAAACAGTGGAAGGCTTGCGAAAAAAGACGAGTGGGAAGATTTCAATTGATGGAATCGACCCATCAGATCAAAGAAAAAGAGAGGACTTGTATCGTTTGATTTCGGTGCAACTTCAAAGTACAAGCTACCCTGATAAAGCAAAAGTGGGCGAGCTGTGCAAGCTGTTCGGATCCCTTTGTGCTAATCCCTTAAATATTAACGAACTGCTATTAAAGTTTGGGCTTTTAGAAAAAGCAAACAAATCGGTTAGTAGCTTGTCTGGCGGACAGAAGCAAAAGCTTTCTATTGTCCTTGCTCTCATATCTCGTCCAAAAATCATTTTTCTGGATGAGTTAACGACAGGCCTCGATGTTGATGCACGGCATGAGCTGTGGAAATATCTTAAAGAGTTAAAAAAAGACGGTGTGACCATCATTCTGGTTACTCACTACATGGATGATGTAGAAATGATTTGTGATCGTATTGGTATTATGCATAACGGTCAACTCGTCAACATAGGGACAAGAGAAGAATTAACCATTGCATCAGGATTGACAAGACGTGTAACATTTACATGTAACAAAGATGTTGTTTCAGAACTAAACGCTCTAGACGGAGTGGTTCGCATTGATAGCCTTGGTGATCAATATACGGTTATAGTGAACCATAATGACTTCCCGGAAAAATGTGTTGAGTTGCTCAATAAAAACAGTATCTCATACAAGGATTTTGTAATTAGTCGTCCGACAATGGAGGATGTTTTTCTGCAACTGATTAATGAAAGCGATAGAGGTGAAAGAAATGCGTAAGACAATGTCTCTGTTTGTATTTGAGTTTAAGTTGTTTTTTAGAAACGTAATAAACCTTATCTTTGTTATGTTTTTTCCCAGTTCAATGATACTTCTCTTTGGCAGCATCTTTGGTAATGAGCCTAGTGAGTTGTTTGGTGGATATGGAACGGTTGATGTTTCTGTTCCTGCTTACATATGTATGATTGCTGCTGTTACTGGTCTCATGAGCCTTCCAATAACGCTTTGCACCTAGGAAAGAACTTATCTGTATTAAGACTACATAGGTTTTCGATTTTGCAGCTCGTTACGGCTGTTTTTGTGCCAGTGCTAGCTGCTTGCTTTGCTTTTTTGCAGCCCAATCTACTGATAAATGTATTTGTTGTTTTATCCTTTTCCGCAATACCTTGCGTTGCAAATATCTATCTTGTATTTTATTCTTCCCTGCGCGAAAACAGGGAAAAAGCAAACGCAACGCTTCGGATCATTGGATTAAGCCCGGTTGGAAGCATTGCAGAGAAGGCAGTTACCGCATGGATCGTATCCAGCGCTCTATGTATAGTTGGCTACATTGCAACAACCGTATTTCATCCATTGAGCATTTGGACATTGTTTTTAATGATTGGACTAAATTTTGTTTCTGCGCTGATATGCGGTATACTCTCGTTTAAAGTCAATTCGTTTAAAGGCGAGAATATTTACAAGGCCCTCATATCCGTGATAGTGCTTGCATTGCAGTGTATTGTAATTGTTTTCATATAAAATAACTGAAAGCATCAACCAACTTGCAGCAAGAAAATGGAAACGGAGTAGGACTATGACTCTCACAAACCGAACGCTCATCATATTCAAATATCTCTGGGAGACCACGGACGAGTCCCATCCGGTTTCCCTTGCGGACATTTCTGCGTTCTTGAAGCAAAACGAGATTACCGCCGATCCGAGAACACTCCGCAAAGACATCGAACAGCTTATAGAGTTCGGTGTGGATATTGTCAAAGACCGCAGGGTTCAGAATCTGTACCATGTGGCGTCTCGGCATTTTGAAGCACCGGAGGTCAAGCTACTGATCGACGCCGTTCAGTCAGCCAGGTTTATCACGCCTCGAAAGAGCAAGGCACTGGTTAAAAGACTTTCCTCCTTCGTGGCTCCCGGCGATACAGCCCTTTTGAACAGGCATCTCTACATCGACAGCCGTTCTAAAGCCACAAACGAGAGCATTTATCTGAATGTAGACCGAATCCAGACCGCCATCACGGAGCAGAAGAAAATCTCCTTCTGCTATTTCGACTACTCGCCGGCCAAGGAACGGGTTCTCCGGCATGGCGGAAAAGTTTACTCGGTCTCACCATTCGCAATGCTCTGGAACAATGATACATATTATCTCGTCGGTTTCCACGATCACCGGCAGCAGATCTCAAAGTTCCGTGTTGACCGCATCGTGCAGATGGAGGTTACGGATGAAACCGCTTTGAAAAAGCCAAAGGACTTTGATGTGTCGGAGTTCTTCACGCAGGAATTCTCCATGCTCAACGGCAAGGAATGCAGGGTGACGCTTCTGTGCGAGAACATCCTGATGAACAGCATCATCGACCGCTTCGGGGAAGATGTTCCTGCGCAGACTGTCGGTGCAGACCATTTCAGCGTACAGGTAACGGTCGATCTCAGCGGCAACTTCTACGGGTGGGTTTTTTCCTCTGCCGGAAAGATGAGGATCACGGAGCCGCAGGAAGCGGTAGAAGGCTTCCGCAAGGTGCTGGAGAGCTTTCAAGAATAAGCAGCTATTACGACTGCGTTATCCTTTACTTTGTTGATGGCTGCCATGATAGCGATCTGCATCTTTTTATCGAACAGTCTTGTGAAGCTGAGCGGCTTATCAAACGGAGGCTTGGTGAGCATGGTGACACTCTCCATATATCCGTTCTGCTCAATGTGGTTGATGATCTTATGCAGGAATGCAATTTGTTTCTGATTCAGCGACTGATCGTTGATAAACTGGGAGAACGCTTCCATTGCTGCATCGTGATCCAGCTTGGCGATCTTTCGGATCAGCAGACCGAAAGGCGTATCTCCAAATTCGCGCTCATAATCTTCCTTGCTGCCCAGTTCGCTTGTCAACACACGCTCCAGTTCTTGATAATCGCCATGAGAGAGAGGAATGTTGTGCGTCAGCTTGTAGATGGCAAGTGTGTTGCCATGTTCATTGACATAGCGATTCACTTTGGCACGGTAATCCTCGAAGTCGTATGCCGCATCCAACTGAATGCCTTCTTGCTCACCGATAATGGGATCTGTAAGATGCGTAATAATCGGATTTTTCACAGGGCCTACTTCTACAAGGAACTGCATTAAGCTACGAAGTTCTTTTCGTACCCTCTCAAACAGGAGAATGTCGTTTGCTTCCCAGAATGCATCGGTGTTTACTTCTTTTATGACCGGCAGTTTTGCCTTTACCTGTGGGATGCTGATTTTACGCTCCAACAGGGTACCAATGTCACGCAACTGCTTCTGCGCATACTTGAAGGAAGGCATCTGTTCCATCGCTGCGATCATGAGGCCATACATGAAGTTGTCAAAACGCTTGGCATACTCATCCGTATCATCCAGCCGGACAATTGGCGCAATCTGCTGCAGCAATTCACCCTTATCGCCCTCGCTGATGAAATTGAAAGCGCCGGGCTTTTTGAATTTTTCCACGCTTTGCATACGAAGCTTGACTGCAATCAGGTCAGTATTCAACTCCGTTACTTGTGCGTAGCAAACGCCCACCAGTTCTGTGCGCCAAGCTTGATATGCATCATCGGCATAAGCGCTTTCTTGGAGCATGACCGCCAGTTTAACCTGCTTGCCGAAAATGTTCTCCGTGAGGGATTTGGCTTCCTTGGATTCATAGCCTTCCTTGTGAGCGCGGAAATACTCGAAGTTGCCACAGTAATCAAAAATCAGGAATCGCTTTTTGTCGGTATATTCTCCGTCTATCTGATCGGTGCAGGTAAGCCCCTTGCACAGACGAGTACCGCGTCCAATCATCTGCCAGAACTTTGCTTTGGAACGAACTTTCTTAAAGAATACGAGGTTGACGCACTGCGGCACATCGATGCCGGTGTCCATCATATCCACGGATACGGCAATAATCGGTTCCTTGTCCGGCACCTTGAAATCGTCAATAATGGTCTGCGCGTATGTATCGTCGCAGATCACGCGCTGGGCGAAAGTGCCGTGATACTTGGGGTACAGCTTATTGAAGCGCTCCAGAATAAACTCTGCATGGCGCTTGTTCTGGGCGAAGATGATAGTTTTTCCCAGTCGGTCACCGCCTGCGACACGGATGCCACGCTCCATTAGATCCTGTAACACAGTGTCCACCGTGGTTTCGTTGAACACAAACTTGTTCAGTTGCGCGGACGGAATGAAGTCAGGCATCAGCCCGTCTTCGATGAAATCATCCTCGTATCGTTCCTTATCCTCATCAGACAGGTCATCGTAGGTGATACCTTCCTCCAGGAACTTGGTTTTGACTTCGTAGTTATAATATGGGACAAGCACATGATCCTGATATACTGCCGTCTCGTAGTCGTATGCATAGGTGGGAACGCCATGCTCCATCTCGAAGAAATCATAGGTGTTGCGATCGACATCCGTTTTCGGGGTAGCTGTCAGACCGACCATGATCGCATCAAAGTATTCAAAGATAGCACGGTACTTTTTGAAAATGCTGCGGTGGCTTTCGTCGATGATAATGAGGTCAAAATGTGCCGGGGTAAACATTCTCTGCCCATCTTTTGTCTTTATATCGTCGATAGCATTCAGCATTGTCGGGTATGTGGAAAATACGATTCTCGCGCTACGGTCGTCTTTATTGGAGCAAAGGTTGCACAGCGACATATCGGGCAGGTAATTCTTAAAGTCATCCTTTGCCTGCTTTACCAGCGCGGTGCGGTCTGCCAAGAACAGAATGTTGGTGACATGCTTGCCACGACTCAGTACATCTGTCAAGCTAGAGGCGGTTCTGGTCTTGCCGGTACCTGTGGCCATCACCAGCAGGTGCTTTCTGAATCCGAGACCGATCTGCTCACATACTGCGCGGATTGCTTCTTTCTGGTAGTAGCGGTCGGTGATACGATCGTCGATGGGAATGGTCATCAGATCCATTCGCTCTGTTCTGCGGTTCATGAGTTTCTGCAAATCATCTTTGCTAAAAATGCCGCTGACTTTGCGCTGGGGGCTGCTTTGATCGTCCCAGAAGTAGGTTTCGAAACCGTTGGTGGTGAACATCATGGGACGACGACCGAATTTGCGTTCCAGGCAGTCTGCATATAGCACCGCCTGCTTGCGTCCGATGTTGGGGTCTTTGCTGGATCGCTTGGCTTCTACGACCGCCAGTGGCAGACCGTCCTTGCCAAACAGGACATAGTCCACATATCCCATCTGGCCTACAACGCCAGCCATACCTTCAACGGGGTATTCTTCCTGTACATCTGCATCAGCACCGGTGAATTTCCAGCCCATCTGCTTCATGTCCACATCAATGTAAATTTTGCGGGTTTTGAACTCGGAAAGGTCTGCCGCCACGAAAGTGCGATCCTGTTGATGCTGTTCCTTTGCAGCGGTAAGCTGCGTGGACATCTGCTCGATCTGCTGGCGAAGTGCTTCGATCTCTGCGTCCTTTTCCCCGAGCAGGCTTTCCTGCTCTTTGATTTTCTTTGTGTCTACGATAACACGCTCTGTCGGGATTTTTGCTTCCTCAAACTGGCGTTCTTCGTAATCGGTGCCATAGCAATAGTCCACCCACTGGATGAACTCAAAAAGTCCCTGCAGGGAAGCGAGGGCATCGCTGGCTTGTACACTACGCTCCGTGTGGACGGCCAAATTACCAAGTTTGATGATGAAGGGCAGCTTGCCCCAAGTATTATAGTCCACGGCAAAGCGGAATGTTGGCTCATGAATCAGTGCTTGCAGGTTATCTTTGTAAGGCATCTGCATGGTGTTGTCTGCGGAGTAGACCCACTTCACCGCCAGCTCCAGCGCTTTCCGGCAGCCAACAGCGCACATGGCAGGCGCGGAAACATACACCTTTTCCGCTTCGATCGCTGCCGAAGCAAACAAAACATATTCCTTTTTCTCCTTTAGGAATTCGAAGTTCGACATGTCATCCACTCCTGTCTGTAGTAACTTGCTGCCTGTCGGCAGAGGTGATAGCTCAATGAGCTGTAATATTTTGATTTGTCGGTCTGTTCGACGAAGGCAGCAAACTGCTTCTGTAACTCCATCGGTGGCATAATAAGTCTCATTGCCTTGTAACCGCCAACATTGAAATGCTGTTGTGCTGCACCACCTGTTTTCGAACGAATTTGGTTCATACCATGCGGCATGTTTGTGAAGGCTGCGAGAAAAACTGAATCAACTTTGCGGTTGTCGGGATGGGCAATAATTATATCAACTGCGTTATAGCCATCATATTTCTCTGTTGCAACGCAAGCTGTTCCTGGTGCGCCCGACCTGACCACAAGCACATCATTTTTTCGGATAACAGATTTCTGATTTTTGTGATGGCCTTCTTCAGTGAAATAAACCCAGTCGGCATCTTTCACTCGCATTTCACCAATATTCAATGAACGGAATGCAGGAATACCTTTGTCTGTGTAATACTGTGTAGGTTTGATTACCACACCCACGCATACATCGGCCACATCGCCAATAGTGCAACAATGCCACTTATCAAACTCTGTTTCTTCACCAAACAGTTCGATAAATCGGGACTTGACGGCTTGATCTATAAGATCCAGCTGTAGCTGCCGATCGGCAATAATTTCATTGATCTTATCCAATTTTGCTGCAATTTCGCGCTGTTCACAGATATCTGGGAGTGGGATTTCTTTTTCCAAGAGGGTTGCTTTGTTAAGCGTCAGTCCCATAACCGCTTTATTTGTTCCTGCCGTCCAGTCTGTTCCACAACAAAGGTGATACAGATAGTTAGGGTCGATTGCAAATACCCCTTTGTCGATGAAAGCCATAATTGCCTCATTGGTGTACATATCCCGCGCGGTGATGGCAGTCTTACCAATTGACAATTTGAAGCTCATTATGACGGTTCCTTGGGGAACAATTTTAATACCGCTACCGCTTACACCGGCATCTGTTATGCCTTCCTTTGTTTTCGAAATGTATTTTCCTGCATTTCCGATATCTGCAATGGAAACCCAACTGTGATCACCACACCAATACTCTGGTTGATTTCGTGCAGGGGTTTTTCCCATCTGCAAATCAAATGCCTGCTTCAGCTTAATTTTCATGCTGCCACCTCCATCTCACCGCAAAGTTTTGATTTGTCGGTCTGTTTGATGAATGTGGCAATCTGCTCTTGCTGATCCCGTGGAGGTACGACAATCTCTTGAACTCGCAAGTCAGACAGATTGATTTGTTGGAGCGTCGCTCCACGAGTATGTTCTTTGATGTATCGCTGGCTTTCATCTGTATTCAGATAAGCATTAAGATATACAGGGTTGATCTTATTGCTGTCATAACGAACAACAGCAATACCTCGAGTAACATTCATACCTGTAAATCGGCTATCAGTTAATGCCGTAATACCAGTAGTGCCTCGAACGGTAATAAGTAATTCGTCACCAGTAAGTTCGGTTTTTCTAAACCCTTCACCAATCGAACGGTCAATGTACTTAATTGATTCTACGGATATTTTTCCATCCACCATATCAACCGGACGAAGGACACCCATATCACCAGAACCGTCATCACCGGGTTGCACTATTCCGTAGGACAAACCTGCCCCTTCTTTAATAAGGTCAATCAGCGCAACCCTGGGGTATTGGCCATCACCAAACAGTTCGATAAATCGGGATTGGCAATCAGCCAATGAATTTTCGGTGCGAAATCTTTACATTGTTCTGATTGACCATTGCGTACTGCATGGTGGTGTCAATTTTGGCGTGTCCGAGGAGCTGCTGTACCTGTTCGATTGGCATTCCTTTGTCGATGGCGCGTGTTGCCAGTGTCCTTCGGAACTTGTGCGGGTGTACTTTTGTGATCCCCAGCCTTCGTCCCAGCTTTCGCAATCGTACTTCCACGCCACTGATCTCCAGTCTATTGTACGGACTGAGTAGTGAAACGAATAGGGCGGGGTTATCGTCGGTTCTGCTCTCCAGATAGTTTTTGAGATGGATTTTTGTGCGGGCATCGAAATAGACAGGCCGCTCTTTGCTGCCTTTGCCGAACACCACACACTCGCGGTTTTCAAAATCAATGTCCTCTCTGTTCAGCCGTACCATTTCACCTACGCGCATACCCGTAGATGCCAAAAGATCTATCATAGCCAGATCACGGAGGCTCCCACACTGATCCCGCATGGTTTCCAGTGCTTCGTCCGTATAAGTTTCCTTCACGGTTTTGTTGGATTTGATCTTGTGGATTCTGCGGACAGGGCTTTTCAGTATGTAGTTTTCGTCTTCCAGCCATGTGAAAAAGCTGGACATAATCCTGCGGATATTATCAATGTTACCCTTGCTGCACTGGGTCTGCTGCTGGTAATCGGAGAGGTATGTCCGCAGATCATCTGTCTGCATATGTGTCACATGACAATCCACCGCCGCAAACAGCCTACGGATTGAGGTCTCATAATATCGCAGTGTTTTTTCGCTGCATCCCTCGACCCGCTTGGACGAAAGGAACATATCCAGCAATTCTGCGTTGGTTTCTCTGTCTGGCTGCTGTATGCCATCTTCATTGACGGTAACTTGGACATTCCAGAAACAGTGCTGCAGCACTTCCTGCAATTGTTCCATCTGGGCATTGTCCAGATAAGGGATCATTTGGCGTGTGATTTCGGAAATTAGTTGATTTTTCATGTTGGTACACCTCATTATTTTGATGTGTACCAACATCCTACACCGGCATTCTCAGCCAAAATACTGTTGCATGAGAGATTTCTTCAAAATCTCCAGTTCCTGCAGTCCCTTCTGAACTGCCAATTTTGATTTGTCGGTCTGTTCGATGAAAGTTGCGAACTGCTCCTGCAGCTCGATCGGTGGTAGCGCAACACGATAGTTTTCCAAGAAAGAAGCGGGTACTCTGCGCTGTCCTGCGCTGCCGGTCATATTGCTGGCCGCATCCTCACGAAACTGCGAAAATGCCGTAAGCGTATAAATCCAGTAAGGATTGCTCTTGCCGATGATCGGGCGAAGCACATGGAACTCCGTCGATCCAAATCCGAGGCCATTATGAAGGCCTCTGGCTACTGCGCCTTTGCCATTTTCCATGCAAGGAGTGATCTTGGCAAACAGCACATCGTTCTCCGCAAAATAGGTGAAGCCTGTTTTAACTTCATCATATTCTTTTATCGCAGTTGCGTCGATTTCTCCACGCTCTGTTACTGCTGGCATAGGAACGAAGGAAACCTCGACACCACTGTTGAGCCTCGGATCTTGTCCCTTCTTGGGGTTAATGTAACAAACGCTGCCAAGAGGCACCAGCCCCCAGCCGAAGTCATCTGCCCCCGGCATGCCAAACAGTTCGATAAATCGGGATTTTACGAGTCTATCCAGTTCTTCCAGTTCCGCTTTTCTCAATTGTATTAGCTTTATGATTTTTTCGAAAAGGGCAGCTATTGCCCTTTGCTCACTAATCTCCGGCAGTGGTATCTCGATATTCTCAACAATTGTTTTTGATATTTCTTTGAATGTAGCACCTCTGCCAAGTGAATTAAGGTAATCCGTCTTGCTTGACAGGAAAAAATACAGGTACTTGCTATCGACTCTACCGCTGCAAATCAAATTCTTAAATCCTTGATTGCAATACATCTCGCATCCCGCAATGGCAGTTTTACCAATCGGCGCTCTCGACGAGAGAATAACTGTCCCGGCAGGAAAAGGCTTTAATCCTGTTTTCGTAACCCCGAGCGTTGTGATGTGCCGCACTGAATCGTTGATAATATAGCTTTCATCGTCCAGTTCGGCGGGAGTGATCCACTTGACATCCCCATCCCAGTATTCTGGAACTGCACTCTTGGGGGTACTGCCAGATACGACAGTACAGATATCACCCAGTCTCACCATCATAACATTTTCCTCAATTCTTTCAGGCCAACTGCGATTTCTTCTTCTAACGCATCAAGTTTGTCCATGATCTCGGCAGTGGAAGGGTACTTGACCGCCACATACTCGGTCTTCTTGTATTTGTTAATAGAGAGGTCATATCCATTGTCGACAATTTCCTGTCTCGGAACGAAGAAGCTCTGCTCGGTGCGTTCCCGATCGGCTTCCTGCTCCAGATGGTGGAAGCGGTGAATAATATCGGGAATATCATTGTCGGAGATTTCAGAACGCTTATCGTCAAGACTGAAACCATCGGCCTTCATGTCATAGAACCACACCTTGTCGGTGCCGCCTGCGCCGGTCTTGGTGAATACCAGCACAGCGGTGGAGACGCCTGCGTAGGGTTTGAAAACACCGGAGGGCATGGAAATCACGGCGCGAAGCTGGTGGTTTTCCACCAGTTCCTTGCGGATGGCTTTATGAGCTGTGGATGAGCCGAACAGCACGCCATCAGGAACGATGCAGGCGCACTGGCCGCCCTTTTTCAGCATACGGAGGAATAGAGCGAGGAACAGCAGCTCCGTCTTTTTGGTGTTGGTAACCGCCTTCAGATTATCATGGATGCTCTCTGCGTCAATCGTTCCCTTGAAAGGCGGGTTAGCCAAGCACATGGTAAACTGTTCGGAAATCTGATTCTGTTTCGACACGCTGTCCTTGTAGTCGATTTCCGGGGTACTGATCGAATGCAGCATGAGGTTCATGGCTGAAATGCGGAGCATGGTGAAGTCGGTGTCGAAGCCTGTAAACGCAGGCCCTGAAAAATGCTCCCACTGCTCGGGTGTCATGGTATCCTCGTAATGCCGCCGGATGTACTCCGATGCAGAGACAAGGAAGCCTGCGGTGCCGCATGCCGGATCACAAATGGTATCGTCGGGCGTGGGCTGCAGCAATTCAACCATCATTTCACGAATATGCTTCGGAGTGCGGAACTGACCGTTCTGACCTGCCGTTGCCAGCTTGCCCAGCATATACTCATACAGGTCACCCTGCATATCCAACTCTGCAATGTCGTGTTCGTAGAGGTCATCCAGACCAGTGATGATTTTCTGGAGAAGCTGCGGAGTCGGGATAAGAAACATGGCGTTGCTCATGTACCGAGCAAACGCGGTGGTGCTTTCGTCTGCCTTGCCGGGTTCGTCCGCAATTTCAATCAATTCGCCGCTGTCGCTGAAATCTGGCAGCCTGCCGTATTTCATACTCTTAATCGCAGGAAATACCCGCTGGGACATGACATCGAAAATGCGACGGGGATCATCATTCTTAAACTTGCTCCACCGCATGGACTGTCCGGCAACCGACTGTGGAAAAATCTTCGGCATTGTTGCGCCGGTCATATTTTCAAATTCTTCGTTTTCCAATTCCTTCTCATCGAGGGAACGGATGAACATGAGATAGGTAAGCTGTTCAATGACGGTCAAAGGGTTGGCGATACCGCCTGCCCAGATGTCCGTCCAGATTTTATCCACCTTATTTTTGATCGCACCTGTTATCATTTCAGTTTCCTCCAAAACCAGATAAAGATATGTTATATGTTATCCATCGCAGACTGAACCATCTCTTTATATTTTTCTTTGACTTCTACCGGACCGCGAATTGTGACCAACCCGCCAAACCCGAACACCCAGCTATAAAAGATGTGGGTGGGAGCCACATTCACAACGGCTCTGAACGAAGTCATATCATTTGCAAAGGTGGTCACATCTTCACCGAACCGGTCGATAATGGCATCCATAAGCGAATTGTCGCAGATCAGTTCTACTTCGCAGGGTTCGCACTGGAACATCCGGAAAGTGGTGTTGATATACGCATTGATATCAAAGCCTTCCGGTGCAGGAGTGGCTTCCTCATCAAGAATCTCCGGGTAGCTTGCAATTCGATCCACACGGAAGTTTCCAAGCCTCCCTTTGTAATCGTAGACTCCAACCATATAGTAATAATCACCATTCCATACAAGATGAAGCGGTGTAATCACATAGGGTTCTCCATCATGGCGGAGCTTTTGCTCCTTGCGGACATTGTACTGGAAGTATGTAAAAGAGATTTTCTTCTTCTGATTGATTGCCGTGTTGATGGCATCGATAATCATGAAGATTTTGTCGTTATTTGCCTTGATTCGACCCTCAACGGAGACATTTCGTTTCAGCTTCTCTCCCTGGTTAAAACCGCCAAGAGCGCTGATCTTTTCAACTAAACCCTTACTTTTGCTTGCCGGAATGAACTTGGCAGACTCAACCGCGTCAATCAGTAGCTTCAGCTCGGCATTGTCAAACTGGCGACTGACCAGGTTATACCGGTTTTGTGTTGACTTGGTTTCCTGAATATCAAAGCCGAAAGCAATTAAGGTATCAATATCTGCTTGGATGGTCTTGCGATAGGATTCAATCCCGTATTCCTTTTTCAGAATATCAAGTATCTGAGCAATCGTAAGGTAATTGTCCTCGTCAGTTCTCTCAAAAATAATCTTGGCCACAAGGAACGGGCGCAGTTTCGCATTCTTTTCCATAGGTGAATAAGCTCCCATCAATCATTTTCGATGACTTCCATCAGGTCGCCGATATCGCAATGGAATACCTTACATAGGCGGAGCATGACTTCCATGGATACCGGTTTATTCTGATTGAGCTTTGTCATGGAGTATTGGCTGATTGAGGCTGCCACTGCCAGTTCGCTCTTTTTCATTCGGTTGTCCTTCATAATCTGCCAGAGCTTATTATAGCTTACTGTCATTTCGACCCCTCCTGACGCAGCATCCCAAATAGTTACAATTTCATACAGTACATTATAAGGGATTGATTTACAAAATACAAGCAGTTCAATAAGAAATCCAATAATATTCAGTCGAGTTGGCGCATAATCGCACCACCTTGGCATAAAATTTGAGGTTTTGATGTTATTTGCCAAATTGAAATCAGAACAAGTATCAAATTTGTGTTTCTAATTCTTTTGGAATCTGACTAAGTATCGTGGCTTCTGTCGGAAGTATTGATTCATGGATATACTTATTTCAGAACGAAAAACATTCCGAAAGGATTAACGCCATGGATCAAAAAGCAATTGGCAAGCGGATAAAATCAGCAAGGGAGAAGAAGGGGCTGACCCAAGAACAACTTGCAGAACAGGTTAATCTGAGCCCAATGCACATAAGTGTTATTGAGCGCGGAAATAAACTTCCAAGGCTCGAAACTCTGATCAAAATCGCAAATGTTCTGGATGTATCTGCTGATACGCTGCTTCAGGATGTTGTGAACAATCAGATTAAACTCCGCACTTCAGAAGCTTCTAATCTCATAGCTCAGCTTTCCC
>ULTO01043129.1_pt1 | contig 21821 bp, 30 predicted proteins | sample 1957601 | NCBI WGS metagenome assembly ULTO01 (sample SAMEA4835734, study PRJEB28245) | human gut metagenome | biome: gut microbiome; material: fecal sample | place: Denmark | collected 2008 | reverse complement strand
GAAAAGCTCCCTCACAGGAAGGATCTTTGTCTACAGTCTGAGACCACTATAAAAAAATAGTGGTTTTTCTTATTTTTAACGGTTTTTTTTGACATATATAAATATAAAGATTAGATTGGAGCAATGAAAAATGATTAGATTAATCGATGCAAATAAAATAATCCAAAAACTTGATGATGGTACAAGCAAATTTGAAAAAGAAAGAGAAAACAAAAAAGGGGAAGAAGACATTACGTATGGATGCTTGGTTGGCTTTGTTTGTTCCATAGAAATGATAAAAGCAGAACCAACAGCTTTTGATTTGGATAAAGTAATCGAACAATTCGAAAAAGAAAAGAATCCTATTTTCAGAGAGGATGGGAGTTTGATGTCTGAAAAAACAATGATACCTATTGATAAGGCAATCGAAATCATTAAGAATAACATCTTATGAGGTAAACAAATATGGCATGGTATGCAGAGCTTGTCAGAAAGCGTTGGTATTGTATCTGTGGTATAGATATGATCCATGAGTATAAAAAGAAACTTTATGACAATTGGTACAATTCTCTTACGGAAGAAGAAAAAGAGCGCCTGACAGAAATTAAGGAGCAAAATCAGGAGAAAGCAGATCAGGAACTTAAAATGATTATGTCACAATTATCTGCTATGAAAACACTTTTGTCAGGACTTCTAAGCGAAAGGTATATCCTGTAATATTATGTGTTTCACATAATATTATGAATACAGAGATTTATAAAAAGGAGACAGTATTATGAATACATTAGATGACGCTATCAGATTTGTTTGTAATTCAAATTTGGACTATGGCACGCTTTCCCAAACAGAGGAATATAAAATGGCACTTGTAAATAGTCCAATGTTACAGTCTTTTACGGATACCTTTAAAGGATTACAGATAACTTTGACAGGTGATTTATACCAAATGCTTTTTAGCGGCATAGATAATGTAAAGCTTGTTATTCTTTATAAAGTGATTGATACGGAATGTTATTATGCCACCGTAGAAGTAAAGGACAAGGAATTAAAACAGAAACTCAGAGAAAATGCAAAGACAATGAAAGGCGTCAAACTTACAGTAAAATGTGTGGCCGGTGGAGTCGATTGTTTTGAGTTGATTGATATTATAGAATTGGATAATCCTTGTATGTTTGGCAGATGGATTTGTACGAATTGCCATCATGATTACGGCTTTGATGATCCACAGGGCTATGGATGTGACATTTGTGAAAGTAAAATAGAGCAGGTGTTTGATTTCTATAAAGAATAAATAAGAGAAAAGTATGTTAAGGATTTCAGGAAATGCAGATAAAAGTATCGTAATAAAATCGTTATAGGAATACATACAGGAGGTATGAATATGGCAAAGATACAAATAGAAATAGAAAAATGTGATAAATGTCCATTTCATTACACTGAAAGAACGATAACGGCAGATTCCTTTGAAGATGCTTTTGACTATTACTGTGGTATCAATAAAAAGAAAATTGCCGAATACGTGGAACGGGATAAGGAATTACCGAAAGTACCAGAGTGGTGTCCGTATCGTGTAAAAGAGGAGTAATCAATAAAAAAAGCATGTGCACAATAAATCAACGAAAGAAAGAGGTATATTGTGAAAACACTCCGTAGCTAAAGCTACGGTGTGTCCTGTAATATTTTATGATTTTAAACAAAGCTTAGGAGGTTTATAAAATATTATGAAAGACGAAAAATATTATAAGGCAAAAATACAAAATACGATTGAAAAACTGGAACAGGCACAGGAAGATTTAGATACAGATATGTTTGCCATAGAGTGTAATAACTGGTATGGAGAACGTTGTAATGGTATGGCAGACGGCATTGAGATTGCTATTGAGATGCTGAAAGAAATCATAAAGGAGTAAACAAATGAACGAAAAATATAAAAAGGATAGCTTAGGAAATCGAATGAAACAGTACGAAGCTGTTACAGAACATTATTTAGTACCAAAGCTGCCATTTATTATCCGTGTGGATGGAAAGGCATTTCATACTTTTACCAAAAAATTTGAGAAACCTTTTGATGCAGTTATAGAACAGACTATGCGGGCTACAATGGAAAGCTTATGTAAGGATATTCCAGGATGTGTACTTGGATATACGCAGAGTGACGAAATTACATTAGTATGCACCTACACAGACAGAATTGTAAGTGAAGCTTGGTTTCATGGGCGTATCGAAAAGATTGTTGCTATTTCTGCTGCCAAGGCTACGAAGTATTTTAACAAATTTTTCAGAGAAAACATTCCTATGGATGTAGAAAAGTACGTAAAAAAGTTAGATGAAGCAGAATTCGATGCTCGGGTATTTAACTTACCTGAATGGGACTGCATCAATAATGTGATTTGGAGACAGCAGGACGCTATCAGAAATAGTGTAGAGATGGTAGGTCACTGTTTCTATTCTGCCAGGGAGTTAAATCATGTGAATACCAGTCAGATAAAAGAGAAGCTGCGGGTAGAACATGATATTATCTGGGAAAATTATCCAGATTATAACAAACAGGGTGTTTTATGTTATAAAACACAGGTAGAAAAAGAGACACACGGAAAGACAGTAGTGCGAAATGTCTTGGTACAGGACTTTGTGGCATTACAGGAAAATCGGGAATGGTTTGCCGAGATTACCGGATTAAAAGAAAACATACCGTAGTTTTAACTACAGTATGTCCTGTAATATTATGTGGTCATTTTCACATAATATTATGAATAGTGCGAATGATAAGCAAACATAAAAATACTAGGAAACTCGCACAGTTGTACTTCTTATGGAGTGCATGAATTGAAATATGATGATTATTAGAATTTCCCCAATTTAATCTGTTGCACTCCCCGCGGAGTGCATGAATTGAAATAAAGAATTAAATATGAAATAAATAAAACAAAAAACAAAAAAAGATTACAGAAATTACCCATTTTTGTAGTCTTTTTTTACATATATAAATAGAAATAATTTTTAGATTACAAGATATTCACTCAATACAATGGAGGAAACATCATGAACGCAGGAGAATTATTTAAAGTAAATATAGAAGGTCAAGAACATACAAAATGTATTGTACAGGATATGCATGCTTTTACAAGAAAATTAACAAAAAGCTATGGCATCGTAGATATTACAAATGGAACTATGTCTGCACAACGTTTCTCGTCTGTTTCATCAGCCATTAATTTTATAGAAAAATATTGGGGAAATATAGAGACAGAGAAAGATGAAATGGAGTTGGGATAATTATGAAACGTAATTTTTTACTTGTGGATACTTATTCAGCTATGGATTGGCATGATTGGGATAGAACATTTGAATATATTGAAAATGGGACATTCGAAGATTTTGTCAAAAAAGAATTAAATCGATTGCAAGAAAAGAAGCAGATAAAAGAATTCGATATGGATAGGGCGATTTTTACTATCAAAGGATTAGATAAAACGCCATATAAAATTCCATACAAAGCTGACCCAGAGGAAGAATATTACGATAGTCTTATTATCGAAGAAAACTCGATTACATATAGCGGTCAATTCGAAACGAAGATAAAACTAAAAACAATAGCCTTTGATGATAATGATTTGTGCTGGATGCCAATAGAAGAATTTCACACAATTCCTAAAGTCGCACCTGTGGTCCATCGTTTTTATTCGGAACCTTTTGCGACAAAAGCAGGGGCAGAAAAATTCGGAGAAAAAATAAAAGCAATGGGACATGGCGGAGACAACATTTTGATTATGCCAATGTCTAAAAAAGAATACGAATTAAAAAGTAAAGATAATGAAAAAAACTGGTACAACATCAATGTCAAAGCGACTCAATTGATGAAAAAACATCCCGAATGTGAATTTATTCCCATGATTAATTTACATCTGGTAAAACTCGAAGAAGCGGAACGAAACAGCAGTAAACATCACAATAAAGGTTTTGAGGAAGAGGTTAGCTATGATTTATAACTACAAAGATCCAGATGAATTACATATGGATATGGATATTTGGGAAGATGCCAGACAACAAGCTTTAAGAAACCATGATTATAAAAAAGCTTATCAGGCAAAAGAACAAATGAGCAATATCCAAAAAGCAAAAATTTTAGAGGAAGAGGAACTACTATTATGATTACCATAAAAGAATTATACGAAAAAGCAAAAGCAAATGGTAGTGAAAACTATAAAATTCAGTTACAGTGTCAAGATCAGGGAGGTACTTATCCTGGGACCGTAGAGATGGATGGCTTTGATATTGATAAGGAAACAGAGGAAATTACATTATTTTAACAATGGAGGAAAAATAAAAACAATGATTCAAAATAATTTTACAGACAAAGAATTAGCACAGGCAATTTGTTATGCATGGAAGGAAGATAAATGTATTTCATCCGGGTGGCATGATTTTGTATCTACCATGAATCAATTATTAAGAGATTATTTGGCATCACCGGTAGATGATCGAAAAGTAATGGACGATACTTTTAAAATGCTGACAGGATATGATTTATCTGCTACGGTAATGTCTTATGGCGGATTATACAAAGCGACTCAGGAAGAGTCTGAATTTGCAACAAAAGTAGAGGAAATCTGGGAGTCCGATAAAGAAGAGAATGGTATCGATGAAGTAGCACGAGGTATCAGCTATTTAAAAGAGACTTATCCGGATGCACACTCCAAGGCTATTATCAATAATGTATTTGTTGCTACAATGGGTCATTCCTTAAGCAATATCGAAGCAGTATTAGCCGGGGCAAAAGAAAATGCGATTTATGACTTAAAAGAAGCTATTTCAGATGCTTTAGAATCCGGAGAATTAGAAGATGAAAGAGAATAACATAAAATGTGGTGTTCCATTTCAGGTTGATGTAAAAGTTTTGAGTTCTTGTGAACCAATCTTAAATACATTTTGTATTTTAGAGGATACGGCTTATAGATCTAAAAAATGGAATAGTACAATAGAAAGAAAATATTGTATCGCTAATTTAACAGGTGGCTGCGTCCAATCTTACCGATATAATTCTGTGGAAGAAGCAATAGATTTTATACAAAAAAATTGGAAAATCATAGATGCGAATTTGGAATACGTAGACATAAAAACCGAAATAGAGGAAGAGAGAGAAATATAATGATTTATCAAGGAATTTCTTTTAAAATAAAATCTTTTCATGGTATAGAAATGTTATTATGTGCAATGGAAGATACACATACCGGAAAATATAGAATTGTAAATTTATCTACTGGTAGTATTTTCGAAAAAGAACATGATTCTATTTCTGAGATAGAAAAATATTTGACAAAAGTTTATGATATTCTGCCGATAGAAGATTCGACTGATATTATGCAATTATCTGGAAATAGATTAACTTTTAAACCCAATTATAAAGATTATGAATCAGACATATCTTATCTGCATGATTTGTATTTAGATAATCCAACAAGGAAACCCACGGAAATCGCAAGATATGATGATGGTAGTTTACAAACGATCATAAATATAAGCAATGATGGTCTGACAGCAAATCTAGTATTCGAAAGCGAAGAAAGTGATGTACTATTTTCAAAAAAGCTTGGGACATTAGCAGATATTCCGGAAATAGAAATGGAATTTTTGGATTTAGTAAAAGAAACTGCTAGTGAATTAGTTGCTGAATTTGAGAAAGATAGTGAGATTGAACTTTAGTAAAAACTGGCGTCTTTTCCCTGGCAGGCAAGAAACTTCGATTCTGATATTAAAAAGGAGATGAGACGAAATGTTATTGCAAAATGAAAAGTATGATTACAAATATTGCGATACGACATATAGTATCAATGAAAATGCGATATTTGCGAATATAATAAAAGAAGACGAATCCAGATATTTTATTGAACGTGCGATAGAGTATGGCAGATTCAAAATAAAAGAAGAATGGATTTTAAAGTCTGATTTTAAAGAACGGTATAAATCGGTAGAAGATGCCAAGAAGTGGATTTTACGTGGCAATCGATTTGGTGCTAAAGTATATTTGGGAGAAAATGGATTAACGCAGAATTTACCAGAAAGTAAATTATTTTCTTCTAAAAATATTGCAATGGATATTGCAAAAACACTTTCTTTTGGTGACCATTGGATAGCAATCCCATGTGGTTTTTAAAAAAATAAAAAATTTTTTAAAAAAGTTTCTATTTTTGACCATTTTTCAAATTTTTTTTGACATATATAGATGTGTGAAACACTTTTGTCTCATACAAACCCCTCTTACACCGGGGGAGTGACGAGAGTATGGTTCCCAGCCAAACCTCCGTTGCTCCCTTGGATAGTAAAAAAGTACGAAAGGACAGGAAACAGAGATGTTAAAGACAATATTAAAAAAACAATATAATCTTTATCCCGGAAATTTGAAACAATCGAATATTTCCTGTTTTTGTAGTGTGTAAAAATAACCGTTTACGTAATATTATATACGCCAGTTAGGTTACTCTCTGCAGGAAATAAAAATTTTCAGTGGAGAGTATTTTTTTTAAGAAAAATATCATTTCTTACGGTTTTTTTATACATATATAAATAGAAAATTTAAAGCGTATTCGATTTTTGATAGGAGGACTAAAAAAATAAATATTTTTTCCAAAAAACATAACGTTTTGCGGTTTTTTTATACATATATAGATGTGAGATGCAAAACTATTTGGGCCCTTAGCTCAGTTGGTTAGAGCATCCGGCTCATAACCGGACGGTCTGGGGTTCGAGTCCCCAAGGGCCCACGATTTAATTAAATAACATAGGGCTATCGTCAAGCGGTAAGACACAGTACTTTGACTGCTGCATTCCCGGGTTCGAATCCCGGTAGCCCCGCTAACTGAAAATCATTATTTCAGGAATACAAAAAAGAGGAGATAACAGTATGGGAGTAAGTTGTAAACCTTGTGGAAAGATGAAGTCATTTTTCGAGACCATTCATATGGTAGAGGATGCTGAGAAAAAGGATAAGAAAAAGCGCCCCACGCAGGCAAAGAAAGAGGAAGCTCCTGTAAAGGGTAAGAAAAAGTAATAAATTACATCCCCATATGGGATGTACATATGTGCCATTAGCTCAATAGGTAGAGCACCGGACTTTTAATCCGGGTGTCATGGGTTCGAGTCCCATATGGCACATTAGACGGATATCTAAGTCTGTGAAAAGGCACGATAATCGTTGATGTTAGAAACATCTAACAAAAACAGATGACAAAAGTAGGAACAAAACATCTGTTATGAGTTCTGAAAATCCTACAGTGGAACTCTTTTTTGCATATGTGGTCTAATTGGCTATGACACCTGCCTTCCAAGCAGGAAATTGCGGGTTCGAATCCCGTCATATGCTCTACATCTCCTAAGATGTATGAATTGAAATTAAAGATATAGATATAGAAAGATAATCACATGAGGGGCAATTATGAAAACAAAGACACCAGTAATTGAAAACAGAAAAGCCAGATATGACTATTTTGTAGAAGATACACTGGAATGTGGAATTTCCTTACGTGGAAATGAAGTAAAAAGTCTTTTAGATGGACAGTGTTCTATTAAAGAAGCATGGTGTCAGATTCAGGATAGAGAATTAGTGATCCGTGGAATGCATATCAACAAATGGAATACTGCAAATACTTTCGATGTAGATGAAGACAGAGAGAGAGTACTGTTAGCACATAAGCAGGAAATCAGAAAGTTAGAATCAAAGGTTTTACAAGATGGAATTACTTTAATCCCTTTGAAGGTATATTTTGCAGAAGATACCGGAAGATGTAAAGTACTGGTTGGTATCTGTAAAGGAAAAAAGAATTACGATAAGAGAGACTCTTTGAAATCTGCACAGGTAAAAAGAGATATTTCCAGAGCAATAAAAACTTTTTAAAAAAAATATCTCAAAAATATAAGATTTTACGGTTTTTTTGTACATATATAGATGTAAGGAAAAATGAAATATACCTCGGCAGGTTAGGGCGATATCCTTTATAATATGACAAAAAATTTGCCGATATAGCACAATGGTAGTGCGACTGCCTTGTAAGCAGTAGGTTGTTGGTTCGAGTCCGACTATCGGCTTCCACTAAACAAAGTTCAAAGTACAAGAATGAGTTTAGTGCTATAGTATTTATCAGTATTATAGCTATGCTGTTGATGATACAGTCGAGTTCAAATAGCGTTAGTGAATAGTAACGGTGTTGTATTCTGTAATGGGGTACGTTAAGCTAATGACACACGGTTAGGTTTGAGATGCAGAGAACAGGATTCAGAAGGCAAGACCTAACAGAGAACAAGCATCTTATGGTGGCAACCTCAGTGATAAGAAATAGCTGCTAATTTATTTTCTCCTATAGCTCAATAGGTAGAGCATTCGGCTGTTAACCGAAGTGTCGTAGGTGCATAAATATTAACTTTGTTAATATTTACAAAGTATTTGTTTTCACAAATACATGCAAATCCTACTGGGAGAGTTAAACTTGGGTAGGTATGCCTAGCGGCGAGGGCAAGGGACTGTAAATCCCCAACGATTCCTCCTCTACCCACGCACCAATTTAGATTGGTATATATTTTTGGTTTGTAGCTCAATGGTAGAGCATGCGCCTGTTAAGCGTAGGGTTGTGGGTTCGAGTCCCGCCATTCCAGTTGCATTCGGTAGAATGCATGAATTGAAACAAGCTCCGATGATGGCAACATCGTGAGGACACACAAATATTAACAAAGTTAATATTTGCAATGTATTTGTCTTAGCAAATAGAGAGCCAAGCTGGTATGGTGGAAATGGCAGACACATCGGATTTAAGCTCCGATTCGAAAGAGTGAGGGTTCAAGTCCCTCTACCAGTACTGCCCCGATTGGGGGCTTGCGTTACGCGGGATCCCGCATGGACTAGCAGGGGGTCAAGCGATTATTAAATCGGTAAAAGTCCGATAGGTTTATTGGATGCTCAATGGAATAACAGGGTAACACCTGTTCCAATAGGCTGATCGCTGAGAGCGATTATTTAAGGATTGACGTTGGCTGACACGACACAGCTATGGGATGGTTGAGGACAGTAGACTTAATGTCACTCCGATGGAGATTTGGTAACAAACTGTTCAAGGTGGCAAATGACCATCATAATCTAACACTGGTGGCGTTAGAGATGTTTAAAGTCGAGGGACATAGGATAAGTGGAGGACTGGCTAGTAAGATGCTGGCGTGTAGACTTTGAAATGATTTTTGGCAATAATATGTATATAAAAATGAAATCCAACGTAATTCTTGAGGTTAGTGTGGTGTGGTTAAAGTCCAGTTCGATACTGGTGTCAAACGTTGGGAGTATTATTAGACCACATGAACAATAATACAAGTACATATATAATTTGGCTCGGTAGTCAAGTGGTTAAGACACCGCCCTTTCACGGCGGTAACATGGGTTCGAATCCCGTTCGAGTCATTTGTATTCTATCTTGAATACATGAATTGAAACAAACATTGTGAAATATGTGGATGTAAACAGTACGATCAATAAAATAACATCGCCTATAGTTAGCTGCTATAAAGCTTAGAAATGATATAGTTTCCGAGGTAGGAGTTCCGGCTGGAGCAAATGAAAACACACCGTAGCTAAAGCAACGGAGTGTCCTGTAATATTATGTGGTAATAAACATCCTAAGCTAAAGCTTAGGTGTTTCACATAATATTATGAAGTCTGTGAAAACAGATGGAATGCGAAACCATTTAATTGAAAAATGGTTTAATCGGGAGAACCGGCATATTTCATAATCGATCAAAATCTACAAATAAAAATATTATGCAGGGTGATGCAACATTTGACAAACGATTGCCTATGATTGAATGTCAATATAATAAGTAGGAGCATCTGAGAAAGGGTCAAATGGTATCTCCAGTAAGATTTGTGATAATTTAAGCCGAAATAGGAATAAGCTGAAAACACAAACTCTGAACAAGAAAGAATATGACTATTAGATTGGGTTCGAATCCTGTCCCCTGCGATATCGTACTAACACGCTTAGTTACGGATAAAATATAAGCGGTAGTGTCGGAATGGCAGACGAGGCAGACTCAAAACCTGTTGGTAGTGATACCGTGTGGGTTCAAGTCCCACTTACCGCATTTCTCCAGCAATTATAAGATCCCTAAGTCTTGTAATTGCGAAAACAAAATATATTTTTCAAAATGTTAGGGCATTTTGCAAAAGTATATGTGCACATTGAAGTTGGTTTGTGTGCAGAGGCTCATTAGTTCAGAGGCTAGAACGCTTGCGGGAAGCAGGAAACGTTGGTTCGAATCCAACATGAGTCTATTTGTTTTCCGAAGAGGGATAAACACAGATATATCTACAATGCTGGCAGTAGATGAAACCAAATAACCTCTGTACAATAAGACTCGGAAGGAACAAAACATAAGGCGTAATTAACCATATGTTCGCAATGTAGACTAATAGGAATAAGTCGTCCGCAATACATGAATGTGGAAGATGCAGGTTCGAGTCCTGTTGTTGCCATCGCTGTAAAAAAATAAAAATATTTTTTCATTTTTATCACTTTTTACGGTTTTTTTGTACATATATAAATGTAAGATAACGGGGTGTAGGTCAGTTGGTAGACCGCTTGATTTGGGATCAAGAGGGCGCACGTTCGAGTCGTGTCACTCCGATTAAACTGGTATGATAAATTCTCACACCAGTGTTGCTCCGATAGAGAATAATTATACCTTTATAGGATGCATGAATTGAAACCAAGCGATACAAGACGTTGTGTTGCGAATCGGGATGGGTATCCGCAGAATGTGGGTGCCCAATATCCCCGAAATAAATATGGGCTTGACAGGTTTCGACAGGTCACACAGAGAAAAAACAGCATGCAGAGGATGGTGGACACCTCTTTAATCAGACACCAAACAATTAAACGCAGACAATAGCGAACTTTTAGCTGTAGCGTAAGCTACTCCTAATGCTAACTGGTAGTTCCGCAGTATCCGGTTAGTAAAAAATTGCGGATATGTATGTAGGGAATGTTGGTCCAAATACTACATATGAAATGATTTGGCTACCCGATGATACAAGGTTTGTTCATTTAGACAGTATCTGGAAACAAAATGAAATAAGCATGTAGAACAGTTTCAATGTATGGGTTGGATTTGGGTTCAATTCCCAACAGGTCCACTCGGGTCTTGATTGGCTCACTTGTAGATATTATTTTGCTGATATCATGATTGTTGATTGTTGAACACGAAATAACCATTTGTCCTGATTTTGCAGCGCTCCGAGGACAGCAAGTAATTTATGATATTTTGTTGACGGGTATCATAAATGAATTAATGGCGGAGATGCCTCCTTTCTAAAGTTTTGTGTCTTTTATAATGACAAGATTTCTTGCCTGTTAGGGGAGACGCATTACAAATAAAATATATAGTGAAATGGGCGCGAAGCATTAGACAGTTCTTGTGACGGTTAATTTTGCGAAACAAAGATAGGAACAAAGACGAACACGCCTCCTACGGTAGCTATATATTATTTGCCGGTATAGCATAGTTGGTAATGCCCCTGCCTTGTAATCAGGAGACCGGGGGTGCACAAATATTAACTTTGTTAATATTTGCAAGGCATTCGCTTTGGCAAATACTATGCGAGTCCCTCTACCGGCTTACATCTTGAAAACAGATGTATAAAGTTTTTGACCTAATTCCTAAGCATATAAATAATAATTTGTGTGTTTAGGTGTTCGGTCAAATGAATTGAAATAGAGCCGAGGGTTCGAGTCCCTCCTCCGCAATTTCCAAGGCATCAAAGTACAAGATGCTGAGGTCATAAGAATGTCAAATCTTATGGCTATGCTGCTGAAGATGCAGTCGAGTGTTCAAATAGCGAAAGTGACTAGCGAGATAGTGTCGTGGTATCGAAAGAACCACATAAAGCTAAGTAAGCACACATGAGTTTGAGATGTAGATCGGACTGACAACCTTATTATGCGCAAGATATGGATATGTCAGAGACCTGAGAAGGCAACACTCACACAGAAACATCTTAGGACTGCAACCTTATGACAAAAATAGCTGTTATAGGCGTGATCTGGGGTTAAAATCCTCGTGCCGGTGCGTCCGGTTTGGTTGGCTAATTACCAGCTTAAAGGCTTGTTTGCGGATCACGCATATGCTCTCTTGATGGAACTGGTAGACATGCTTGACTTAGGATCAAGTGCCTTTGGCGTAAGAGTTCGAGTCTCTTAGGGAGTATTTTATTGATAGTTACAATAGAGGGGTAATTATGTACTTTACAAATCTTACATATCATATGGTACCAAAATATACAAAAGACAATCTGGTTAAAGATTATCTTTTTAGCGATAGTAGAGATAAAAAGTGGTTTTTAACAGAAAGTCAGGCAAATACAGCAGTTAGAAAATATCTCAATAAGGTACCCACAGCTATTTTAAATGCATTTCAAAAAGAAGATTGGCATATCATTGTAACAAATGAGAATTTAGAACAAAAATATGGATATAACTTCGAAATCTATGGTGTTACCGATAGAGATGAAAAAACAATATACATCTATTCTCACCAAGATGCATTAAACTACGGTTTAGGTCATGAAATTGGTCATTTTTTAGATGAATATTTAGGTTTTATTTCTGATACAGAAGAATGGAAAAGACTACACATAGACCATAAAAAGTTACCTAAAATACCAGTTTTTTATTTCTCTGAACCAGAAGAAACCGATTATGAGTATTTTGCGGACTGCTTTCTGTTGTATTTGAATGATTCAACACTTTTGTATGATTGCAATAAACACGCCTATGAAATATTTGAAAAGATTTTTACAAATATCGAGGCTATTGTAGAAATTGTGTCAGGTATAACAACATATTAAGATATAACAAAAACATCACAAAATAAAAATTGTGGTGTTTTTTATTGCCTATTTACGGTTTTTTTATACATAAAAAATAGGAGGAAAAAATTATGATGCCATATTGTAATCCAATGTTAGCAAAAAGGAAACGGGAGATGGACACATCAGCTATTTATGTCAATCGTGTATCCCATATTTTTGATGAAAAAAGAAATTCCAACCATGTAGAAAAAGAAGAAGGAGAGAAAAAAGCTATGAAAACCAAAGAACTGAAAGAAATTTTGAATGATATGTGTGATGTAGCGAGAGATGCTACAAGTGATAGGGAAGAAATCTATATTCAGGCGACTGAGGAAATCAGTAAGATGCTGGATGATTATAAAAAGCTGAAAAAGAAAAATAAGAAACTGAAGAAACAGCTCGAAGAAGCAAAAGAAGATTTGGACAGAGAAAGGAATTCTGAATTTGAGTGCATGTAAGGGAGAAAAATAATGGATAATTCTTATGATTTCAATCATGCAATGGCATATTATGCGTTATCAATACAGAGTGAAAACACACCGTAGCTAAAGCTACGGAGTGTCCTGTAATATTATGTGAGATACATAATATTATGAATGGCTAAAAAAGGAGAAAGATAATGGAACAGAAGTTAAGAGCACTAATCAAGGAAGCAATGATCAAGAAAAAGGAAACCGGGAAGACTAATAAGTACCAGACCTATAAGAACATTTTGGAAACAGCACAAAAGCTGGCAAAGGCGTCCCTGGCAACGGTAAATGATAGCTACATCTATGATGCGGCAAAAAAGGAAATGAAGCAACTCGCAGATTTGCAGGCATTTTGTAAGCCCGGTACCAGTAGATATGATGATATTGCAGAGTGTATGGAAATTGCACAGAGTATCTTACCTAAAATGGCAACACCAGAAGAGATCCTTTCTTTCCTGCGCGGGGAGAACTTGGAAAAGAATATGGGTGTTTGTATGAAAGCGGTAAAGGCAAAGTTTGGAGATGCTCTGGATGGTAAGGTTGCATCTATGGTGGTAAAACAGTATATTTCATAAATAATGCGGGAGTGATTTTTACGTCATTTTTAAATTATAGGAGGTAAAATGAAAGTATTATTAAAAAATGAAAGCGCTTTGTTTGCAGTAGAAGTTGTTGAAGCATCAGCAAAGGATGAAGACTTTTTTGATTATTCTTTACCGGAAAACACAAATATTCTTTCTCTTATTTCCGCACAAATGGATAGGGAAAGTGAAGAAGATCATATTAATTTTGAAATTTTTTGTAAATCAAAAGAGCAGGCAGAAAGTATAGTCCGTGAATTATATTTGACCGGAATGGCTGATTTAACAATCTATGAAAAATATACATTTGTAAACATTGCTGATGAGATTACAGATGAGGAATGGGAACGAATTAATGAAATCCATAAAGAATTCACTTCCGAAAAGAAAACTGCTCATTTTATGGATAAACAAAATGAGGAATTAAAGCCAGACTGGGAAAGAGAAAACCGTGAAAAATATGCATGGGAAGAATAAAAATAACTGATATTTAAAAGACCCTTTTTGGGGTCTTTTATATATTTTTTAGACATATATAAATAGGATATGATATGATATACAAAGAGGTGATTTTTATGGAGCAGGATATGATGGAAGCATTAATAATGCAAAAAGAAAAGTGTAAAGAGAAAAAAAGAGAAACCTTTTTTCATTATGCAGAAAAACAGATTCGTATAGATAAAGAAAATTTCATATCTCAGGAAAAGGAAATATAAAAATGAATTATACACTTAAACATAAAAATAGAAATATCGCAATATTCAGTATACAAACAAAAAGTGTAGATCAATGTATTATAAACAAACATACCATTTCTGAACTACCTTTGCCATTAAAACGACTGGTAAAGGAAGGCTACAAAGAAGAATTCGTGGATTTTGAAACGGATGATTATTTTTGTCTGAATGAAGATGGATGCTTTTTATTTGATAATTGGATTGCTGATAGACAAATTCCAATAAATCGTTTCAATTATCAGCATTATATTGCTGGTGATAAAACAGCACGACAATGGCTATTTGAAAATAATGGCTATTCTTTTGATGATGCCTATTGGTTTGAATCAGAAGAAGAACAATTAACCTGGAATGATATAAGACAAAGAATAGAAAACTTGGATGTTTATATAGCTGTTCAAGATGAACATCATAGATATAAAGGACAAAATAATACGTTAGGTGGACAGTTAGAAAAATTTTGGTATCGGTTAAATGATAAAATTATGTTGTGCAAGAAACATCCGGTAAACTATGATGTTCTGGCTGCCAGGGAAATAATAGCATCTCTTATTTACCAAAAACAAGGTTATCCAAATTATTGTTCATACACATTTACTTATCGTAAGAATGGGGATATTGCTGGTGTTACCTGTGAATGCTTTACAAAGGAAAATATAGAGGCGGTATCTGCATATGACTTACTAGAAGAGTGGAATATGACGCAGCATCCGGATGTATGGGAAAAGATAATTGAGCTATCATCAAACTATGGAGCGGATCCAGAAATAGTAAGAAAACAAATGGATTTACAATGTTTGGTGGATTATATCATCACAAATAGAGACAGACACGAAAATAATATCGTCTTTTTACGAGATATAGAAACTATGCGTATTTTTGACATTGCCCCGATTTTTGATAGTGGCAGCTCCGAACAGCTAGAAGGTGTTTTACCGGAAGGAGTATTAGATACAAAAGTAAATGGATTATACGCAACAGAATTAGAGTGTTTGCGGCATGTTCAAAATTTCTCGGTGTTAGATGTTTCAAAATTGCCATCTATAACAGAAATACAGGCTATTTTAAACAAATGTAAGGCTATCACTCCGCAAAGAAAAGCAACACTTATCCAGTTATATGAGAAAAAGATCGCTTTTATAAAAGAGTTACAAGCAGAGTACGTAAAAGGTACCAATATGCTGGAATTTATAAATCAAAAAATATGTGAAAAAAAGCAGGAAATTACGGAATTTTTTGACATAATAACATAAAGCATAAGAAAAGGAGAACATAAAATGGATATTGCAGGATTATCAATGAATATGGCACAGAATGATATTAACAGCGCAGTCGGTGTCAAAATGTTAGACAAAACAATGGAAACAACAGAAAGCTTAGCAGTAGGTCAGGTAAAAATGATTACCGAAGCTTCTGTAAATGGTGTTGGCGCCAACTTCGATATGAGAGTGTAAAAAGATATCCGGGTAAAAACCCCGGATATTTTTATGTTTTCCTTTCTGATTTTCAAAATATCCAATTATTTTTGACATAATATAATATAAAAATCTATGAGGAGGATTTATAGATGAAAAAGAAACTATTTGCTTTATTATTATGTACGATAATTGGCCTTTCCGGATGTGGAAGAGATGTATCTTCACGAAAAACGGAAATTGCAGAGACAGAAACAGAAACAGAGTCCATACCGACACAGACAATCAGTGTAAAAATCTGGAATAAGGATTCTTTTGATACCCTTTATGAATATGTTGGTTCTGATATGGTTAATGATGTTTACCAGCTCATTATGACGAACAAAGATGGATATATGACTTATAATACCACAGAAGAAATTTATAATCAGGTGAAGAACATATCCAGCCAGTTTTCGAATCTCTACCGATTTGATATTACAGCAAAACCTTTAAGTGATGAAGCAATAAAAACATATAAAAAGACTTTGCTAAATAATTTAGTTTCCAGTTATTTAATGGCTGATATGATGTCTAATAATAGATTTGAAGATCAGGAAGCCTATCTTGTAAAGTTGTGTGAAAAGCTTGGTCTTTCCGAAGAAGATATAAACCATTTTATGAATGATACTTTATCCGATGACGAAGAAGATGATTTGAATTGGAAAGTGATAGATAAGCTTGGTCCGGAATATTATGAAGATTCCGCATCAGATTGGGTCAAAGAACTTTTATCTAAGAAAACACTGGAAGAAAAGAAAGCTTATTTTGAAGAATTGGATATCTCAAAACTTATGACAAATGAAACTGCGCCCCCACAGGAAATCGAAAAGGTAGAAGTCTATGATAAAAATGGAAATCTCATTGGTACCATGCCAGGGGAAGACATTCAAAAAATGTTAGATGATAATACTGCAGAGTATGAAAATGCGATTCCGATATCTCAATCTGAATATGCAGAACCTTTAAATGTGAGTACATTGGAATTAGATCAGATGTATCGTTATGAATTAAAAGCAGAACCAAAGGAAAACGAAGAAAATTCAGCATATTATTACGCATATCATTTTGTAAATGACCGTAAAGATAGTTATCTCTTTAAATTAAACTCCAAAGATCCTGATGAATCAAGTTTTTCTTATTCACAGGAAAGCAAACCGGTATATTCCGTAAGTCTCGAAAATCATAAAACATTGTTAAGTGGAGATACGTATAATTCTACGGACACCCCACAATATTTTTATATCAAATTGGAAAGTTTTCCAAATGATAAAGCATTACTAGATCGCACAGATAAAGAAATTGTCGTATATGCTTCGAAATTACCAAAAGATGGAGATGTGTTTAATTATGGATATCTTTATAATGACACTTCCACAAATTTGCAAGTTTATGCGGATGATGAATTTGTAAATGTCCCCATTAATTGTGGATTGAATCTGTTTGGCGTGCGACAATTATCCTTTAATACAGAAGATACAGCAGAAGAGGAAAGTAGTGGATTTTCTATTTTCAATTTCTTAAAAAAAGAGGAGTAAAATCCTCTTTTTTCTGTTAAAATAAGAGTATATTTACGGTTTTTTTATACATATATAAGTAGAAAAATAAGTGAAGAATAAACAATACAAATTATGAATTATTTTACTGATAAAGAAAAAGAGGATAAATTTATGACAAATTTTCAGAAAAATGAAATAGATAATATTGTGAAAGCAATTCAGTCCCACGATGCTGCGCATGTAGTGTCATCTATTGAAATTGCGAAATATTGTGCAGACACAAAAATAGCAGATCTTTATATTAAGATTGATGGAAAAAGTGAAGATAAAATCGAAGATTATGTATCAGAATACAATTTCTTACATAAAAAAGACGAAAATGCAATATATTTAATCATCGATTTCATTGGTCCGGATGAAGCAAATGGCACTCCCATTTGGCAAAGAGGATGTGAAAATAAATAATAAGTGAGGCTTAAAACATGCAAATTACGAATTATTTTACGGATAAAGAAAAAGAAGGTATTGAACTGATTCAAAATACCTTCTTGGATAAAATTGACAAAATATATGTTATTTCAAAAAAAAGAAATGTAGGCGGCGGATTCGATTCCTATATAAGTATCCGCTATCATATCGCTTTTAAAAATGATGTGGCACTTACAAGAGAAGACTATCATAAAATCGATAGTTTATTTCCTGTAAATGAAAATAATGGATTTTTAATTTCTGCTTATGAATACAATCCATATGATATTTCCTCAAAAGAGGAGGTAAAAGTATGGCTTCCTTAGAACTATGTTCTCAATATGATTATGCTAAAAAAGCATTAGCATTATATAGAAAAAATGAAAAAAGTCAAAATCCATTTCTTTTGTCTTTAGGCGTAAATGCAATTGAAATGCTATTAAAATCAATCATTGAACAGGAAAGTGGAATTGTCCCAGAAGAACTTGACACTCATTATTTACTTGAAATTTGTACAGAAATAAATAAAATGAGAATTCCACATTTTCAAATTAATTATAAATTCCAACAAATGTGCAAAGAAATTCAAAGATATTATAATGGAGCAAGGTATTATAATCCTAATAATCGTAGATCCAATATTTTTGATGACTTTGATTATAAAATTGTAAAGGAAACTGTGGATGCGACAGAAGAACTTTTAAAAGAATATGAACAAATTCATATAAAAAACTTAGAAGACTTAACGAAAGATTTATAATCCTAAAAGACACCATAAAAAGGTGTCTTTTTTATATCAATTTAGCGGTTTTTTTGTACATATAATAATAGGAAAACACATGTTAAAGTATAAAGGAGAAAAATATGGCACAGAAAGCAAAATGTTCTGTATGTAACAAGGAAATTACGGAAAATAATTATGGTGTACAGTGTGCAGATGGAACTTATCTTTGTAAAACATGCTTCCAGTCTTACGTTTCTGCACTTCAGAAGGCATTTGAAGATGATGCTGCCGAAGAAGAGACGATTCCTATTATGACTCCAAGCCAGATGAAAGCAGAACTGGACCGTCATGTAATTGGCCAGGAAGAAGCAAAAAAGGTACTTTCTGTTGGTATTTATAATCATTATAAAAGGATTATCAGTGGTAGAACAGATATTCAGAAAAGCAATATCATGATGGTAGGACCTACCGGTGTTGGAAAAACAGAACTCGCAAGGACTGTGGCAAATATTTTGCAGGTACCTTTTGCTATTACCGATGCAACTACGGTAACAGAAGCAGGTTACGTAGGTGATGATGTAGAAAATATCCTGTTAAAGCTGATTCAGGCTGCAGATTATGATGTAGAACGTGCTCAGTATGGTATTATCTATATTGATGAAATTGATAAAATCGCAAGAAAAGGAGAGAGTACTTCTATTACCAGAGATGTATCCGGGGAAGGAGTGCAGCAGGCATTATTAAAGATTGTAGAGGGATCTGTTGTAAATGTACCTCCAAAGGGTGGTAGAAAACATCCACAGGCAGAGAATATCCCATTTGATACTTCGAATGTATTATTTATCTGTGGTGGAGCCTTTGAAAACCTTACCATGAAAGAAGAAACACATAAAAAGACATTGGGTTTTGCAACAGAGATTTCCGCAACTCCCCAGGCAGAAAAGGAACATCAGGCAATCGATGCAAAGACTTTGGTAAAACAGGGTATGATTCCGGAACTTATTGGTAGATTCCCAATTTTAGTGGAATTACAGGAACTTACTGAAAATGATTTAAAACGTATTTTGGTGGAGCCTGAAAATAGTATTATTAAACAGTATACCGATTTGATTGAGTTGGATGGTGTAAAACTTAATTTTACAGAAGAGGCTATTTCTTTCGTTGCCAAGGAAGCCTTTGAAAATAAAACCGGAGCGAGAGGATTGAAGACAATTTTGGAAAAAACTATGATGGATTTAATGTTTACGCTACCGGATGAAGAAAACATCACAGAAGTGGATGTAATCATCAAAAATGGTCAGATTGATTTCACTTATATAAGAAAGGAGATTGCGTAATGATGTCAGTATATAATATGATGAATGATACAGAAACCAATAAGCCTACTTTGACACTGGATCCGATGACACACTTATTTTCTACAGAGATTCTTACTGATAAAACACCGGCACAATTGGTGAAAAGTGAATCTGTTCCGGAGATGGAATTGACACCGGAAGAACAGAAGATGGTAAATGATTTTGCCGAAAAAATTGATCTAACAAATACGCAGATGGTATTGCAGTATGGAGCAGGTAGTCAGAAAAAGATTGCAGATTTCTCCGAAAATGCATTAAGTACCATTAAAACAAAGGATTTGGATGAAATCGGAGAATTACTTACTGGGGTGGTAGGAGAACTTCGTGATTTTGAAAAAGAGGATAGAGGATTTTTCCGTATGTTTCTCAAACCTGCAGATCGTTTGAAGAATTTGAAGGCAAAGTATGATAAGGCAGAAGTAAATATTGGCAAGATTACCGAAGTCATGGAATCTCATCAGATTACATTAATGAAGGATGTAAATATGCTGGATAAAATGTATGAGCTAAATTTAAGCTATTTTAAGGAATTATCCATGTATATTATGGCTGGAAAACAGAAGTTAAATCATGCGAGAAGTGTGGAATTGCCCGCATTATTAGAAAAAGCAGAATGTACAAAATTGCCCGAAGATACGCAGGCAGCAAAGGATTTTGCAGCTATGTGTGATCGTTTTGAAAAGAAAATTTACGATCTGGAACTGACCAGAGCTATTTCTTTGCAGATGGCACCGCAGATTCGTTTAATTCAGTCCAATGATATTGTGATGTCTGAAAAGATTCAGTCTACGTTGGTGAATACAATCCCCTTGTGGAAGAGCCAGATGGTCATTGCTATCGGATTGGATCATGCTACAGATGCGGCTAAAGCACAGAGAACAGTATCTGATATGACAAATGAACTGTTGAAGAAAAATGCAGAGGCTTTAAAAATTGCTTCCGTAGAGACTGCAAAAGAAGCAGAAAGAGGAATTGTAGATATCGAGACATTGAAGACCACAAATCAGACACTGATGACTACCTTAACTGATGTTATGCAGATTCAGGAAGATGGTAGAGCAAAGAGACGTGCTGCCGAAGCTGATTTACAGCGGATTGAGAATGAAATGCGTCAGAAGCTTCTGGAAATTAGTAATAATTCCAGAAGTGAAATTGAAACCGATGATTTAGATCGCTAAATAGATTACCCCCGATGTCTTCCTTTTTTACCGAATAAGATTATTTCCATCAAACCTATTTCAGAACGTGATTATTTATTACAATGTATTGAAAAATGGAAATAGAGAGATAGGTATAAAACCTATCTCTTTTTATGCTTGAAAATATTTGGAATCTATAAACCATGCATGTTCATGAATATTATATTGTAGTTTTATCTGTCTTTTCCTATCATTATCAATTACATTGCATAAATAACAAATCCAGATATCCCCGAAAATAGCATCCTGTATAACATAATCTTCGATTTTTATTTTGGTATAATTGATAGTCATGTATAGCGGTTTTATATTTCCAGTAGACGAAAAAACAGCTATCACGGGGACACAACGTATGTGTTTTGACTCAAAAACATCTGACATAATATCACCTCTAAAATATAATAACAAACATATGTTTGCAGTGTCAAGACTGTGTTCTTTATCTGCAATGGAAAATGTTGTAAAAAAC
>ULTO01028364.1_pt1 | contig 21902 bp, 20 predicted proteins | sample 1957601 | NCBI WGS metagenome assembly ULTO01 (sample SAMEA4835734, study PRJEB28245) | human gut metagenome | biome: gut microbiome; material: fecal sample | place: Denmark | collected 2008 | reverse complement strand
AAGCCAATACAGTTTCTGTTTTCCCGCATAAATATAGCTTCGACATTTTGTTGCAATTTAGGTAATAGGCGCATCTCTAAAATCTTGATGATTAACCGAAAAAATTATTGGCATACCCACTACTGGAATATATTCATTTATTATTTCAATTTTATACTTTACTTTTAGCTTGTTGTAGCATAAATATTTTTTCTTGTATTTCTGCATTTTTCTTTGCTACATTTTTATTGGTATATGCTATTACCATCATTGCAACCGTCGCTGCCGCAGAAAGAAGAACCGATATTACATTAACAAATTCTAACAAATCTGAAACCTCTGCATTTTCTAAAATCATTTTCTCATTCCCTCCTTTCCTTTACATTCTCCATACTTATTTCTGTTTCTTCCAGTTTCTTATAATCAATTTTCCCATTTGGTGTTATCCATCACCCTAAGTGCTCTAGATTATTCTTATATCTGTCAAATTATATTCTTCTTATTCTGATATTAAATTTCCTCTTTTCTCCAACTCCTGGTAATCCACTTTACCTATTGGCGTTAGGGGTAAATCATCCAAAATCTCGTACTTTACAGGTTGTGCATACTCTGGCAGTTTTTCTTCACAAAGTACAACGAGAGTTTCCTTTATTACGCTTTCTTGATTCTTAAATGCTTCCTTTAAAGTAACAAAAACAACTGGCAGTTTCCCCTGTTTGTGTTTTCGATCGTCTATTCCAACTACACAACATGAATCTACAGCTTCATTTGTAGTTATTGCATTCTCAATAAGGGATGGAAAGATTTTGAAACCATCATGACGGATAATAAGACGCTTAATTCTACCACTAATATAAAGAAATCCATCCGTATCCATATATCCCATATCTCCCGAATGAATCCACAGCATCCCATCATTATGTTTCCTAAGTATATGGGCTGTTTCCTCTTCTTTTCCGTAATATCCCAGCATAACTGTTGGCGCACATATGCAAACTTCGCCTTGTTTACCATATTTCATTTCTTTATCCGTATCTGGCTCAAATATTCCAACTATAGTTTTGTAGTGTGGTACCCCAACACTTTGAAATTTATTTACTATTCCATGACAGGCAGTTACCGCAGAACTAACTTCAGTCATACCATAGCCTTTTGCTATATCATATTTGCTATAATGAGCCTTTAAAAATGCGTTAATGTCAGATTCAAAATTTGCCGTTACACCGTCACCGCCAACACCTACACTTTCCAAAAAACCCAAATTGACATTCTTCATTTTAGGACTGATTCTAAGCCTGTCGACATATGTCGGAACACCTAACAGGTGCGCCGGCTTATACTTAATAATTAAATCTGCAAATTTATCAGGATCAAACTTGGGGATTAAGACATTAGTCAAACCAAGGCAAAGTGGCATATGTATTCCCAATACAATACCGTATGCTATAAAAGGTGGCATAATATCAAGAAACTTTTGTGTCCTATCAAAGTCAGCCCCTAATAAGCGATATTGCAATACCATTGTATTCAGATTATCATTACTAAGCATCACTCCTTTAGGAACTCCTGTTGTTCCTCCTGAATGTACAATAACACAACAAGTATTAGGTTTATATGGACTATCTAAGACCTTACTGCTACATTGATTGGAAAACTCCTTCCAGTTCAAAGTTATATCGGAATAGTTCAACTCTTTATCTTCAAAAGTATTGGCAGCATTGAAAAGTACCTTTTTAATTGCAGGTAACGAATCTGAAGGAGAAATAACAATGATTCCTTTAACTTTTGTCCCCCTGATAGCTTTTTCTATCTTTGGATATGCCGCATCAATAGTCAATATCCACTTACTGTTTCCTTCTTGTATATATTCTCTGATTCCTTCCACACTTGTACGTGGATCTCCCATGTTTGGAATTGCTCCTAAACGATTTAAGGCATAAAAAGCATATATTGTTTCAGGCGTAGTTACCGTTATCATTACTACAACATCACCGGCACGCACTCCAACTGCTGAAAATGCTTTTGCCGCCCTATCAATATTTTCCATTAACTCTCTATATGTTATCTTCCTATCAAAGTAATTAAGTGCCGTATCATCCGGATGCTCCTTATTATTTTCCCAAAGATATTCATAAATTGTACATTCCGGCAAATGTGCATTTATGGCTTCTTTCGAATAATACTTTAACCACGGCCTATCAATTGACGGATAACCCGTTATCTTCTCTCCACTCATAACATTTAGCCTTTCATCTTATTTCTATTTCTTCCAGCTTTTTGTAATCAATTTTCCCATTTGGTAATAACGGAATTGTATCAGTAAAAACATACCTTGACGGCATATCATACTCTGGAATCCTTTCTTTTAAACAACTCACAATTTCTTTTTCTGCGTCTGCATTACTTTCCTTCACAACAATAAACGCTACAGCAACATTTACTCTGTCTTCATCTGGTTTTACAATTACTGCACTTCTTTTTATTAAGTCTAATTTGTCCAGTTCCTCTTGGATATAATCCGGAAACAATTTAAATATGTGCCCTGTACTAATATCCCTAGTCCAAAAGATTCTCTTAATCCTACCCTTTATAAACACTAAGCCGTCTTCATCTATATATCCTAAATCTCCTGTATGAAGCCAGATAACACCATTCTTGTCTAAAATCCTTGTTTTTTCTGTTTCCTCCCGATTATCAACATACTCCTTCATAATCCCCGGGGAAGAAATCATAATTTCTCCTATTTCTTCATACTTCAACTCTTTACCAGATTCTACATCTATAATTCTCACATTCGTCATAATCTGTGGAATTCCCACACTTCCATATTTCCATACACTTGACATCTCTGTAATTGCTGTAGCACTAAGTTCTGACATCCCATATCCTACAATGAGATTAATTTTTGCATTGTGTAACTTCAAAAACTCGTTTGCTTTATCCCTAACAACATCAGATACACTTTCTCCGCCAATTGCCATCATATATAAATTGCTTAAATCAAGTTTTTGCACTTTTTTGTTATTCATAATCGCCATTGCATGTTCTACAGATCCCAAAAAAAGGTTGGGATTATATCTGGCAAATAATTTAGCACACTTTTGCGCCCCGGGGTCTGTTGAAACAATCAATATAACACCCTGACAAAGCGGTGTATGACAAAACAGTGAAAGTCCAAAGGCATGAAATGGTGGTGCCATTGCTATAAAAGTATCCCCTCTTCCCAAACGCATTCCTGATACTTTATATTGAAATGCTATACTATTGATATTTTTATTAGTTAGTGCTACTTTTTTAGGTTTTCCTGTACTTCCTGAAGTAGGTATTAACACAGCGGTTGCATTTGATTTAGTACACAATTTGCATTTACTTATAGCGCCATTGTTAAACTTACTGTAACTTTGTGCTAATTCTTTTGGAATCATCTTGAATATTCCCAATTTTTTATTCAAGATATTTGCAATCAAATTCGCCACCGATTCAACTGGCGATATTACAACAATATTTCCACCAAAATCAATCAAAGCATCTTTAAATGCCTCTACAAAAACATTCAAAATTACAATCAGTTTTGGCATTGTATTTCGAAAAGATTCCAGCAATACTGCGCTAGGCTGCGTTACAGATTCCATACATGCAATAGCACCTATCTTATTTAGTGCATAAAAAATATAATATGTTTCCGGAGTATTTAAAGAAATGATTGTAACTATATCTCCTCTCCCTATCCCTTTAGCCGCAAAGCATTCTGCTAATCTGTCAATATTATCAAACATTTTTTGATATGTAATTTTCTGATTAAGATAAATCATTGCTACTCTATCCATATAGTCCTTGTTTGCATTATACAGGAACTGATACATACTGCCTTCTGGAAGTGACATACTTACGGCTTTTTTATCATAATATTTCAGCCAAGGCTTATCAACGGACGGATATCCCGTCATTTTCTTTTCTTCCATAAACCTCTCTCCTATCTTTTCCGAAATAAAAACGCATTTTCTTTGCAGGGAACCAGCCTGTCCAAATATTCAAATGTATTTTTCTGTTTAATTTCAGCTTTTGTATGGAAGCGGCTCGTTTCAATAGTTTCTAGCGTATCCCATGGAAAAATGCACCGCTCAAATTCTTTGTGGAATTGCTCCCTGTAATTCTGTGGCAAGCTGTTTCTTGACAAAATCCCTTCATTTTCCCAGATGTCCCATAACAGATTCCGCCTAACCATAGTGCTATTCCATCGAATGAATTAAATGTCTGCTTCAAACTTCCATTTAATGCATATGCCTGTCGCCCTGCCATGACTACGGTATGTTCTGCATCTTCTCGAAATCCATGTGTAGCCGCAAATATAACAGGAGCCTTTGGTATTTCGGCACGTCGCAACACATTTAACTTTGAATTTGGTGTCACAAAAGGTACCATAAATCTAATCACAGGACTTATTATTTTTCGTATTCTAATACCATGCTTTGATAATCCGCTTTTATAATTATTTTCTAATAACCTTTCGAGAAATTTATTATACATATTGTTCTTTCTCCGAGTTTATGTACATAATTCTTGTTTTCTTCCCAAAAAAATACGTTTATCTAATGATAAGTAAATCCACATTCCTAAACTTACCATACCATTTTTGCACACTCTTTTGACAAATCTTCATATCCCATAGCATCAAAAGAAATCCCCCAATTTCCCCAAGATTGGCCCTTGCTTAATAGGTTAAAAATAACGCCATCTTTTTGTACTATTAATTTATATCCCCCAATACATCGCTTTTTACTTACACATTATTAATATAGAATTTCCGAATATTACCATTCATTACACATAAAAATCCGTCACATTCATTTCTCAACGCTAAAACATCACACTTTCCACTTGGATTAATCGGTAAACTCTCCCTAATCTTATAAGCTATTGGAACTGCATACTTAGAAAGCTTTTCTTTACACATTTTGTCAATTTTATAGATAATTGAATTTGTATCGCCCTCAAGGTTTCTTTTTAAAACAAGATGAGCAACCAGTCCCTTGATCCTAAGATTCTCACTATTTATCGCTACAATTTTACATGTATCCACAAAATCATTTTTCAATATCACATTTTCAGTGTCAAAAAGATAATATTTTTTTCCATCAGGGGCAATAAATAAATCGGTTGCCCTACCAAGAACAAACACAAAACCATCCTTGTCAATATAACCAATATCGCCAGTACAACACCATATATTCCCATCAGAATCCTTATTAAAAAAATTGTCTGTAGCAATAGAATTGTTATAATACTCTTTCATTCTGCCAGGCGTTAAAACTCGTAATTCGCCACGTTCGTTATATTTTAGTTCTTTACCATTGTTAACATCAAATGCACTTATAACAGCAAATGGCATCGGGATTCCAACTGAACCAAATTTATTATATTTTGAAAATACGGTTGTTGCTGCGGTTGCCCCTAATTCACACATCCCCCATCCCTTCTGCATTTTTGCATTACAATTATGTCTTTTTAGAAAATCATTAATTGACATTTCTGTTGAAACAAGCATCTGCTCTCCACCTGTTATTGGATATTTTAAAAAAGAAAGATCAAATTCCTTATCAATATGCTCTATAACAAATAACCATAAACTAGTTGCAACAAGTGCATAATTAGGCTTATATTTAACCATATCATTTAAAAATTTCTCTGGACTGAATACAGGTTCAAGAATACACGTAACTCCCAAGCATAAAGGCATAAGTAACGTTATAACTACACCTGTAGAAAACCACACTGGAATTGTATGCAAAAATCTGTTTCCTCTTTTTACTTCTGCAATTAATCCCCTATCATATTGTAATATGGTTGCATTAATCCCATCATTAGACAGAACAATTGCCTTTGATGCACCCGTTGTTCCCGATGAATAGACCATGATGACCGGCATATCCTTTTGATATTGTATATTAGCTGGTAAATCAAAACTTTTATTGATTTTTATGTATTCATTCCAAAAAATGTATTTTCCTTCTTTGACTTTATCTTCAATATCTTTATCCTTTTTCTCTTTTGAACCTGCAATGGCTTGAGTGATCTTTGGCAAAGAATTCGTTGCCGAAATAATTACAATCTTCTTAATATGAATTCTTGCAAAAACTTCCTTCATGTACGGATACATTTTATCCAACACAAAAAGTATTTCGGAATTCGTTTCGTTAATTCGTTCAATCTTCTGTTGAGTCTCAAATAGCGGATTTATAAAATTAGCCACAGCACCTATTTTACTGCAAGCAAGTACCAGATATGTAATCTCTGGTGTTGCTGAAGAACATATATTAACTATACTGCCTCTTTTTATTCCATTCGCTGTCAGTGCTCTCGCACATAAGTCAATTTGTTCGAACAGCTTCTTATAGCTGATTTTTATGCCAAAATACTCTAATGCTGTTTGATTAAGATAATTTACATTATGCTGATATATATTTTCGTATATTGTACATTCCGGTAATTCAGCAATTAATACCTCATCACTATAATAATTTAACCAAGGTTTATCTATTGAAGGATAACCCATCATCTTCTCTTCTTCTGTTCTAAATAATCCCATAGATTCCTGCCTTTTGAAAGTTACTACTCTCTCTAAAAATAAATATCTTATTAGAATAAATTCCTTGTCTTTGTCAATTATTAATATACTATAGTATTTTTTGTTGGTCAAGTTAGTTTTTATAATAGTAAATTAATATTTGACCTATGATTAAGGAGTATTTTATGACTTTAAACGAAAATATTAAAGAGTTACGATTAGCAAGAAACCTATCGCAAGTTGATTTGGCTAAAGCACTTGGAGTAACCAAACAAAGCATTTCTAATTGGGAAAATAATTATATTCAACCCTCTATTGACATGCTCATTCGCTTATCCGCCTTCTTTTGTGTATCTACTGATGCACTATTGGGCTTGGAACAGAGAAAATATATAGAAATTACTGGATTAACAGATTCACAATTGGCTCATATTGTTGCTATTATCAATGATATAAACGGTAAAACTCTTTAGCTGATAACAAAAAACAAAGACTTACTTCCCATCTCTCGAAGTAAGTCTTTGTCTATACTATTTGTTTCTTCTGACTATTTGTAATTAACGATCTTGCCAAAGTCAGGCTTTAATGCTGCTCCGCCAACCAGACCGCCGTCAATATCAGGCTGTGAGAATAAGTCTGCTGCTGTGGCTGCATTTACGGAACCGCCGTACTGGATACGGATCGCTTCTGCCGTTGCATCGTCATAGATTTCAGCGATGCACTCACGGATGCCTTTGCAAACTTCCTGTGCCTGCTCTGTAGTAGCTGTCTTTCCTGTTCCGATAGCCCAGATAGGCTCATAAGCGATAACCGCTGTCTTCGCCTGATCTGCCGTTACGTTAAGGAAACCAACCTTAACCTGCTGACGGATAAAGTCCATGGTCACGCCCTGTTCCCTCTGCTCTAAGGATTCTCCGCAGCACATGATAGGTGTAATGCCGTGCTCGAAAGCCTTTAACATTTTCTTATTTACTGTCTCGGATGTTTCCGCAAAGTATTCTCTTCTCTCGGAATGACCTAAAACAACATATTTAACTCCAACATCTGTCAGCATATTAGGGGAAATCTCGCCTGTGAAAGCGCCCTTCTCCTCAAAATACATGTTCTCAGCGCCAACCTGGATATTGGAGCCTTTTGCAGCTTCCATTACAGGAATGATATCGATAGCCGGTACGCAGAAAACAACGTCTGCATCATCTGTGGCTACCAGGGGTTTTAATGTGTTTACCAGTTCGACTGCCTCACTGGGAGTCATGTTCATCTTCCAGTTTCCGGCGATAATTTTTTTTCTTGCCATTTTTATTCTCCTTTAATTATATATTACCTTTTTCTTTGATTCTGCCGTCAAATTAATTCCAACGATCAGCAATACAAGACCGACAACAAATACAACAGTCCCCGCTCCTGTAATACATCCCATACTATAGAAAACATTGTAATCAATTGCATGGACTTGGTCGGATAAAGCCGGAACAGCACATAAATAAGGACTCTCTTTGTCATAATATACGGTTATCGGCCTTCCTTCGGGATATTCTTCTGAATAAGTCCCAATCTCGACATTAACCGGGCCTGTACCATTGTTGAATTCAACATTCGTATATTCTTTCTCCGAATTAACATAAACAAACTCAACAATTCCCGGAGTCTCAATACTGTTTTCCATGAATTCTTCCATATCCATCTGCGCGGCAGTATCTCTTTGGTAGCCGGCTCTGCCGACTTCAGCCATAAAGAATATCACTGCTGCAAAAATCCCCACTGCCCAGATCAAACATGCAAAAACAATCAAAAGAATTCCTGCGGCTTTATTCCCGCTTCCCTTATTTTGCATAACGGCCTTCTCCCTCGTAAGTCAAAATTATTTATTTATCATCAGCCGCATCTACGCCGGGAAGCACCTTGCCCTCTAAGAATTCAAGGGAAGCGCCGCCGCCTGTGGAAATATGGCTCATCTTGTCTGCAAAGCCCAGCTGGTTAACTGCTGCTGCAGAATCGCCGCCGCCGATAATGGTAGTTGCATCTGTCTCAGCTAAGGATTTTGCAACTGCAATGGTACCTGCTGCAAGGGTAGGGTTCTCAAATACGCCCATAGGTCCGTTCCATACAACGGTCTTAGCGGATTTTACTGCATCGGCATATAATTCTGCCGTCTTTGTTCCGATATCAAGACCTTCCATATCAGCGGGAATCTTGTCGGCATCTACAACCTGAACGTCGATCGGTCCGTCAATAGGGTTGGGGAAAGCTGCTGCGATGGTGGTGTCAACGGGAAGCAGTAATTTCTTGCCAAGCTTCTCTGCCTTTTCCATCATTTCTTTACAATAATCAAGCTTTTCATCATCAACCAAGGAATTACCTACCTCATAGCCTTTTGCCTTTAAGAATGTGAAAGCCATTCCGCCGCCGATAATCAGGGTATCGCATTTTTCAAGTAAGTTGTTGATAACATTTAATTTATCGGCAACCTTTGCGCCGCCTAAGATTGCAACGAAAGGTCTTACGGGATTTTCAACCGCATTGCCAAGGAAGTCGATCTCCTTCTGCATCAGGTAACCGACTGCGCACTCGCCGCCTTTTGCACGTACAACCTCTGTTACGCCTGCAACGGAAGCATGTGCCCTGTGGGAAGAACCGAAAGCGTCACATACGTATACATCGCAGAGGTCTGCCAATTCCTTGGAGAACGCTTCGCCGTTCTTTGTCTCTTCTGCTCCACGGAAACGTGTATTCTGAAGCAGAACAACATCTCCTTCTTTCATCGCTTCAACCGCCTTTGTAGCAGCTTCGCCTGTTACGTTGTAATCAGCCACAAAGTTTACTTCTTTTCCTAACTTCTCGGAAAGTCTCTTAGCAACGGGCGCTAAAGATTCTCCTTCGTTAGGACCGTTCTTTACTTTTCCTAAGTGGGAGCAGAGGATTACTTTGCCGCCGTCCTTTAATAATTTTTCAATGGTGGGAAGCGCCGCTTTGATACGGGTATCGTCTGTGATCTCTCCGTTTTTGAGAGGTACGTTAAAATCGCACCTTACTAAAACGCGTTTTCCCTTTACGTTGATGTCGTCAACTGATTTTTTGTTTAATCCCATTTCTATAGCCTCCTAAATTTTTTAATATACAAAGGGTCCGGCCCAAATGACCGGACCCTTTAAGGTCTTTTCTTAATTCAGATTGTATCAATCAGGATTAGCCTAATTCAGCGAAGTATTTGATTGTACGAACCATCTGAGATGTGTAGCTGTTCTCATTGTCATACCAGGAAACAACTTCTACCTGTGTTTTTCCGCCGGGTAAAGGAGAAACCATTGTCTGGGTAGCATCGAATAAAGAACCAAATCTCATACCGATGATATCGGAAGAAACGATTTCTTCTGTGTTGTAACCGAAGGACTCTGTAGCCTGAGCTTTCATAGCTGCGTTTACTTCTTCCTTTGTTACCTCTTTGTCTACTACTGCAAATAATAATGTTGTAGAACCTGTAGGGGTAGGAACACGCTGAGCAGCTCCGATCAGTTTGCCGTTTAATTCAGGAATAACGAGACCGATTGCCTTAGCTGCACCTGTAGAGTTGGGAACGATGTTGCAAGCGCCTGCACGGCTTCTTCTCTTGTCGCCTTTTCTCTGAGGTCCGTCAAGGATCATCTGATCTCCTGTGTAAGCATGGATTGTACACATAATACCGGACTCGATAGGAGCTAAGTCATTTAATGCTTTAGCCATAGGAGCTAAGCAGTTTGTTGTACAGGAAGCTGCGGAAATGATCTTATCATCTTTTGTCAATGTCTTATGGTTTACATTGAAAACGATTGTAGGAAGGTCGTTTCCTGCAGGTGCGGAAATAACGACTTTCTTTGCACCGGCATTGATATGAGCCTGTGCTTTTGCTTTAGATGTATAGAAACCGGAGCACTCCAATACTACGTCAACACCGATTTCACCCCAAGGGCAGTTATTTGCGTCTGGCTCTTTGTAAATTTTGATCGTTTTACCTTTTACTGTGATTGTACCAGCTTCGTCATCTGCTGTAACCTGATCTTCTTCGCCCACTGCTACGTATCTTCCCTGGGAAGAGTCATATTTTAATAAATGAGCTAACATTGAAGGTGTTGTCAAATCGTTGATTGCTACAACTTCATAACCTTCTGCACCAAACATCTGTCTGAATGCAAGACGACCGATACGGCCAAAACCATTGATTGCTACTTTTACTGCCATTTTAATTCCTCCTAAAATGAAATTTTAATATATTATTCTGTCAATCATCTGGAAACAAATGGAATGACAGAATTTTGTCAGCAAATTTATTGTAACCAATTTGTCCCAAAATAGCAAGATAAAATTGAAAAGAAAATGAAAAGAAATAAAGATTTTCCTTCCGCGTTATGCTATGATTGGATTGTATACAAAGATCTTTTCCCCGCCGCTTTCCGGACAGACGGGGCGCACCTTAAGAAAGGCTGGTATTTACCATGAGCATTTTATCCGACTTCCATTTACACTCTTATTTTTCCGGCGACTGCACCATCCCCATGGAGGAAATGACAGACGCTGCAATCCGCAGAGGGCTTCACTCCATGTGTTTTACGGAACATAACGATTTTGATTTTCCAAAAACGGCGGATATGCCCGAAAATCCCTTTCTTCTCAACGTGGATTCCTATCTTTACGAACTGACAAGACTCCGCCAAAAATATGACGGCAGGATCAAAATGCTTTTCGGCATCGAAATCGGTTTACAGCCCTGCTGTCAGGAAAAGAACGCGCTTTTGGCCGGTTCATGGGATTTTGATTTTATCATAGGCTCCTCCCATCTTTGTAACGGCGCCGACCCCTACTATCCCGCCTTTTTTGAAGGGAAAGACCCGAAGGAATGCTGTCTTTCCTATTTCAGGGAAACCCTCGATAACATCAGATCCTTTTCGGATTTTGACGTATACGGGCATTTGGACTACATCGCCCGCTATCTTCCCGAAAATGCCGCCCCCTATAAGAGCATGGATTATAAAAATATTCTGGAAGAAATTTTAAAAGCCCTTATCGCAAAAGGAAAGGGCATTGAGTGCAATACCTCCGGGCTCAGGAAGTCTTTGGGCGCGGTCAATCCTGCGCCGGAGATCATCAGGCTCTACAAAGAGCTCGGCGGGGAGATCATTACCGTCGGTTCCGACGCCCATGCCCCTTCAGACATCGCCGCCGGTTTTGATGCCGCAGCGCAGATCTTGACAGACTGCGGTTTCTCTTACTATGCCACCTTCGAAAAACGACGGCCGGTTTTCCATAAAATATAATTATCAGGTTATTGAAACATCCTGCCCCGGCTTATTCTTTTCCTGCCGGGTAAGCTGTTCTCAGGTTCCTTTCTTTCGCATATACTTTATGGAGTTATGCTTCTGGGGTGTCGTCCTTGAAAAAAAATCCTATTATTACCGGAACCGTTATCCTGACCGCAACCGGCGTTATAAGCCGCATCATCGGTTTTTTCTACCGTATCTTCCTATCCAGGAATATCGGAGAAGAAGGCATGGGCATCTATCAGCTGTTAGCGCCCGTCATGGCGCTTTCCTTCTCTTTGACCGCAGCCGGCATCCAGACCTCCATTTCCAAACACGTTGCCGCATACGAAGCCAAAAAAGAGCACCGTTCTTCCGTCTCCGTTTTAATGTGCGGTCTGTTTATGTCCGTTTTTTTATCTCTTATAATGGGCTTTATTTTATTTGAATACAGCCTTCCCATTTCCATCCGTTTTTTACTGGAAGAGCGCTGTGCCCCCCTTGTGCGCATCTATGCCCTCTCCCTTCCTTTTGCGGCTGTCCACAGCTGCATCAACGGCTACTATTACGGTTTAAAGAAAACCTCGGTTCCTTCCGTTACCCAGCTTATAGAGCAGTTAGTCCGTGTTCTCAGCGTATACATCATTTTCTTTTATTGCGGCAGATATCATCTGCAGCCCAAAGTGTCTGTTGCCGTTGTGGGACTGGTTTTAGGGGAGATCGTCTCCTCCCTTTTGAGTATTCTTGCCATAACCCGTTTCTACAAAAGCAGCTCGCGGAAAAGAAAGCATTATCTTCCCCAAATGCCCTCTTACAATATTGCCGGACAGTTAAAGCCCCTTTTGCTGCTCGCCGTCCCTTTAAGCATCAACCGCATTGTCTTAAATTTTTTACAGAGCATCGAGGCAGTACATCTTCCCCGTAAGCTTTGCGTATTCGGCCTTACCAATTCCCAGGCATTAAGCATTTACGGCGTCCTGACGGGAATGGCTCTGCCCCTGATCCTTTTTCCCCAGGCCATAACCGGCTCTATCTCCGTATTGCTGCTCCCCTATGTCTCCGAAGCCGACGCAAAGGGAAATCCCGCCAGGATTTCCAGGGCCATTTTTTCCAGCACCGGCTTCTGCCTTCTGATGGGCTTTTTCGCAACTGCCTTCTTTTACATAACCGGCCCCAAATTGGGCGTACTTCTTTTCCACAGCGAGGAGGCCGGGCTTTTTATACGCTCTTTAAGCTTTATGTGCCCCTTTCTCTATCTCGGCTCTCTTCTAACCAGCATTTTAAACGGCTTAAATAAAGCGACCCATGCGTTTTTTATCAATGTCCTGGCCCTGTGCATCCGTCTGTCCTGCATTTTTCTCCTTGTGCCGTACATCGGCATAAAAGGATACCTGTTCAGTCTTCCCGTAAGCCAGATTGCCCATTGTCTCTTTAATTTCCTTGCACTAAAAAAATATATATACTATAATAAACGCTGTTGATACATGAGGAATTGGCAGACTGCCGTCAGAGCTCCCGCACGCCAAAGGCTTTAAGGCCGCGGCAGGATATCTGCAGCAGAAAGCTGTATTATGAAGAAAGAGGCATTATTATGAGTTTTGAATTTCTACAAAAGCTTCCCACTCCTGCGGAAATCAGGGAACAATACCCTCTCCCTAAGGAACTGGTTTTGCTGAAGGAAAAAAGAGATGCACAGATCGGAAAAGTGATCCGGGGAGAAAGCGATAAATTTCTCGTCATCATCGGCCCCTGCAGCGCCGACAACGAGGATTCCGTCTGCGACTACGTAAACCGCCTTGCGGCGATAAATGATAAAGTGTCAGACAAGTGTATCCTGATACCCCGTATCTATACCAACAAGCCCCGCACCACAGGAGAAGGCTATAAGGGCTTTGTCCATCAGCCCGATCCCGAAAAGAAGCCAAACCTTTTGGCCGGCCTTGTGGCTGTGCGCAGGCTCCATATCCGGGCCATGGAGGAATCCGGCCTGACGGCTGCGGATGAAATGCTTTATCCCGAAAACTGGAGATATGTCCACGACCTCCTTTCCTATGTGGCCATTGGGGCCAGAAGCGTGGAGGACCAGCAGCACCGCCTTACGGTCAGCGGCTTTGACGTTCCCGCAGGCATGAAAAACCCCACCTCCGGCGATCTGTCCGTTATGTTGAATTCCGTGTATGCGGCTCAGCACCCCCATGAATTCATTTACCGGAACTGGGAAGTCAAAACAACCGGCAACCCCCTTGCCCATACGATCTTGAGAGGCTCCGTCAACCAGTACGGAAGAAGCTTTCCCAATTACCATTATGAGGATCTGAGCAGACTTTTGGAAATGTATAACGAACGGGACCTTAAATATCCCGCAGCCGTCATCGACGCCAACCACAACAACTCCGGAAAACAGTTTGAACAGCAGATCCGGATCGTAAAGGAAGTGCTCCATTCCCGCAAACTGAATTCCGACATCCACAGACTGGTAAAGGGCGTTATGATCGAAAGCTATATTGAAGAAGGCTGCCAGAAGATCGGCGGCGGCGTTTACGGCAGATCCATTACCGACCCCTGTTTGGGATGGGCAGACAGCGAAAAGCTGATCTACGATATCGCCGAAAATTGTTAGGACAAAATATAAAATATAACTGCCCCGGGCCTGCTAAGTTTGGCAAAGCAGGTTCGAGGCAGTTTTTTAAAGTAAAATACTTTAACAGCGTATTATGAAAAATCAGTAAGAGCGGTCAGGGCTTCCCGTTTGTCCCTCATCCTCTCGGATGGGCTTTGGCGTAGACCTCTCTGATACGGTTGTGGTTCATATTGGCATAGATCTGCGTTGTGGAAATATCCGAATGACCCAGCATCTCCTGAACGCTTCTTAAATCCGCGCCGTTTTCCACCAGATGTGCCGCAAAGGAATGTCTTAAGGTGTGGGGCGTGATATCTGCGGTAATCCCCGCCTTCTTGGAATAATATTTGATCAGTTTCCAGAACCCCTGCCTGCTCATGGGACTTCCCGAGCAATTGGCAAAAAGGATATCGGAAGACTTGTCCTCCACCATCTGCTCCCTCGCTTCGGTCAGATATTTGATCAGGGCATTTTTAGCTGCCATTCCAAAAGGTATGGCTCTTTCTTTATGGGCATCCCTGCAGACAATAAAACTCATGGGAAGATTCACTTCACTGATCTTTAACGTGATCAGTTCCGTCACACGGATCCCCGTAGCATACAAAAGCTCCAGCATGGCCTTATCCCTGACTTCCTTGGGAGAATCTCCCGAAGGCTGCTCCAACAGTCTCACAACCTCTTCCGTCGTAAGAATTTCCGGCATCTTCTTTTCTATCTTGGGAGCCTTAAGACTCTCCGAAATGTCCTTCTCAATCAGCTTTTCCTGACAGAGGAAATGAAAAAAAGCCTTCATGGATGCAATATTCCTTGAAACGGTAGCCGTGGCAAAATGCTGTTCCTTCATGGAAGCCACATATTCCTCAAGATCCTCTTTTTTAACATCAACCAAATCAGTCAATCCTTTAGAATGCAAAAAAAGGAGCAGTTTCTTCAAATCTCTGCGATAAGACAGTTCTGTGTTGACAGATGTTTTCTTGACATTATGTAAATAGGTAATAAACTGTTCTATCGCCTGTTCCATAAAAAATATAACCCTTCCTCAATAACAAACTTGTGACAACCTATGTCAACCTAGCTTCTATTATAATCAGAATTTCCGATAAAAGCAAATGGAAAATTTACACGATTCTCCCGAAAATAAGGGGATTTGACACAAAATCCCAATATCTATGAAGTCATATTTTTTCCTTTACAACATCTTGTAATTTTTTTACAAAAATAAATTTGCAAATAATTTTATAAAGAATGGATTTACATAACATTCCATTATAATTCCCGTTATGACAACTCCAATTATCAATAAATTCTTCCCCGGCTTTCCATAATTACGTTTCCCCGTTCCCATTGCGCATTGACTGGAATGGTCACTTTGGCAGCACAACCCATAAGCATAAAAATAACAGATATAGTGCGGTAATATCATAAACAGATACCCCAGCGTCCCGATCATTCCCCAACGCTGCACCATAATAAATCCTCCCATGCCAAAGCCACATCCTGTCAGCCATGCCCATAAAAACAAGCCGGCTTTCTTTTTATGCAAAAAAGCCATTAAGAGGATAAACGCCGCCTGAATTCCCCTGACCTTCATGAGATATATCAAATAGGAGACCCTTTTATATTCCGTATATTTTTCTGTCTCGAACAATCTTACTCCAAAAAACATTTCGTCCTGCAGCATTTTTTCTCCAAGCAGCCAGATTATGACAGCGCCGCAAAAGATCCCTGCAGCCAGAGGAATCCATTTCCCAATTCCTGCCCTTTCAGTTCTTTTCTGTATGCGCACCTCTTCCCATCCTTTAAACTTAGTTCTACTATTCAATATATGTCCGCAATTTATAACTATGAAAGCACAAACAAAAAAAAGATTTCCAAAAAGGAAAGGGCTGTGTTTTAAATGCGGATCATTCAAAACACAGCCCTCTTGGAAACTCTTTATGGCTTAATTTAATTCTTGACATATTTGTTGATATACGCCATCAGGGAAGCGATCGTCTTAGCGTCCTGAATCTTCCCTTCATATATAAGCCTGCTCAGCTCATCTGTTGTATACGGATAAACATTGATAAATTCATCCTCATCCAGATGCTGATGGCTCCTTTTTAAATTTCTGGCAACATAGACCTCTATCCTTTCATTGCAAAAAGCGACCGTCGTCCGGATAGAGATCAGGAACTCCATATCCTCCTTCTCACATCTGTAACCGGTCTCCTCTTCCAATTCTCTGTAGCTGCATTGGATAAAAGGTTCATCCACATCGTTCCGCCCTCCTGCCGGGATCTCCAAAGTCTCCCGATCCAGCGCGTTTCGAAACTGCTTTACCATCAAGATTCTGCCGTCCTCAAGCACGGGGACAACAGCCGCAGCTCCCTTGTGTCCGATAAAATCCCATTTAACCACATTTCCATTGGGAACCTTTACGGTGTCTTCATAAAAATCAATGATATTGCCATGGTGTACCAGCTTACGCTCTAACCTTTCAAACTGCTCTGCCATCTATTTTTCCTCCAACAGCTTCTCTACGCTTACCAGTTTTACGCAAAGGACAAAAATGGCCGTTGCCTTCGCAAGCTCCTCAGAAGTGGGGAATGTGGGCGCAATACGGATGTTGCTGTCTTTCGGGTCCTTTTTATAAGGATATGAGGAACCCGCCCCCGTCATGATAACGCCTGCCTCCTTACACTTCTCCACAATTTTTTTCGCACAGCCTTCCATGGCGTCAAAAGAAATAAAATATCCGCCCTTCGGCTCGATCCACGTAGCGATCTCAAGGCTTCCCAGTTCTTCATTCAAAGCCTTTAAAACAGCCTGGAATTTGGGTCTGATGGATGCGGCATGCTTCATCATATGCGCATTCAGGCCCTCAATATCCTTAAAGTATCTGGCATGCCTTAACTGATTGATCTTATCATATCCGATAGTCATGATCGTCATGGATTTTTTGATATATTGAAGATTCCTTTCCGAAGCTGCAATAGCGGAAATGCCTCCGCCCGGGAAAGAGACCTTGGATGTGGACGCAAATTCAAATACCATATCCGGATTCCCGCACTTTTCACATTCGGAAATAATATCCAGCAATTGAACCTGCTTCTCTTTTTCTTCATATAAATGATGTACTGCATAGGCATTATCCCAATAGATCCTGAAATCCTCCGCAGCGGGCTTTAAGGATGCCATTCTCCTTACCGTTTCGTCAGAATAGCACACACCCTGGGGATTGGAATATTTGGGCACGCACCAGATTCCCTTTACGGCCGCATCCTCACTGACGTATTTTTCAACCAGATCCATATCCGGACCGGATTCAGACATAGGGATATTGATCATCTCTATCCCGAAATACTCCGTAATGGAAAAATGCCTGTCATATCCCGGCACAGGACATAAAAATTTTACTTTATCCAGCTTGCACCAGGGTGTGGAACCGCATACCCCGTGGGTCATGGAGCGGGAAATCGTATCAAACATGACATTAAGGCTGGCATTTCCGCACACGATGACTTTTTCCGGCACGGTCCCCATCATATCCGCCATTAACTTCCTTGCAGCGGGAATCCCTTCCATTTCTCCATAATTACGACACTCTATGCCCTCCCTTGTTTTACAGTTGGATTCAGAGCTGACAACATCCAGCATATCCTTGCTCAGATCCAATTGTTCCGCTGAGGGTTTTCCTCTGGACATATCCAGCTTCAATCCTTCACTTTTTGCCTGTTCATAGGCTGCTTCCAGTTCTTTCTGCAGCTTTAACAGTTCTTCTCTTGACATGTTCTTATAAGCTTTCATCATTTCACCATCCTGAAATTGTTTAATTGTATACAATCATACACCTCGCATATTATACAATATCCGCGCAGGAAATACAAGTACAAAAAAGAAGCCGCCCTACTAAAGGAAACAGCTTCTCTTTCACATTCTGTTATACAATACTATTTTGCATAATCGATTACTCTGGATTCCCGGATAACATTGATCTTGATCTGTCCCGGATATTCTAACTCGGCCTCAACCTGTTTGGATATATCACGTGCCAACAGAACCATATCCGTATCCGTAATCTGTTCTGGAACTACCATAACACGAATCTCTCTACCTGCCTGAATAGCAAAAGATTTTTCTACACCTTTGAAATTGTTTGCGATATCTTCTAATTGTTTTAATCTGGTCGTATATGTTTCTAAAGTCTCTCTTCTTGCACCCGGTCTCGCCGCAGAAATCGTATCTGCCGCCTGGACAATGCATGCAATCAGGGTCTGCGGCTCCACGTCTCCATGATGAGATTCCACCGCATTGATGACCGTTGCAGATTCCTTATATTTTCTACATAACTCAGATCCTAACTGAATATGGGATCCTTCCATTTCATGGTCGACTGCTTTACCGATATCATGTAGCAGTCCTGCGCGCTTGGCCATTCTCACATCCATTCCCATCTCCGCAGCCAATAAGCCTGATAACTGGGAAACTTCAATGGAATGCTTCAACGCATTCTGACCATAACTGGTCCTGAATTTCATCTTACCAAGGAGACGTACAAGCTCGGGATGAATACCGTGAACACCAACCTCAAGGGTTGCCGCCTCGCCTTCTTCCCTGATCATAACTTCTACTTCTCTTTGTGCCTTTTCAACCATTTCCTCAATTCTTGCCGGATGGATACGTCCGTCCAGAATCAATTTTTCCAAGGCAATGCGGGCAACTTCTCTCCGGATCGGATCAAATCCTGAAAGAATTACCGCTTCCGGCGTATCATCAATGATCAGATCCACGCCGGTCAATGTTTCGAGAGTCCTGATATTTCTGCCCTCTCTACCGATAATACGGCCTTTCATTTCGTCGTTAGGAAGCTGAACAACGGAAATCGTCGTTTCGGACACATGATCCGCCGCACATTTCTGAATGGCATTTACCACATATTCCTTCGCTTTCTTATCCGCTTCCTCTTTTGCCCTGCTCTCCATTTCTTTGATCATGACAGCAGTTTCATGTTTTACTTCGTCTTCAACAATTTTCAATAAATATTCTTTTGCCTGTTCGGAGGTCAAACCAGAGATTCGTTCCAGTTCCTGTACTCTTTGTTCGTTCAGTTTTTCAATCTCGGCTTTCTGCCTTGACAGTTTTTCTTCCCTCGCAATGATACTTGCTTCTTTTTTCTCGATAGCATCAGCTTTCTTGTCGATATTTTCCTCTTTCTGCTGAACGCGTCTCTCAAAACGCTGCGCTTCCGCTCTCCGTTCTTTGATCTCCTTGTCCAATTCGTTTTTAGTACGAATAGACTCTTCCTTTACTTCGAGCAGTCCCTCACGTTTTTTTGCCTCTGCGGTCTTCAACGCCTCGTCAATGATTTCCCTGGCTTTTTCATCCGCATTGCCTAACTTGGCTTCCGTTACCTTATTGTGATATTTAGTCGCTAACAACGCAGTAACCGGAACGGCAATCACAAGTGTCACTACAACGGTTATTAATATCTCAACAACCATTGTACAGGAGCACCTCCTTATTTAGTTTTCATTGTACAAATATCTCAAAATAGAATGATATGTAACTTATTCTCATTCTAAGGCGTGATTTTACAACACTACAATTTTAAACTTATTTGACAATTATGTCAAGTCCCAGAGCAAAGATAGAATACAATTCATCCAAAGCGGAATTCCAATTTCACAAATTATTCGTCAATTTTACCATAAACGGAAAGGGTTTCCTGAATTTTGTCATGAGTAAATCCTTTGGAAAAAAGGAATCTCATAATTTTTTGCCGGCTTTCCCAATCCCCTGCCGGGTCATAGCGTTTCTTTTTAAGGAGCTTACAGATCAATTCCGATTCATCCGGTGCTTCCCCGCTTTGGCAGAAATCTTCATAAGCCTTTCGGATGGTCTCCTCTGCAATACCTCTTTCCTTTAGTTTCATAAAAACCTGCTGGCGGTTCAATTCCCTGCCATGGTAAAACAAATAGTCTTCTGTATATTTTTTATCATCAATATATCCATAGGATTTAACATAGGCCAGGGCATCCTCTATGCAGGATGAAGGGTAATGTCCCGCCTTAAGCTTATCCCGCAGCTTCTTTTCCGTATAAGCCCTGCTTTTAAGCAGATTCATGGCCCTTAACCTGGCTCTTTTGACCAAGACCTCGTTTATGATCTTATCATAATCCTCTTTTGCAATTTCCGTTCCTTTTTTTATCTTATATAAATGAAGTTCGCCTTTGTACAGAACAAAGGCAAACTCATTGTCGATCATGATCTTACACTGCTTTTTTGATATTTCGATAATATCCGTTACTGTCATTTTTCATCCTTTTTTTCTGATTTGGCATCAGCGGGATTTTCTGCGCCTGTGTTGAGAAGGCCATAGTGCTCTCTTACCTTCTTCTCGATTTCGTCGCACATTTCCGGATGCTGCTTTAAATACAGCTTCGAATTTTCGCGGCCCTGCCCCAGCTTTTCTCCTTCATAGGCATACCATGCCCCGCTCTTATTTACCACGTTACAGTTAGCCGCCAGATCCAGAATATCTCCTACGCAGGAAATCCCCTCTCCGAACACAATATCGAATTCCGCGATCTTGAAGGGCGGTGCAATTTTGTTTTTTACCACTTTTACTTTTGTCCTGTTGCCCACCGCTTCGCCGTTTACAAGAAGCTGCTCCTTTCTCCTGACATCCAGTCTGACGGAAGAATAAAACTTTAAAGCATTTCCGCCTGTCGTTGTTTCGGGATTACCGTACATGACCCCTACTTTTTCACGCAGCTGGTTAATAAAGATGACCGTACAATTGGATTTGCTGATAACGGCCGTCAGCTTGCGCAGTGCCTGGGACATCAGCCTTGCCTGCAGACCCACATGGGAATCTCCCATATCTCCTTCTATTTCTGCTTTGGGCACCAGCGCGGCAACCGAGTCCACAACGACGATATCGATGGCCCCGGACCTTACCATGGTCTCCGCGATCTCCAAAGCCTGCTCTCCACAGTCCGGCTGTGAAATATATAAATTGTCTATATCCACTCCTATGTTTTTGGCATAGCTGGGATCCAGGGCATGCTCCGCATCGATAAATCCCGCGATCCCGCCTCTCTTTTGCACTTCTGCGATCATATGAAGGGTAACGGTTGTCTTACCGCTGGATTCCGGCCCGTATATCTCTATAATACGGCCTTTAGGAATACCTCCAAGCCCCAGCGCCACATCCAGGCTTAATGACCCTGTAGGAGTGGTCTCAACGTTGATCTGGCTTGCCGGGTCTCCCAGCTTCATAACAGCCCCTTTTCCATATGCTTTTTCAATTTGTGAGATAGCGGCATCCAGTGCCTTTAATTTTTCATCTTTTTCCATAGTGTTCTCCTTTACAAGGAACATCTGTTCGCTCTTTATATAGAATAAAACAAATGTTCGATTTTGTCAATCTTTCTTTTGATTAAATTATAACAGTTCCTGTGTCCATTAAAACTCCCTCAACGGC
>ULTO01063655.1_pt1 | contig 22062 bp, 25 predicted proteins | sample 1957601 | NCBI WGS metagenome assembly ULTO01 (sample SAMEA4835734, study PRJEB28245) | human gut metagenome | biome: gut microbiome; material: fecal sample | place: Denmark | collected 2008 | reverse complement strand
TTGCAAGTTATGATAGGTCGAAAGAGAATGATATTGAATATATGCAGAAAAAATTCAGTGAGGCAGGATTAATTTACAGGCAAGATTTAACAATGGACGAATTAATGCTTCAAATGGGAAATAGGAGATTTAATTCGATGACATTGCTTGATGACAGTTCTGTGGATATTGCGATGAGGGGGCTCTTTAAGTTCTCTGAAATTGACAAGTTGGAGAAATTAGGTTATTATATGAAACCATTTGGAAAAGAGAAAGAAGTATTTATTAGTCATTCTTCTAAGGATAAAAAAGATGTTGAGAAATTGTTACCTTTTATTAATGGGATGAATTTACCTGTTTGGTTTGATAAATATAATATTGACGTGGGACAGTCCATTGTGGAAAAAGTTCAAGAAGGTGTGGAAAATTCTTATGCAGTAATTTTTTGGATAACGGATAATTTTTTGGAATCGAAATGGTGTAAAAGAGAGATGCAAGCCTTTATAAAAAGAATGATTGAGGAGGATATTTTAATTATTAGCATTTTAGATAAAAATGTATCGATTAAAAGATTGCCGTTTTTTTGCAGGATATTAAGTGTATACAAAGAGAGAACGAGAATTTTGAAGAAATTGCAACAAGAATTTTGCCTACATTAAAGAAATATTTTTTTGGGTCAATACATTAAGATTAACTTCCTTTTGAAGGAAATAATTGTATGGTAACTGGCAGTTTTGCATTGATTGCGTTGGTCAGGGGAGCAATGGATGCCCTCATCGCTGCAGACTAGGCGGCAAAGCTGGCGAAGATGAATGAAGGATAAGAGGGTTGAAAGAAAATTTTTCAACCCTGAAATCCGAAAAGTCTGTTCATATCACAATTGAGAATTTGACAACAGGCATATAAAAGAGATACGGTTGGGTTTTGTGTTCCCTTTTCTATCCTGTTGTATGAATAAATGGAAATATCTATTCCTTTTGTCTGGAGTCTTGCAACCATATCTGTCTGTTTAATACGTGATATTTTGCGTAGCTCAGCTATATTTTTCCCTATATTGATATTGTTTACCTGAATAATTCTGTCAATACTTTTTTCGCTTTTCATGATATTGCACCTCTACGCAATATTTTATGAAAAGACTTCTCATTTTAATTGCACGAGAGTGCAATAAGTGATATGATAAATACATTGCGGAGTGAAAAGTAAATTGCCACCATAACAGTGGCAACGAAAAAAAGAGAACATGTTACAATAATAAAAGGAAAAGTTAAAAGATGGTTTCTAACAGAAGCATTACCAATATCAGGAAAAAAACCACTGCTAAATTTAAAATCACTATTCCTATGCAACGCATGAACGGATGTTTATTCGTACATAAGGAAATGAAACGTTGCACATTGCAATAGTTAAAACAGCAGAAAACAATGGAGAGCATTATGAATAAAGAGGTAATTCGCTCCAGCCAAAGATGAAAAACCGTTATATCTTTTACTTCCATGGAAAGACATGTCCAAAAGATAAATAAATATACGATGGATGCAGTAAACATTTTCCACGGGGTTCTTGTTCTGAAACCGGGCGGAGCCAACCCTTTTCTCTGTGAATCTGCGGCATTATGTCCGACGTTATTGTCCTTCTGTAGTTTTTCAATTTCGATTTTCAGTTCCTGTACGGTCTGGATTCTGTCGGAGGGATTCATCTTTGTACATTTGCTGATGAGAGTATCAAATATATTTGTTTTGACAGAAAGAGCGGAGGAAAGTTCCTGCAGCAAAATGCCAAGGGCATAGATATCGGTCTGGGGCGTGGAAAAACCAAAGCCGTATTGTTCGGGGGCGGCATAGCCTTTTGTACCAAGAAGTACCGTATCCTGATCGGATGTATCCGTTAAGAATTTTGCAGCATTAAAGTCGATTAAGACGACATGGCAGCAGGGTGTAATGATAATGTTTGAAGGTTTAATATCCCTATGGATGATGGGCGGGGTAAGAATATGCAGCTTTTCCAGTATATCGCACAGTTCGCTTACAAACCGGATAATCAGATCAAGCGTGAGCGTCCGGGCATCTATTATTTCCTGTAGCGATCTGCCGGATATAAATTCTTCGATCAGTGTGAGTTGCCCGTTTTCTTCATATACGTTATATAATTGGGGAATGCCGGTTATGTGGTGCTCCATTAAATATTTGTATATATCCGGATTGTATATATCCAGTATTTTCTTAATGTAGATTTTGGCAGTTTCCCGGTGCTGAGCCAAATATATTTTATGAGAACTGTTTATGGTGGCAATCGTATTATAATAAGAAATTGCAAGGCGTCCTGCATAGTCCATGCTATCATTCCTTTCAAGGTTATGCTACTACATTATATCAGACAGGAGAAACTTATGGGAGAGAAAAATACAGATGAATTAGAAAAAGTTCTGCAAAGCACACATATAAAAAATTTTGACGCTTATTGCCAGGAAAATACGGGAGGACCGTCGGATTGTGAATTTTCTGTGTATATGAAAAATATATTCAGTGAAAAGAATCTCACTCAGCAGCTTGTATTTTTGCGGGCGGATATTCCTGAAAGATATGGATATAAGCTTTTGTCGGGAGAAAAAAGAACAAGGCAGAGAGATGTCATTCTGAGGATATGTTATGCTGCAGAGATGTCTTTGGCTCAAACGCAACGGGCACTGAAGAAATATGAGATGCCGGAACTGTATGCGAAGCGGCCGAGAGATGCCCTGCTGATGATTATTTTTAATGAACATCCGGGGGACATTATTGAAGTCAATGAAGTGCTGAAAGAGCATGGGATGGAAACATTGAGGACAAGCGGCGTACAGGACTGAAAATACACAAAATACAAACCATGAAAGATGTAATGAAATTTATGAACAAAAAAGGAAATATGATTTTGCATATTATATGTCCGATAGTCATTGGCGCGCTTGTTTATTGTATGGTATCGCCGAATGTGATTTTTATAAAAAGGATGGAGGATTTGATTGGTGGGTCAGTCTATATGCCTGTTTTTCGGACAGATTGTGCTTTTCTGAGGCTTTTAAGGAACTATTTGCCAGATATGATGTGGGGATATTCGCTGGTCTTTGCGTTGTTTTGTGTTGCAGGTAATAATGTGGCGGACATATGGAGGGTCTTTTGGATGGCCTTTATTTTTTCGGCGGTTATGGAAGCGATGCAGAAAACATCTTTTATTCCCGGAACATTTGATGTTTTTGACATTTTTGCTGAATTTCTTGCCGAGGTGGCCGCCATATATATTATACATAAATCACACAGTAGGGAGGAATTTTGAATGAAAAAAATGCAAAATGGATTGCTGTAGCGTTGTGTCTGGTTGTGTTTGCGGCGATGGCGTTAGGAAGCGGTCAGGCGGATTCGGGTACGGCTAAGCAGGTTGTTACTAACGAAGAAGCGGAAACGGAAGCTTCCGACACAGATACGCCTGAGAATTCAAACAGTCCGGCGGACGTTATGACCGCAATTGATGAGCAGGTACTTGTTGATCAGGATGGTATTGTGGTCACTGCAATGGAATATGTTACAGACAGCATCTTTGGCAATGGCATTAAAATGCAGCTGGAAAATAATTCGGATAAAGACATTACCATTGGCTGTAATGCGTTGATTGTCAATGATTATATGATTGCGGATCTGTTTTCGGCAGAAATTGCAGCGGGGAAAAAGGCCAATGAAACATTGTATTTTTCCAGCACGCAGTTAGAAGCGGCAGGAATCAAGAATGTAGGGAAAATTGAGATATATTTTCACATATACGATTCTTCTACATATGATACTGTTTTTGATTCGGAATGTGTGACCATACAGACATCCGAATATGCCAATATGGACACGACGCCGGATGATGCAGGAAAGGAATTGTATAACAGGGACGGTATTAGAATCGTAGGAAAGACGGTTGACGAAAACAGTTTTTGGGGAACGGCGATCCTGCTGTATTGTGAAAACAACTCGGGAAAAAATGTGGGTATTTCCGTAAATGATATGTCCGTCAATGGGTTTATGATGAGTCCTTTCTTTTCTACAACAATATATGACGGGAAGAAATCCATAGATGACATTACGGTATTTTCAAGTGACTTAGAGCAAAACGGAATTGAGGCAATTGAGGAAGTGGAATTAAAATTTCATATTTATGAGATAGATTCTTATTCTACGATCGCCGATTCGGAGCCAATTACATTTTCTGCACAATAGGAGGATATAAGTATGAAAACATGGAAATTAGTATCGGGAATTTTGTCAACTGTTTTATTTGTTCTGGTAGCATTTCAGTCCTGCGCAGCCGGATTGGGAAATGCGCTTGCCGAGAATGGAGAATCGAGCGGAAGCGGCGGAATAGTTGTCGCAATATTGATGCTGTCTGGCGGAATCGTATCTATTGCCACAAGGAAAAGCAAAGGCAAAGGCGGAAATATAGCTCTGATCGTTCTGTTTGGACTTGCGGCCCTTGTTGGATTTGGATCAGCAGGAAGTTTCACAGATCTCAATATTTGGGCATTCTGGTGTTTAATTAATGCAATTCTTGCGGTCGTTGCAATGGTAAAAAGCAAAAAGGATGCATAAGAATAATTTTTCAATTTGAATTAGAAACAGCGAAATTCCCATTTCACAAACGAATTTGTGGAATGGGAATATTTCACTGATGAAATGAATTTATTGATATAATATTGACAGAAAAGCGAACATTGTTTATAATACACAAAAGCAGAGATAGAAACTTTGCTTTTGTGTGAAAGTCTCAGTCCCGTTCAGGGACGATATACCGGCTTGCCCGGTTCCGGCGATTCAGCCATATTTCACAAACGATCAATTATATAATGGCTGGATAGAAGGCAGGGGCGCATGTTTTTTCATGTGCCGGACTTTGTGCAGCCGGAAGGGATACATATGGGAAAAAAGGATGTATATACCAGGCCGTATTTTGCAGATAAGAAAAGGTTTGCAGATTTTGTAAATGTAAATTTATATGGCGGCAGGGAGATTGTAAAAAGGGAGGGACTTAAGGGAATAAGCGGAACCTATCCTTCCATGGGAAGTGTTTCAGGAGAAAAGAGCAGGGACATTTTCATGGAGCAAAATCATCCCAAGCTGCGCTATGGGATAGAACTGGAAACGGAAAGTGATTACGGGATGCCGGAGCGCATCATGGTCTATGACGGGGGAGAGTATGAAAAGCAGATCGGGGAATGGGATAAGGAACACCGTGCCAAGAAAGAGTATAGGGATTATGCTGAGAAAAAGAGCCGGATGAAGGAAAGCGACAGGCTGGTGCCGGTCATAAATATGGTGCTGTACCTGGGAGAAGGGAAATGGAGAGGACCAAGGCGTCTGAAAGAAATGATGGAAGTGCCAAAGGAGATAGAGACGTATTATGCAGATTACCTGCAGGATTACAGGATTTATGTCATAGAGGCGGACTATGTGGACGCCGAAGCATATCGGACGGATTTAAGGGAGTTTTTTCAGGCACTGCAATGCAGGAACGACAAGAAGAAGCTGTGGGAGCTTATGAGAAGTGAAAGATTTCAGGGAATAAGCCGCGAGACGGAAATGGCCATAGCAGTCAATCTGAACTTAAAACAGGTTATACGGAAGATGGAAGAGGAGGAAAAAAATATGTGCAGGGCGTTTGAGGAACTGATAATGGAGCATGAGGAGATTGGAATTGAGAAAGGGAAAAAAGAAGGAATAAAAGAAGGAATAAAAGAAGGAATAAAAGAAGGCTTACTGGAAGGGTTGAAGGAGGGCGTACGGGCGTTGATAGAGACATGCAGGGAATTAGGAGTGTCCAAGGAGGACACGGAATCCAGAATCATGCTAAAGCTTGCAGTGTCCAGAGAAGATGCAGAGAATTATGTAAACCAATATTGGGATTAACAGGGAGAAGGATCATGGAGAAAGAAAATAGGGATATAGAAAAATTATTTGAAGAATTATCCGAATTAAGCCAGACAGAAGCAATTGCGCTTGGAGGTTCAAGAGCAACGGGAAAGTCAGATGAAAGATCAGATTATGATGTTTATATATATGTGACGGCGGAAATACCCGATGAGGCAAGGAAGGAAATTTTAAAGAAATACTGCTCTTACATGGAGATAGGAAATCATTACTGGGAAACGGAAGATAATTGCGTTTTAAATAGTGGGGTTGATATTGATCTTGTTTACAGAAATCTGAATGATTTTATAAAAGGCATTGAACATGTTGTCGTAAAGGGAAATGCCTGCAACGGGTATACCACCTGTATGTGGCACAATCTGCTGACCTGTGAGGTCGTATATGATGAAAAAGGAAGGCTTATGGCGGCAAAGAAACGGTTTTCAATCCCTTATCCCGAAAATCTGAAGAAAAATATCATCGTCAATAATATGAATTTACTGAACGGATGCCTGCCTTCCTATGATATGCAGATAAAAAAAGCGTATATAAGAGGCGATCGGAACAGCATAAACCACAGGGTAACAGAATTTCTGGCAAGCTATTTTGATATTATTTTTGCAGCCAATGAAATGACCCATCCGGGAGAAAAACGCCTTGTACAGATATGCAGGGAGCAGTGCAAGATATTGCCTGACCATTTTGAGGAAAATTTAGGCAGGCTCTTTAGCGGAATGTTTCAGGAAGAGGTATGCGGGATCATTACAGAAATGACCGGGAAGATAAGAAGGATGCTCGATTCCTGTGAGAGCATTGGTTTAAATTGGAAATAAAATAATCATTTAAAGTGATAGAAAATACCTGACCTGTTCGTAATAATAGATGTAGACGCAAAAGGAACCACCCATGGGAGCTGTAAGGGTTTACAAAAAGGCAGGGTAACATATGAAAATAGGAGAACACAACTATATTCAGCAATTACAATTGCAAAATGAAGACGCACTGGTTTATGTCATAGACACATATGGAGGGCTGCTTAAAGCTGTGATCAGGAAAACACTCTATTTAATACCGGGAGAGCGGGAAGAATGTTTAAACGATGTGCTTTTAAGCATCTGGGACCATATAGATTCCTTTGACGAGAGCAGGAATACCTTCAAAAACTGGGCGGCAGCCATCGCAAAATATAAGGCCATCGATTATCTGAGGAAATACCGTAAAAAGATCCAGTATGCGGAAATTGAGGAAGTGGTCATTCCCAAGGAGGATCTTGAACTGAAGAGGCTGATCGACGGAACGGTATCGGAAGAGATGGAAAAGCTGCTTTCTTGTCTGAATGAAAAAGACAGGGAGCTTTTTTGGAAGCTGTATGTGGAAGAAAAATCAATGAATGAGCTGAGCCTGGAGACCGGGATGGAAAAAACAGTCATTTATAACAGATTGTCCCGTGGAAAGCAGCGCATGAAAAAGCAGCATTTGAAGGAAAGGGAGGCATGAAGGGATGGACGAGCGGATCTATGACTTGTTAAACGATGTGGAAATTGATTTAAATGAATATGAAGAAAAAGAGTTATCCTCCAAGGAAAAGCAGAAAATCGAAAACCGATTATTGCGGGAGGTAAGGAATATGAAAAACAGAAAACAGGAAAATGAAGGAGCAGGGAAAAGACAGGAAGCAGGAAAACAAAGAAGCAGCGGAAAAACAGGGCGGAAAGCTGCGGGAATTGCCGCGGCAGCCTGTGTAGCCGTATCCGCCATAGCCATAGGAAGCAATCCTGTAGCAGCAAAGGCGCTTTTGAGTAATCTCTACGAGAAGATCATTGCGGGAAGCGAAGGAGAGAAAAATGCAGATGAGATCAAGGAAATATATACGAAGATAGGGGAGGAGAGCGCGCGGGCGGAAACTGTGGCAGAGTCTGCGGATAAAGAGGCGGTATTAGAGGCCGAGGATGCAGGCATAAAGCTTCGTGTATGCGATGTTTTCTGTGACGGTTACAAGCTGTATTATACTTTGGAACTGGAAACCGATAATGAAATATTGACTGCCGAAGAAGTAGACGGGATTTTTTCGGATGATATATTTACAAAGAGTGAGCAGACCTGTGAAGTATGGGTTGACGGAGAGAATGAATCTTTTCCTTTCAATTTCGAGAAACAGGCGGACGGAACCTTTACTTCGGTACAGGACTATGACTTTTTTGCAGCCGAAACACCTAAGAACTACGAAAATGGAGATATAGTGCCGGTTGAGATTACCATAAGGTCTTTTGGCGGGGTTGATTATGATAATCATGATGAGACGGGAGAGTATGTGCATACGGATATGGTGGAAGGCGAATGGAAACTTTCTTTCCCGGTAACAGTGGATACATCTGCCAATGTGGTAACAAAAATCAATAAAGAGGACAATGGAGTAAGGCTTGTAAACGCAGTAAGGACAAAAGCCACGCTGAATCTTACGGTAGAAGCGCCTAATTTTTCAGAAGCGCCCTATTATGATCCTTATAACGACCCGGAAATCGGTATTAAGGATGCGGCCGGAAACTGGATGATAATGCTTGGATGCTATGACGGTATCGCAGATGACGGAACCCACGTGTATCAGATCACGCTGTTAGATAACGGGGAGAAGGATTTGTATCTTGATGTGACGGAGAGGAAAAATGAGGATGCAAAGCAGATCGCGGGTATTGAATTCCATGTGGATTAGATAAAAGGCGCTTGGCATACAACAGAGAACATGTTTGAAAGACATGTGCCAAAATTAGGAAAACGGTTTTGGCACGTGTCTTTTGTATGTAAAAGCAAGTGATTTAACGCCGTCCTTCAGAAGGAGTACGGGAAAGACCGCCATGTCTAAATGTGAGAAAGGATAATAGACAAGAGCAGACTTTTCCTTTATGATAAAAGTATAATCAGATCATTACAAAAGGGGGATGCAAAATGGCAAATGAGATCAAGTGGAACGACAGGTTTAATATCGGGGTAAGCTCTATTGATAAAGCTCATCAGAGACTTTTTTCCATTGTACATAAAATGGTAGATCTCAATGAAGATGAGAAGGACAGACAGTGGATCTGTACAGAAGGGATCAAATACTTCCAAAGCTATGCCATAAAGCATTTTGCCGATGAAGAAGCCTACATGAGATCCATTCATTATGAAGGATATGAAACTCATAAACGCATCCATGACGATCTGAGGGATAAAACCCTTCCTGCCCTTGAGGCGGATATGAAGGAATCGGGCTATTCTGTTGAATCTATCCAGCATTTTTTAGGGATCTGTATCGGATGGCTTACAGGACATATCATGCTTGAGGATCATGCCATTACAGGGAAGATCGCCAATAAGTGGATCCATGAACCCACTGAAGAAACAGCTGTTTTAGAGGAAATGATCATGCGCGTCATGCGTGAAGTATTCGGACTAAAACTGCAGGTAGTCAGCGAGCACTACGCAGGAGAGGATTTCGGTAAAAAAATCTGTTTCCGCATGACCTATCAGAATAAAGAGAAAAAGAGGGTCCAGGTCTTTTTTGTTTTGGAAGAAAGACTGGTCTTACATACGGTAGGCCAGCTGTTAAGCGCCCAGTTTAAGAAAGTGGACAAGATCGTAGCAGATGCCGCAAAGCTGATCGCAGAGCAATACATGAAGCGGATCGCAATATATTACAACTTAACGGGTGTCTATGCCCTTGAAAAGACCAATGTCTTAACAGAAGACCAGCTCGTTCAGGATTTCAGGATCGAATACCCCAAGTACAGTCTTTTGTTCAACACAGGAATAGGGTACATGGCAGTCTGCATCAAACTATAACTTTACCTTAAATAATCTGCTGCTTTCTTCGCTTGAAACCATGGAATAGACCACCTTCCGTTCATGATGCTCGTAGGAATCTTCCCTTTCTATGATCGTAGCTCTGGGAAATCTGACAGGAAAAGAGAGCGAAGAAATCATTGAGAATATAACGCCGTTGATAAGCAACAACAGGTTTGTTAAGACGGATGTATGGGAAGATATTATCCGGGAACTGCCGGCATATTACGGATTGGAATGGGAAGGGGTGTTTTTAGCATTTTGGGTGGAGTATGTGGAAGAGTTGGGAAAAAGCGGAATATACAATAGAAATTCTTCAGGAGGTATCGTAGAATGGGAGCGACTTTTGTTAATTTACAAATTAATACGCCATCGGAAAGGATTCCGGAACCCCTTATCCCTAAAGGATATGTAAAGCGGCAGACAGCTGGGGAATGGGTATCTGTATATGAGGAGAAGGGAAGCTTTGAATGGAACAAGATGAGCAGGATGGGCAAAAAGATTTCCAAAGAATGTGCAGTCTGTGTCATAGCAGTGAATTTTTTTGATGAAGATGAGTTTTCCATGGAGCTTTATAAGGATGGCAAGACCATAGGATTTTATCGGATTAATTTATCCCAGTCTTTCTCAAAAGGGAGTGCAAAGTGGATAGAGGAATTGAAGCTATCGGGGGAAGAGGCAGGAGCATTCCGGTATCTTCTGAAAAAGGAAATGCTGCCAATGGAAAGCATCTATGTCTTTTCCAGGCTTTTAGGAGCCAGATTGTACGGAGATTTGAGAATGCTTGAAGAAGCACCCGAACTGTGGCAAAAAGATGCGGAAAATGTCATAGCGGAGATTGGGGAAGAAAAGAAACGTTCCAGGATCAAGAACCGGACCAGGGCGAATCTCATTCAGGAATTCCCGGGGCTTTTTGAGTCCTGTGATGAAAGAAGCGGAATCCTTAGGATGGTATATCCTGATGGAAAAGGGAATTTTGCATACGGGCATATTCATTGCCTGGAGATATGTGAAAACGGACTTTGGGAAATCCATGATTTTCAATATCCGTCCCATATTTTCGGAAAGGATTGCGGCAGGCTGTGGATGGATTATGAGCATAATGAGATTAGCGTATTTATAAAGGGAAAAAATCATTGTTACATGTATGATTTAAAGACCTATGAAGAAGAATTAAACAAGTTAATGAGGATTCCGGGGGAAAAGAGGCAAAGGGAAAATATCTTTCCACAAGTAAATAGAGTTGGGGCAAATAATGCGATAGATGAAGGCCGTTATGAATATAGTGAGGGCAACGAATCCAGGCGTTGGGATAGCGGTCAGTCCGGAATTGTATTAAAAAAAGTTGACCTTGAAACATCGGGAAAGACTTTTGCAGAAAAAAATGTGGCGGCATCCTATGAATATGAAGGGGCGGATTGGAATGTGGTTTTCTGGGATTTTGGATGGAGACCGGTTATTACGGAAAAGAGTGTGGTCAACAGCAGGCTGAAATATTTAAAAGGTACAAAAAATGCTGTGTGCGATGTGCGCTTTTTTGATAAAAACCTGAAGCTTTTGCGAAAAGAGGAGATAGAACTGAAAAATGCAGAGAGTGGATGGCGGAAAAGCGCATATTGTGAAAATATGGATTATGTTTTTATAGATAATAAAAGAATTAATTTGAAAAATCATGAAGTAAAAGAGGGGGCCAGGGAATTAAGAGATATGGAGGATATTTTTGTAGAAAGCAACAGAGCGGGTGAAACATATCTCTATGGAATCAAGAACAGCGCAGTTTATGTGTTTGATTTGGATTTGAATTTAAAATCCTGCCACCGATTGAAAGATAGGATTCTTTACTTTTATAAAAACGAGAAAGGAAATGTGTGCCTGATTACGGGACGCTATATCGAGGGAGACGACAGACCGGATAAAAATGCCGCTGTCAGGGTCTACGAGATAGAATGGTAAGGGGTATTTTCCAGAGTTTGTCCAATGCTTTTTTTGGGGAAAAAAGTACGATAAAATAGCAGGATTGTCCCTTTCGGGCTGACTGGCTGTTTTACCTAAAACAAATCACTGTGTGTTCCGGTCCTGGTAAGGTACAAAATTAATTCCTCATTTGCAATTTCATAAATCAATAGCCAGTCAGGAGTAATGTGGCATTCCCTTGTTCCGGAATAGTTGCCGCCTAAGTAATGGTCCCTGTTTTTTTCGGGAAGAGGTTCTCCATTTGCTAATTTTTTAATAATGGCAGTTAATAAAGAAATATCACATCCGCGTTTTTGCAATCGCTTTAAATCTTTTTGGAACCGGGTGGTAGGCTTTACTGTATATTTCACTGCAGCAGTTCCTCCATCATTTGGTCGATATCTGTATAGGATTTTCCCATGGAAGGATTTTCCTTTAATTTTTGAACTTCCTCTATAGCTGCTTTTGTTTCAGAATTGGGAATATTCATGGAGATATCAAAAGGTATCCGTTGCTCTCTTACGGCCTGTTTTGCTGTTACAGTAAAAAATGTGGTCATATCCATTCCTAAATTGGAAACAAGTTCCTGTAATTGACTTTTTAATTCTTCATCCATTCGCATAGTTATATTTGTTGTTGCCATATTTCCAAATCCCTTCTTGTTCTTAAATTATAATTTCCCCTAATTATTATGTTATGCCATATTATAGTATGAAAGGAACAAAAATGTCAATACGATGTATTAACGATGCACATGCAAATCCTATTCATTAGGCCGCTGGTAAAATCTCCCTGCCACCTGCTCCGTTTTCATTACATTCACAAAAGCATGGGGATCTATTTCCTTAATAGCACGGATGATCTGCTTGCTTTCTTCGCTTGAAACAACGGAATAGACTACCTTCCGTTCATGATGCTCGTAAGAACCTTCCCCTTCTATGATCGTAGCGCCGTGATTGCTGATCTTGGAGATCGCATGGTAGATCTCTTTGGCATGGTTGGTCACGATAAACAAAGTCTGCTGCTGGTAGCGTTTATATAAAACGTGAAGGATCTGGGTAGAGGTAAACTGGAAAATAATGGAGTAGAGGGCTTTGTCCCAGCCGAATAGAATGCCGGCGGCGGTCAGGATGATAATGTTGAATCCAAGCACTACATTCCAGGAATCAACGCCTTTCTTTTCTGATAAGAATATGGCGATAAAATCCGTTCCTCCCGTGGTCGCTCCCATCATCAGGCACAGGCTGATGACACAGCCGTTTATGAGGCCGCCGAATACGCTGATCAACAGGGTATCATAGGTAATGGCATATTCCGGGATAATGTCCGTAAGCACGCTGGTCAGGACGATCATCAGGCAGGAATAGAGGGTAAATTTTTTGCCGATGTACTTAAATCCTATATAGACGGGAATGGCGTTTAAGACCAGATTGACCGCCGTATAGGGAAGCGCGATCTTAAAAAATAACTCCGCACCCCGCTGTATCAGTAACGCCAGTCCTGTTGCGCCGCCGGGATAAAGGCCGCCGGTGCGGACAAAGGATTTGATATTCAGCGCCATCATAAAGGCGGCAAGACAGACAACAACAATTCTTTTTCCATCTTCTTTGATGTTGAATTTCATGATATATTCCCCCGCATCCCATAATTTTATCCGAATGTTTATCTTATTATTTGCCGTATGATGTCACATTCGAAACTTTATGTAAAATATTATAATACTTTTATGTAAAAAATGAACAGGGGTTATCAAAAGAAACATTACGGGAAAATCAAATTTTTTTTCTGCGGTACTGACTTTTTGGCCGGAAGGATTGTTATACTTAGTAGAAAGCTTTCAAAAACGCGTTTACCCGTAAGGGATGCGTGTGGGTTCAGAATCGGAGGTAACAAGGTGGACGAGGATTTCCTTCTGGTCTTTGGCATCCGGAATGGAAAAGAGGATGCGGCGGAGGCCTTTGTCAGGAAATATTATAGCGAGATCTTAAACTACTGTTTTGCAAGAACAGGAGATTTTATGCAGGCGGAGGATATTACCCAGCAGACCTTCTTAAACTTTTTTAGGAGCATAGGGAGGTATGAACACAGGGGAAAGGCAAAAAATTTTCTCTACGTGACGGCGGGAAATCTGTGTAAAAACTTCTATGAACAAAAAGGACGGCTGCGGGAAACCTTTATGGGAGAGGAAGAATGGAAGGCGGCGGATGCAGTAGGCCGGGATGCAGCAGGCTATGATCCTGTCTGGAAAACGGCGGAGAAGATTAGCGTCCGGGAGGCTCTTTTACAGCTTCCAGAAGAGCAGAGGGAAGTAGTGCTTCTGTATTATTTCCAGGAACTGAAAATAAAAGAGATTGCCGCGATCTTAGGACAGACCCAGTCCAATGTCAAATACCGGTTAAAGGCGGCAAAAGATAAATTAAAAGAAATATTGAGAAAGGAGGATTTCACATGAGAGGACGTAAAAAAGAGGGTTTGGGAAGAAAAAACAAAACAGGCTATGTCGTGGTGGATGAAAGAGTCTTAAAGCCGGAAAAGCTGGAAGAAACCATTGTTTTGTCAAAAAGGATCCTTATGGAGCGCGAGAAGGAAAAGGAAGCAGGAATGTTTGAATTTATTTTTGGGCAGATGCGTTTTATATCAAAGGGAACCTGGGCGGTAAAAGCAGTTGTTTTTCTGGGAATGTTCTTTGCTTTATGCGGAATCCGTCCCCGGGGAGGAAAAGGAGCGGAGCAAATGATGGCGGTAGCCGCTTCCCTTCTGGTGCTGACCGCCATGCCGGAAATTTGGAAAAATATCAGATATCAGGCTCTGGATGTGGAAGGCTGTACCCGTTTTGGATTGAAAAAGGCGTACCTTGCAAGATTTTTACTGCTGGGCATGACGGATTTGTGTATGGCAACGTTTTTTGTATTGTGTACAAACAGATGGCTGTCTTCGTCTTTTTATCAGATAGCGTTATGGCTTTTAGTGCCGTATAATTCCATGCTGATGGTCTGTCTCTCCATCATGGCGTTTGGAAAAAGAGGCTCCGAATCCATGGCGGAAGTGGGCGGGGCCCTGTGGATGGCAGCTGTTTTCTGGCTGACCGGGTATTGGCATATCTATGAAAAAGTGCAGCTGTTTATGTGGGGGATCCTTCTTGCAGCTTCCTATGTTTATCTCATATTTGTCATAGGAAGGATCGTAAAAAGTGCCAATGGGCTTTCGGAGGTGGAATATGTTAGAGATTGACGGTGTAAGCAAGAAATTTGGAGATTTTTATGCGGTAGACCATGTTCATTTACAATTGGAAAAGGGCGTTTACGGATTGCTGGGAGCAAACGGTGCGGGAAAGACCACCCTGATGAGGATGATCTGTACTCTGCTAAACCCCACAGAAGGGGAGATTCGTTATGAAGGCGTGCCTGTTATAAAAGCCGGGGAGGGCTATCGGAATGTCCTGGGCTATCTTCCCCAGGACTTTGGATATTACCCTCAGTTTACGGCGGAGGAATATCTTCTCTATATTGCGGCGTTAAAAGGAATGAGAGGGAATTATGCAAAGGCCAGGGCAAAGGAACTGCTTAAGCTTGTTTCTTTGGAGAAAGCGGGAAAGAAAAAGATCAAGAATTTTTCGGGAGGCATGAAAAGGCGGCTGGGAATTGCCCAGGCGGTATTAAACGATCCCGAAATCCTGGTGTTAGACGAGCCTACGGCGGGACTGGATCCAAAAGAGAGGATCCGTTTCCGCAATCTGATCAGTGAAATGGCGGAGGAGAGGATCGTGCTGTTATCCACCCATATCGTATCGGACGTGGAGAATATCGCCAGTGAGATTCTGATCATGAAGGACGGAAAGATACAGACGGCGGGAACGGTGGAGCATCTGACGGAAAAAATGGAAGGCATGGTATGGAAATGTCTGATGACCCATGAGGAGGCGGCCTATGCGGAAGAACACTATACGGTCTGCAACCGGAAAAAGGAGGAAGGCGGTATTATGCTCACTTTGATCTCAAAAGAGAGACCGGCGGTCAATGCCAAAGAGGTTCTGCCTTCCCTGGAGGATGTTTATATGTATTATTTCGGAGAGGAGGTTTCGGAAGAATGACCGTTTTAAAATTTGAAATGAAAAAGATGCTGCGAAGCAAAACATCCATGGCCGCCATCGGATTTTTAATCCTTTTAACGGCAGGGCTGTGCATCGGTTATATATTAGGCGGCTATTATGTACAGGAGGATGGAAGTAAGATATCCGGGATCAAAGCGGCGGCCAGGATGCGGGAAGCAAGAGAACCTTGGAAGGGAATGATAACGGAGGAGGTCGTTGCAAAGGTCATAGAAGAAAACAAAAGGCTTTGCACTGACCCGGCTTACAGGGGAAAGGACGGATGGCTTACCGAAGAAGGCTATTCCAGGCAGCAGGGATTTTATGATCTGAGGAGTCTGATCAACGATACTTACAGAGAAAGCTTTTCTGATTATGATTATTTTACCTGCGACCGCTTAAGCCCCGATGATGCGGCGGGCTTTTATGGCAGGAAGGAGGCCGTGTTTGACGAATGGCTGGGCAGGGAGGAAGTAGCCCAGAACTTTTCAGAAGAAAAAAGGGCCTATATCAGGGAACATGCCCTGAATGTGGAAACGCCTTATTATTACGAATACTATGACGGCTGGAAAAAGGTAAAGGAAATGAATTTGACGCTGGTATTTGGTGCGGTCATCGTTGTCTGTATCGTACTGGCGGGTAATTTTTCCGCAGAATGCCAGACGAAGGCGGATGCTATTTATTTTTCCACCCGTCTGGGAAAGAAGACGGGAAATAAAATGAAGATTGCAGCCGGATTTATTCTTGCCACGGTCATCTATTGGGGAGCCATGCTTTCGGGAAGCGGCGTATTGTTTTTGGTATACGGGACGTCGGGAGGAAAGGTTCCCGTTCAGCTGGAATTTTTTAAAGGGCTGTATTCCCTTACGCAGGCGCAGGCGTGGTTTCTGGTCCTTTTACTGGGCTATATAGGCTGCATGTCCATGGGCGGGCTTACCATGCTGATGTCCTCTAAGTTCAGGTCCTCTTTTGCGGCAATCATTTTATCCTTCCTGATCATTATGGTCCCTGCTATTGCATCACAGTCCGTTTACAGCAGCCTTTGGAAGGATGTGCTGTCCCTTTTTCCCCACGGCGCCATTATGGGATATGACTATCTGACAACCTATGTGCTGTATCAGGTTGGGAGCAGGGTGTATTCGCCTTTTGAAGTATTAATGCCCCTGCATATGCTGGTTACTCTTGTGACCATTCCCTTTACCTATTGCTGTTTTCAGAAATATAAGGCATAAAGAAAAGCTGATGCGCTCCTGTTTTGTCTCCGGCAGATAAAACAGGGGTGTTTTTTGCGGATATTTAGGTAAGCGGCATAATGTTAAAATTTACATATATGCAGCGGATGTGTTATTCTGTGTGCAGAGAGCAATTTTGTTGTATTGACTTGAGAGGAAAAGACCTATGATACAAGACATCGATCCCAAACATTTTTACAATCAATTTCAGAAGGCAGCCATAGAAAACTCCGATTATGTCATCAGTTTTCACAACAATCTGATTTTCGCAAAAGAAGCAGGGCGGGATTTGGATTTTATCCGTTATGAAGATTTTTGGAACCGGAAGAGAGAATTCCACTTTACATATCTCTTTACTATTGACAGGCAGAAATATTTCCTGCTGAAGGAAGATGTGGAACTGAAAGTCCCGGGCTTTGCTTATTGCAAAATGTTTGATATAAGAAGGCGCTTTCCCAAAGACCGGGTAATGGCGGCTTCTACCGCATGGCATCTGTATGTATGGTACAGGGACAACCGGTTCTGCGGGCGGTGCGGGAAGGAAACAGAAGAAGACGAAAAAGAGAGGATGCTAAAATGTCCGGTCTGCGGCAATATGATCTTCCCCAAGGTAGCGCCTGCGGTTATTGTGGGAGTAATTGACGCAAACAGGATCCTTATGACAAAATACGCCAACAGGGAATATAAGCGTTATGCCCTGATTGCAGGCTTTACCGAAATCGGAGAGACTGTGGAGGAAACGGTCAGACGGGAGGTCTTGGAAGAGGTAGGGCTTCATGTAAAAAACATCCGTTATTATAAATCCCAGCCATGGGGATTTGATCTGAATTTACTGTTGGGATTTTTCTGTGAACTGGATGATACCGCCCCTATTCATATGGATGAGGGAGAGCTTTCTTTAGCGGAATGGGTAAAGAGAGAAGACATTCCCGATTACGGGGAGGATTTAAGCCTGACCCATGAGATGATGCAGAGGTTTAAAAAGGGAGAGTATTGACGTATGCCACAGAAGGAGTAATAGAGCTGCTGCCGGAAGAAATTTATTTCTGACAGCAGCCTTTTTTTATTATGAATAAATAACGCGTGTTTTGAGTTGAACCGGGACAAAACCGTTTTTTAAACTGATTTCTTACAACGCTTTATGTTCCATGATCTTTACTGAGATCTTGTAGGAAATTCCAAGGGCAGCCAGTACAAGGAGTATAAATCCGGGAATAGCCAATGCCGTATTGGATGAAAGCAAAAGGTCCAGGAATTTTATGATGTCGGCTTCATGAATGTTGAAATGTTCCAGTATCTTGCTGCCGATAATGATGGCGACAAAAATAACGCCGAATACGATAAAAAGAGCAATCCTTCCGTTATCCCCGCCGAATTTCAGCTGTATTGGGAGCATAAGGGCGACTATGAATAACAATGTGAGGTAAATGCCAAGGGCTGCGGGTATCATGTCCGGCTCAATGAGGTTTACATTTTTGACTGCGCCGACGACCATGCAGACGGCTGTGGAAAAGACCAGTCCTATCATCCCGCAGATCAGGCTGAAAACGTATTTTTCCCGCACATAGGTCTTTCTGCTGATGGGAAGAGTAAATAAAAAGCTGATGCTGTGGTCCATTTCGTCATAGCTGATAGAAGTCAGTACAAACATAAAAAAGATGATGGTCACATAACTGATGACGAAGGAGGCAGAACCTGTGGAGGAGCTTGTGATAAAGATGGAAACCACGCATATAATTACAAGCATTCTGATGTTTAACAAACTTAATTGGAAGTCCTTGATCAATAATCCCTTCATAACGTTTCTCCTTTCACTTTTAACATGATGATGTCGTCGATGCTGCCTTTTTCCACGATGATGTCCGGATAGTTTTCCAGATAAAACTGTTTTTGGGCGGTCAGGCAGCGGTAGCCGTAGCTTTCCTTTAAAACGCTTATAATATATTTTTTGTCCAGTTTTTCATATTGCTTTTCGTCCACCTTTAAGGAGGCGTAATCCGATAAAAGCACATCCGTATCCTCGTGGAGGATTACTTTTCCGTCGCAGATAAAGTAAATATCATCGCAAAGCCCTTCCAGATCCGTGGAAATATGGGAACTGATCAGGATAGCATGGCTCTCGTCTTCCATATAATCACGGAGCATATTCAGAACCTCGTCTCTTGCCACGACATCCAGGCCTGCGGTAGGCTCATCCAGGATCAGAAGCTTTGCGTCATGGCTCAATGCCACCAGTACTTTCAGCTTTGCACTCATTCCTGTGGAAAATTCCTTGATCTGTTTATCTAAGGGGAGACCGAAACGGTTACAGCGTTCCGTAAAGTCCTTCTTGTCAAATTTGTCATACATGGCGCTCATAACGGGAATGATCTTGCCAATCGTAAGATAACCGGAAAAGCCGCTGTCTGCAAGAACGATGGAAATATCCTGCTTATCCCTGTTTGTTAAAGAGGTATGGGGCTTGCCGAATACGTTTATCTCCCCGCCGTCAATGTGAATAAGGTCCAGAATGGACTTAAAGGTGGTGCTTTTGCCTGCTCCGTTCTGCCCGATCAGGCCGGTAACGCATCCCGCATCTAAGGACAGGGAGCAGTCCAGTTTGAAGTTATCATATTGTTTTAAAACATTTTTCATTTCTAAAATCATAATGTTTCCTCCAGAATCATATCAAAGGTCTCTTTTATTTCCTGATTTGTCATGCCGCAGCTTCTGCCCTTCTGAATGGCCATTTCCAGATCGGCTTCTACATGCTTTCGCATCTCTTCCAGGATCAGGTCGCGGTTTGCCGGAGCTACAAAGCTTCCTTTACCGTGCACAGTAATGATAAAGCCCTCTTCCTCCAGACAGTCATAGGCTTTTTTAGCCGTCAATGCGCTGATCTTTAAATCCTTGGAAAGTGTTCGGACAGAAGGAAGTATTTCCTCTTCTTTTAGTTCGCCTGTCATAACAGCTCTTTTGATCTGTTCTACGATCTGTTCATATATAGGCTGCATGGACGAGTTGTTGATCATTAATTTCATTTGTATTCCCTCCATCTGATAAACAGTGTATAACAGTATTAAACAGTTGTCAACTGTTTCATAGCAAAAAATATTTTTTGTACAAAATTAATAATAAACAGGGCGTATTAGGAAAGTATTTCCTACCCCTTATCTATTGTCAAAAACGAAAAAAGAAAATAAAATAGGAGTAGGAAACAAAAAAGCAGGAAGAACGGTAAATCCGGGAAGAATCATCTATGTTTCAATATTACAGATATAAATATTATTTTAATGCGGGACACAGCTTTTATAATGACAGGGAAAATGCCCATACCCATACTTTTACTGTGGGCCTGTATATCGGAGGCGTTGAAAAGGGAAGGGACATTCCTTTCTTTGAGATAGATGCCATAGCAAAGGCATATTTTACAAACTTTAAAGGGGTATACTTAAACGATATGCCGGAATTTGCCGGGAAGGAGCCCAATATAGAAAACATGGGAGATGTTTTTTATGAGGCTTTGCGGGGGCGGCTTGAGGAAGCGGGGCTTTCTTTGTACCAGCTGGATATCTCCGAGAATCCCCTGTGCGTCTATCAGATTTCTGACAGGATCCTTTTACCTACATCCAGTATGGATGAGAGCGGAAGGAATTTTAAACAGATATTGGGACGAAAGAAGCAGTTGACCGCTTTGAAGCGAGGAGATGAAGAAACATGAAAGGAAATTTTACCATAAAGAGAAAACTGGCTGTACTGGCAGCTTTTATATTGATCTTTACAAGCCATACCGCCAATGTATTTGCAGATACCATAAGGACGCCGGATGGGGAAACGTTAGAGGTTACTACGGACGGCACTTTTATCTATATGGATTACGAAGGTCCCTGGTCTAACTATCTGGGAACGCAGATCGGCGTGGGAGTGAATGGAGCCCCGGCAAACGGAGCCATGTCGGGGATTGTATTGAATGCAGGAAACGGCGGCGAGGGCGGAAGCTTTCAGGTCTATAATGCCTGGGGGCAGCCTATTAACGGGGCGGAAGGCCGGATACAAAACCTGAATCCCAACCCGGAATACGGCTATGAGGTAATGAAGTGGTCGGTCATGATCCCGGTAAGCGCCTATGGCGGAACAGGGATTTCCGAATTATCCTTTGAATGGAAGGGACAAAAAACGGGAGTTATTTTAAATCATGAGAATCCCGGTTTGGATACGGATTCCGGAAAAGAGGATCCGGACGGTCAGAATAAAGACGGAGAGGACGGGTCCATTGAGGGTAAAGAGGACGGATCCGGAGCGGGCGGCGATATGAATGAGGAAATTACGGGTACGCCCATGACTCCTCCGGTCGTGACGGCAGGACTTGCCATAGACGGATATTATGCCGACTGGTCGGGATATCCCCAAACGGAGATTACTTATCTTGGCAATAATACAAAGGCAGTCCATATCGGACAGATGGCGGTTGACGGGGACAGATTATATGCCCACTTTGCCATGAACGATCTGTATACGTCCCAGATGAGGATCCAGATCTGGAATCTCCAGATCAACGGAAATACTTATCCTCTGCAGATACTTCCGGTAACGGGCAGCGGGGATATTGACTGGCAGAATTCCGAGACAAAATGGGGAGAGGGCACGCACGGTAACTTTGATGTGTTTGTAGGGTACTACCCTTCCTGTGAAGGAAAGGTGGCCTTTACCATTTATGACGAAGCCCATACGATGGAAGGAAAGGGCGATGAGATTGAATTTTCCATCAGTCTGGACAGATTGGCCGAGATCACGGGGGTACCGGTGGACCAGATGTCCACGATCAGGCTGAGTAATCCCAATATCGGTGCGGAAGGCGTTGAAATTTCCGGAACGCCTACGGGTCCCTGGCTTGGCGCCCTGGCTGCTTTGCTGATCGCATCGGTGTATCTGGCAAAAAGGAGAAAGGAAGAAAAAGGCTTATCATGAACTGGTTTAGTATAGTTGTTTTTATCCTCTGGGTATACTTGCTGACAGTGCTAAAAAGGGGTAAGCTTGATTTCTGGTATTTTATAGCCGGCAGTGTGGGGCTGTTTATCTTTTCCGTTATCTGGAT
>ULTO01011857.1_pt1 | contig 22085 bp, 18 predicted proteins | sample 1957601 | NCBI WGS metagenome assembly ULTO01 (sample SAMEA4835734, study PRJEB28245) | human gut metagenome | biome: gut microbiome; material: fecal sample | place: Denmark | collected 2008 | reverse complement strand
CGATCATCCAGCAGATTCAACCGTCGATCTCTCGGACGTTCATTTCTCATATGACGGAAAGACGGATGTCATCTGCGGCGTTTCGATGGAGATTGCAGCGGGACAGACGGTTGCATTCGTCGGCCCTTCGGGAGGCGGAAAATCGACGCTCGTAAGCCTTATCACGCGGCTTTCGGGGATATTTGCTTGAAAAGCGGGAAACTTCATTTCGCTCCGAGAATGAGCCTGACCTTTTCAAAGTCCCGCGGGTATGTGATTTTCATATTGCTTTCGCCGCAGTCGACAAGTCTTATCCTTTTCCAGACAGCTTCGACGAGCGACGCGTCGTCGGTCAGGGAAGAGTCGATGAGCTTTCTTTTTTCAAGGGCTTTTATATAGAGCTCCTTTGAAAAGACCTGCGGGGTCTGCGCCCGCCATACTGTCGCCCTGTCGACCGTGCCGGATATAAATCCTTCGCCATCCGCGGTTTTTACGGTGTCCGTTATCTTCACGGCGGCTATCGCAGCTTTGCAGTCATATGCTGCGGAGACCACGGCGGATATCTGCCGCGGGTCTATTGCGCAGCGTGCGGCGTCATGTATTGCGACGAACTCCGTGCGGTTGCCCGTGTGCATTACGCCGCGCTTTGCGGATTCCGCCCTGCAATCGCCCCCGCAGACGATACCGGAGACCTTTTTCAGAGAGTATTTTTCGATATATTCGCCGTAAAAGCCGTCATCGCCTTCGGCGCAGACGACAATGATTTCGTCGATAAGTTCACACTCTTCAAACGCCATGAGCGTTCTTATAACGACGGGAATTCCGTCTATGATTACAAATTGCTTCGGAATTGCGCCTTCGGCTCTTTTTCCGGCGCCGGCGGCGAGAATTACAGCTGTTGTATACGGATGTAAACCGTTTCTCATAATGAATATCTCCGATTGGCTTTATTTTTGTTGTCAGGCGTGATGCTGTATTTGGCAGGACTCCGCCGCAAGCAGTATCTCCTCCGATACCTGCTCCGCGGACAGACCGCACTGTTTTGTTATGCTTTCAAGGTCGCCGTGCCCGACGTAATCTTCTATCGCGCGGACGACCACCTTCTTCCGGACGCCCTCCTCCGCGAGCATGTCTGAAATCTTTTCGCCGAAGCCCCCAGCTTTTATTCCTTCCTCAAGGATATAAATTATTTCTGCTCCGGCGGTCATGGCGATGATTCTTTCCTTCGGCAGGGGAAGAATCCTCTTCAGCTTTATGACGCCGGCGTTATATTTGCTTTTTACGGTTTCCGCGGCTCTGACAGCCTGCTCTGTCATGCGTCCGCACGTTATAATTACAATTTCCGCTCTCTCCGCGCCGTCCGTGTGACAGAGGGCGTTTTCCTTTATAAACGGGACGCCGCAGTCGCTCTCCCTGAATTCTCCGCCCTTCGGATAACGTATGACGGAGAGCCCGCCGTTTTTGGTTGACTCGTCAAATGCTTCGCTCAGCTCCTCATAATCGGACGGAGCATATATCACCGTTTTCGGAAGAGACGAGAAAAGCGAATAATCGAAAATGCCCTGATGGGTTATTCCGTCGCCGGGGACGAGCCCGCAACGGTCGAGCGCGAGCACGAGCGGCAACTGCTGGATGGATATATCGTGAAAAAGCTGGTCAAAGACCCTTTGAGCGAACGTTGAATACAGAAGCAGAACGGGGCGCAGTCCGCTTACGGCGAGCCCCTCCGCAAAGGTGACGGCATGCTCCTCCGCGATTCCGACGTCGAAAAAGCGGTCGGGATAGAGCTCCGAAAAGGCTTTCAGTCCCGTCCCTTCGCACATTGCCGCCGTTATTGCGCATATGCGCGCGTCATCTTTTGCTTTTTCGCATATTATTCTGCCCATCTCGGACGAAAATGAAGGATTTTGTCTCTCCTCAACGCCGAGCGAAACGTCAAACGGCGGAACGGAATGATATCTGTCCGGGCTTTCCTCCGCCGGAGCATATCCGTATCCCTTTTTTGTATGAATATGAACTATGCACGGCTTGTGCTTTGACTTCGCCTCATTCAGAACAACGGAGAGCTTTTCAATGTCATGCCCATCCACAGGACCGAGATATATCAGCCCCATATCCTCGAAAAGGTTGCTTTTTACAAAGCATCTCTTGAAAAAATCCTTGATTTTTTTGAAGAATTTCGCAAGCCCTTTGCCGATGAGCGGGATGCGGAGAAGAAACCTTTCGGTGTCGCGCTTGAGGGAGAAATATCCCTTGCTTGTTCTTAGGCGGGAAAGATATCTGTGCAGTCCGCCGACGTTTTCCGAAATCGACATTTCATTGTCGTTTATTACGATTACAAGGTTCAGCTCTTTGTCGGCACAGTTGTTCAGCGCCTCATAAACCATTCCGTTCGTGAGTGCTCCGTCGCCGACGATTGCAACGGTGTAACTGTCGTTTCCCGCAAGCCTGTTTGCCGTTGCTATCCCGATTGCCGCTGATACGGACGTTCCGCAGTGCCCTTCGCTTAAAACGTCGTGTTCGCTTTCAAAACGATTCGTAAATCCCGATATTCCGCCGAATTTCCGGAGCGTGCCGAAATCTTCGTAACGTCCCGTTATGAGCTTGTGCGCATAGCATTGATGGCCGACATCGAATATCAACTTGTCGGATGGCGAGTCAAACACACGGTGAAGCGCAATTGTTGCTTCGACCATGCCGAGGTTTGATGCGAGATGACCGCCGCTTTCGGAAACGGTTTCTGTTATCCGCTTTCTTAAGTCATCCGCAAGGCTTATAAGCTCGGCATGTGACGCCGATTTAATTTTCTTTATCAGAGTGTTTTGGTTGTCCGGAATCATTTTTACCTCGGGATGATGAAAAATTTTGATTATAATGTGGCGCATAATCGCGCCGTTTGTGCTGATTACAAAAATTCTGCCGTACATATAATCTCTCTCATTATATGTACGGCATATAGGCGGAAGTTTAGTCCTCTTTCTTGAAAACGAGCATGTAATAGTAGCTTGTAAAGCCTCCTTGGTTTGAGAACTTTGCAAGACAGCCTGTGCGTTCAAAATATATGGGCATATCATACATGTTTACGAATGTCCAGCCGCCGGCAGCTTCGTTTTCGATTACTTTTGCAACCGGGCTGATGATGGAATCAGGGGTGTCTGTGTCTTTGCCGGAAAGACGGCCGAGTGTCACGGTTTTATACTTTGCCATGGTTTACCTCCGAAATGTCAGTTGTTTTTATTTAACACAACTACCTGAGAGAGCGGCAGTCATATCTCAAGGGTAATCGACGCCGCCGTTCGGCGGACGGCATCTTCTCAGTCTCTTCAGTCCTTTGACAAAGCCTCTTGCGAATCCGTATTTTTTTATTGCAATAAGCATGTAATTGGAACACGAAGGTTCAAACCTGCACGCTCCTCTGACGCTCTCCGGCGCGAGCTTCTGATAAAGAAGAACAAACAGGATAAATGTATGCTTTATAAATATGAAAGCGACCGCAATACACGCCGATACCGCCGCCCAGACGGGTATGATCCCGTCGGTCAGAATCGCCGCGACTACAATTGCGGCTATCAGAAGCGACGGAAGGACGGCACCCTTGAATACGGGTGCGAAGCCTATGTGCGGACGTTCTATATGCGGGCTTTCACAGGATGGGCTTTCGGCGAATATGTGCCTGATTGCAAGCTCTCGCGCACTCTCCTCGCTGTCGCCGTAAAAAACCGCATAGTCTGATTCGGGGACGTTGTTTTCCGTGCCGGTGCTGTCGTTTTTCATGTAAAGTCCCCTTTTCCTCGGTCGCGATTTCAAGCTGTTTTTCTGCATATTGTGTACATATGCGCTATCATTATATCATATCTGACAGTTTGTGTCAACACTTCGGGATTAAATTTGTAAAATTATATCGCAAATCCGATATTTTCCTCAAAAGAACTCGGACTTCCATCTGCTGTGCAAAAAGTCGAAAATAAAAAATGCCCGCCTGCGCGGGCTGTTTATTTATCGCGTTTTTTTCTCAAGTCTTGAAGCGAGCAGCTTCTTCCCGCGGACAAGCCTTTGCTTGACAGTGCTTACGTTTTCTCCGAGAATTTCGGCTGTCTGTGAGATTGTGTATTCTTCGATGAAATGAAGCTCCAGCGCGGCGCGGTATTTGTCCGGCAGGGTCTCCATGCAGTTCAGAAGGCTCCCGCTTTGCGGTTTTTCGGTTGCGCCGGCAAGACCGTCGGCTATGTCGCGCACGTCGCTGTGGCTTCCGACGGACACCTCGTGGTTTGCAAGTGCATTTCTCTTTGCGCAGACGTTCAGCGCGGTATTTTTTGTCGCGCGGAACAGATATGCCGCCGTTTTATCGGAATCGGGGTCGCCGAGCTTTTCAATGTTCTTCGCGACGGAAAGAAATGCGCTGTGCAATGTGTCTTCGGCGTCATGACTGTTATGCAGAACGGACATTGCAATTCCGTACATTCTTTTGCGGTGCTTTGCGTACAGTTTTTCGAGTTTTTCTCCGCTTATCCGATTGTCGGCTTGTTTTTCCGGCTCTGTTGTCATTTCCACCTCTCGCCTGCGACGGGACCTGTATTTTTACTTTATTATACACGCTCCTGCATTATTTGTCAAATATTTTCTGTATATACTGTAATATCGTGAATTTTCGCAATTATTTTTACCATTTTGAAAAAAATTTCAGAAATTGTAACCATTTTTGATTTATAGATTGTTATATGTAACAAAAGAAAAAAATCACAGCTTGTAAAGGGAGAATCACAAATGACAAAGCAATGCAGAATAATTTCTCTGATCCTGGTCATGGCGGTTATTTTCACAATGCCCGGGATGGTGTTTGCCGTATCGGCGACGCTTAAAAAAGACAACGTAAGAGACGGCGCGATATGGGAACCGGATCCGGACGGACTGCTTCCGTCCGTTGACGACTACATAATTGCCGGAGACGGGGCGATATATCCCGAAGCCGACAGAAAGCAGCTTCTGCTTGACGCATGCAGACGTGCGCTTAAAAGCGGCAACGTCACGGCGCACACCGGGATAATATCCGGAAAGCTCAGAAGGGCAATCTCAAAAGCGACAGCCGCGGCGAGCGTTCAGGGCACGCAGGGCGGCACTTTACCGGATATGTATACCGATATGAGCAAGTATATAAAAACAGTGACCGCGCCGTATATTCTCGGCAGCTCAAACGCGGGAGTGAACCTTCCTAACGGTGCGCTTTCGATCTCATATCCGCTCGTCGGAATGAGCGGCGGAATGGGGCTTTCGCTTGATATTGAATACGACTCCTCCGACAGCAACACCGATACCGTCCACTGGAGCGAGAGCGCAATCATAAGGTATTACATAGTCCTTCAGGACATAATTGAATATACAAGCTCCGGCGGCGAGAGCGGGATAGACTATCACGAACCCTTCATAATGTGGTACAGCTCGTATGAAAGCTATATCGAAGATCTGCAATTTTTCTCATCACCGGTGCCGGTAAACTTTACAGAGGGAGATTATACCTGCACACATGTGACGGTCGCTGTCGGCGACGGGTCAACCAGGGTGCCTGTCACATCGATTGTCGGCAGAGCCGGAAACGCGGTGAGAAACGGTCTCGGCGACGGATGGAAATTCAGCATACCGAATATAGAAACGTTTGAATACTATGAATTTTCAACGGAGCTTTATGACCGTTCGCACAGGATAATCACGCTTGATACGGGCGAGACCTTCAATCTCGTCGGAACCTCAATCAGGGACAGAAAGCTCAATGATATAACCTTGGAAGGCGTGAGCATTGCCGTAAATTCGTCGACGGCGACGCTCCTTCTGACAAGAAAGGACGGAACGAAATACTATTTTGATGCCGACGGGCTCTGCCTCAAAAAAGAGGATAGGTTCGGAAATGCGATATATTATATATATTCATCCTCCGGCGAAAGCGCCCGCCTGACGGAAATGCGCGACAGCTTCGGAAGAAAAATCATAATTGACTACTCATATGACAGCTCATCCGTTACGGTCACCGCGATCGACGGAACGCGCGTTGTCATTTCCGTCGACGGGGAAAATCAGGACTATATAAAGCTCTCCTCCATAGATTACGGCGCGGGGGAAGTATACAGCTTTTCGTATTCCCGTCTTTACGGCAAGACGAATATCGCAAATGCCGACGAGACCTTTGAAGGCGAGATCGGATATGTACTCCTTGAAAACATCACACATCCTTCGGGCGACGGCACCGTTATAGGATATACGTCCGAATCGACCAATTTCGGCGGAACGGGCACAAAGGAATATTACTTTGTGAAATCGACGAAGGACGTTATCGGCGGGGCGGACAAAAACTCCGTTTCATACGGGAGAACGGGCAATTCATATGACGCCTCGTATCATGACAGTCTCAGCGAATATTACCGTCAGCAATACGAAATAGGCAATTATTCGTTCCAGGTCAGAGTCACGACGGAGGCGGGTACCGCCGTATTCGCCTTCAACGAAAAATGTCTCTGCACCTATTATTCCTCCGGCTACATGGTTGAGGAAAAGCAATATAACGACTATAATCTCGTGAGCAAAAAGGCCGTAAAGGATTACGGCTCAGCCACGGACAGTAAGGCGCTTTGCGTCATATCCTCCGAAACATACGGCTATGACATAAAGGGAAATATGACGTCATACACAGCGCCTGACGGAAACACTATGTCATGCACCTATGACAGCCGTTACAGCCTTCTCACGTCAAAGACCTATAAGCAGAACGCGGGCGTGACCGTAACCGAGACGCACACCCTTTCCGATGACGGAAAGAACATCATCCGCGATACCGTAAGCTCCGGCGGGACGGTCGCAGGCAGGACGGACTACACCCATGACGCGCTCGGGAACGTCATTTCAAAGACGGAATATCAAAGCCTCAGCCCCGAGAAAACATCCGTCACGGTATATTCCTATGAGGATAACGTCACGCGCGGAGCGGGGATTGACCTTGACGGGCTGTTTTGCACGTCTGTTTCGGTTTCGGAAATTGTAAACGCGGACGGCGTTGCCACAGGCACAGTGACGGAAACGTTTGCTTATGACGTCGCCGGAAGGGAAATCCGCTCGACAGACGCCCGCGGAAATACAAAGACGACCGCTTATGACGCGCGCGGCAGGGTTGTTTCCGTTTCATATTCCGACGGCTCTGCCGAAACCTATTCATACAGCGCGACGGGAAATACCGTCACGACCAAGGGTAAATCCGGATATACGCTTGTCAGCTTTTATGATATATCCGGTCGGCTGATACGCGTCGCGGAAGGCGATACGGTTATCGAGACAAACGAATATGACGGAGCGGGCAGGCTCGTATCAAAGACAAACTGCACATCCTCTGCATATTATTCAAATATAGTCTATATCTATGACGCACGCGGAAGGATCCTTTCAAAAACTGTGAAAAACAGCGCGGGGAAGGCGGTATCGGTCACAAATTACGCATATACCGTCGTTTCGATAGGCGATACGCCCCTCTGCAAAACGCAGAAGACCGTTGTCGGAGATACGTATTCTCCCTCCGTCGTCACAACCGAATATACGGATAAGAGCGGCAGAACCGTGCGCGCGGGAAAAATGAACGGCGGCACGGAGATATACAAAACATACAGATATGACTTTGCCGGCAATCTCATATCCGAAACGGCGGAAAATGGCGGCGTCACGAGCAGTACATATGACGTTTTCGGGCAGGTGCTGACGGTGACAGACGCGCTCGGAAGCTCCGAAGAAAATACATATTCGCCTGCGGGACTTCTGCTCTCGCACAGCGACGCCATGGGTAATAGAACCCTTTACACATATGACACGCTCGGTCGTCTTCTGACGGAAAAAACGCTTTTTGAAGGCGCGGATTTTGCGCTCAAAAAATATTATTATGACGCCTGCGGAAACGTCACGGGAGTGAAAATATATGACGGTGCAGCGGGCGCGGGCGCCTCGACATATAAATACACGGAAACCTCATATGACGCCATCGGCAGAGTGACAACCGTGTTGACCAAGAGCGGAAGCGACGTTTTGTCAACAGTTTTATATACATATGACCTTGCCGGTAACGTGCTGACGGAAACAACAAACGGGATGACCGTCACAAACACGTATAACCTCCGCGGGGAGCTGATCTCCACGGAGGATGCGCTCGGCGGGACGGAAAGCTATACGTATGATAAAAACGGCTATATGCTGACAAAGACCGACCGTAGCGGAACTCTCTTCACCTATGCGTACAGCGCGCTTGGAAAGGTCACCTCCGAAACGGCAACCAAGGCGGGAAAGACAACCCAGCGCAGAGCATATTCGTATTCGTCGACAGGCGCGGTTATAAGCGAGAGCGGCGGCGGAATAACCGTATCGCGCAGGTATGACAGCCTCGGCAGAGTCATTGAGGAAAAAGAAACCGACGGCACGGATACGAGCGTAAACAATTATTCATATGACGTTTCCGGTAACCGCACCGAGCACAAGTTGACGCTAAGCGGAGAGGTCAGGAGCTGGAAAAGCTATACATATGACCTTCTCGGCAGGATGAAGACCGTCGGCGAAAGACCGATACTGACCGAAAAATATGATTATTCATATAAGATAATGATGTTCACCATGGGCGGATATGAGGAACATGCCCGCTATTCGCTTTCGTATGTCGGCGATTGCGGCGAATATTGCTCCGAATTTGACACGATGGCAGCCTTCTATTGGCATGACCATGAAAATTCCGCATGGTATGAAATATCGCTTAACCCCGAAGAGCCCCTCTGCGGAGAAATGTATATTTCTTCATCCGGCAAAATGGCGGGGTCCATCGGTTATCAGGACGGCTCGATGATCTGCCGCGCCGAAGAAATTTCGGATCTTTCGGAGATAGACCCCGACGCGGGCACAATATATTACGTCATAAACGGGACAAACAACATCCGTTATACCGTCTTTGCGCAGAACAATTGTTATTATCTTTACCCCGGCAGTGACGGCGGATTTTCCATCCCGACCTATATCGCCGGCGGAGAAGCGGAGATTGTTGCGGAATATACATATGACGCAAGAGGCAATATCCTGACGGAAACAAAGGAAAACGGCATAACGACGTATTATACATATAACGCGGCGGGACTGCCGAAAACCGTGGCAAACAAGCGCGGGGAGACCGTCATCTCGGGATATACCTATGCATATATGCTGGACGGCAACATAAAAAGCATAACGGAAACAAGCGGAAAAACCGTAAATTATACGTATGACGGGCTGGGAAGGCTTGTAAAAGAAGAAAAACTTGACAACGGTACCACCGGTGTGATATCATACATATATGATGTAAACGGTAACCGCACGGGCAAAAACGAAAACGGCGTTGTCACGACATACACTTATGACGCAAACAACCGCCTGATTTCCGAAAACTGCGGCGGCTGGCTGACGACGTATTCATATGACGCAAACGGCAACCGTACGGGAATCTTCGTAAACAACAATTTCGCGGGCACGTATTCATATGACCTCTTCGGAAAACAAACGTCTTATACGGCGAATAACATAGGTTATACGTATTATACTTACCGCCCCGACGGCTTGCGGCACAGCGTCGGAAGCACGAAACACATCTGGGACGGAAGCAATATCGTTGCCGAAAAATACGGCTCCGAAGAGACGTATTATACCTATGGTATCGGTCTTATCAAGAGCGGCGAAGAATACTATGTATTCAACTGGCACGGAGATGTTATTGCATTAACAAGCCTCACCGGCGCCATAACGAAGACCTACGAATATGACGCCTTCGGAGTTGAAGACGATATCGACGAAAACGACCCCAACCCCTGGAGATACTGCGGGGAATATTACGATAAAGAGACGAAAACTCTTTATCTAAGGGCGAGATATTATGATATCGGCACCGGGTCATTTACGCAGGAAGACCCGATAAAGGACGGCTCAAACTGGTATAGCTATTGCATGGGCAGCCCGGTGGCGCTGACCGACCCGACGGGACTGAAAATAAACTGGGGCAAGGTGTTCAGCATAGCGGTGATAGCCGTGACGACTGCTGTAACCGTCGCCGGAGTCATTGCTTCGGCGGGTGGACTTGCTGTTGCAGTCGGGGCGGCGCTGAGCGTTTCTTCCGCCACGGCAACAACCCTTGCCAGTGCGGCGGTTGCGGTTGTTGCGGCGGCAAATGTTGCCGTCGGTCTGAGTGATATAACGGAAGTTGTCACGGAGAAAACAAATCCGATAAGGGATTATGTGTTCAACGGAGACCAAGAGGCATATGACAGGGCAAAAATAGCATTGTCTCTGACAACTGCCGGTATGGTTGAGGTCGCGGCGAACGCTCCGGATGTTAAGAAGAAATCCGCTCCTACGATAGAGGATGATTATGATGAGCCTGATACCCAAACAACGGTTATCGGCGGTTCCCATGGTAGCGAGATTCATAAGCAGAGAATAGACGACCAGATAGACGATATGGTAAACAGCGGTGAATATTCGGAGATATATGGCAACAAATCGTTGAAAACCGCAGGCCTTAACGGAAACCAGAGACCGGACATCATAGGAAAAACGCATGAAGGAGAATACAGGGTCTGGGAGTTTGCAAGCAAGAGTCAAGCCTCTAAATCCGGATATGCTGCGCTTTGTAGGAAGGTTGAGCTTATGGAATCTAATAATCCTGAAGCAAAATTCATGGATATTGTAAAGTGGGATAGGTGATTCGGCATGGTGGTTAAAAAGATTTTTATCGCCAAGGTAAGCGAGCAGACATTCGAATCCATAACCGCAATGGTCGATATCGCCCAAAAATGGCTTTCGCATTTTGGATATAAGTTCAATTCGTTTTCATATGCTTATGAGAGCGAAGGAAAACGCATTGACAAGTTTTATAAATACAGTGCAAACAAACTGATGAAATTGACTTGCATCGATATCTCGACGTTATACAATTGCAAATTTTTATTTGATAGTGATTATGAAAAGTACATGTTTGGAATTGAGGCTGCGCTCGTAATAAAAAAATGCAGGTCGTCTGGGTATGTGGTTTCAATGGCGGTACTTAAAAACGATTCTTGCCTTCTTGAAGATATCGAATGTATGTATGATTTCTTTCCTTGCGGAACGGTGAAATTTATCTTGGCAGATTATATGAATGAAGCGAGAAGTCCGTTGTTTTTTATAGTTGGTATTGCCGGAGGCGGCTATTCCAATTATGAATGGGATGTGACCCATCGCGTGGCGCGAATCGCAACCGGAGATGGATTAAGGCTGCCGTATCTGTTCAGAACTTCCCTTATAGACAAGAGCTATCTGGAAGGCGTTCGCTTGGGCAGAGTTCCGAAGCGCATCTATAAAGAAAAGAACAGTTATTGCACATTTGATTTTGAAGGTATACTTCCTGAAAAACTTGATGAATACAGACAAAATGCTGTGTGGAATAAATTGCATGAAACCATGGTTGACAATGGGGTCATGGATAAAATCATGTGAATGAAATGCTTTGAGAGGAACTTGCGCGGAAATGACGAGGAGGACAAAAATATTTGTTTGGACAATAATCATTTTTGTATCATTGCTGATGTTGGTTTATATGTGCGCAATTGGGATAGCAATGACGTATTATGCTGCGTCCAGGTGGGATCCCAATGCGCAGGAGGACGCTATATGGCGCTCGACCGACGGGACGATCGTGCTTGATTTTCATGACGATGAAGTGAGCGGAAATTCTGCTGATGACGGTTATATAATTTCAGGTGATACAAGAATTTATATAGAGGATGTGTCCCTTTATTTTATTGGTGAGCTTATGTATTTTAGAGACCCAGACCTAAATATATATGTAGCTTTCGAGTGCAAATTCAAAAATAAAAGCAAGTTCACTGCAACTGTTATCGAGATTATGGATGAGAGATTCAATTTCTTGAATATCGGCGATAAATTTGTTTTTATAAAAGATCAGGAGTAATTATTTTCCCCCGCTAAACATCTGGAAAAATTCAGCGCCTGACTACATGCTTGACAGTGTTTGCAATGATGGGAGGATTATATGAATAATTCGGTTAAAAACCGCAAAAAAGCAATCATTGCAATTGTTTTGTCCATGGCTGTTACTATCGGTATAATCGCATTTCTGATAGTCGATGAATATACATATTGCAAACAGGTGCGCCATGTCAACGAAATAATATCTGCAATGCAAAATGACGATACGGAAGCCTTTTCGACTCTCATAAATGATCCGTCAAGAAGCGTTGAACGACCGAGACGTTCGGCTTTATCTTGGCTTGCCCATGTGTTCTTCTCAGGCCTTCTTCGTATGGATTCGGTTCCGACATCATCATGCCTTGAAGAAGCCTGCAGAACTGGAAATCCGTTTTATGGCGAAAAACTTCTTGAAAGCGGTGCGAATCCGAATAAATATATGAAGGATGAATATCTGCCGCCGCTCTTGTCTGCATTGAGTTGTCGTTATGACGAGGAAAGCAAGGACAATATAAAATTAATAATTGAATTGCTGCTGGCACACGGTGCGGACGTCAACATTCAGGACAGTTGGGGGCAAAATGCTTTAATACATCTTTTTGAGTATGATATGAGTAACGAAGAGACGGAGCAATGCCAATACGAGCTTGCCGTACTGTTGACAGAGCACTCAATAGATAAAAATCACAAAGACCATAACGGTATGACCGCATATGATTACGCCGTCAAAAACGGGTATTCGCAAAACACAATTGAACTTTTGAAGCCTTGAAGGGGCAGCGTGAAATTAAAAGTTCGGACGTAAAAATGAATAAAATATTTGAAGACAGGGGGCTGGAAAGACCATGGCGAGAGGCTTTCCGATACTATTTGTATACGAATTTGAGGGAGAAACGCACAAGCTGATTTGCCGGAGGTATGGGAATACGGTCGCGGTCTATATCGATGACGAAGCGGTGACGCATTTTGAAAAGAAGAGCTTCTGTTTCAATTCCGAGAATATATTCAATTATGACGGGCATGAGTATTGTTTGTTTTTCTATTCGCAGCATCTGCATCTGATAAATGCATCAGCAATGCTTATAATTGATGGAAAATGTATGGAAAAAGGTGAAGATGGAAAATATCGGATGGAAAAAAGCAAATATAAGTATCCATATATGCCGGAAAAAGACCCGATGACGATTGTGATTGCTATCATAGATATAATTGCGTATATTGCCGCGATAGTTCTGTATCCGCCATATAGAGATAGCGACTTCTTTGCTCTTGATACGATTCGTGTTTTCGGAGGATTGTATTTAATGTCCTCGCTTATAGGGTGGTACAGATATCCTATGGTAGGAATTTCAAAACGCGTGAAATATTCATTTAAGGAAAAAATTTTAGGTTATTCGGTAGCAATTGTGGCAAGGCTGTTGCCTTTGCTCTATGTTGGGATGCTTTCATTTGCCGGAATTTGGACTGCACTTTCAAAGTAAATCAATATTGCAGGCATAAAACGGACAAGTTATCATAAGAGAGGATTGGAGAGACCATGGTGAGAAAATATCCGGTTTTATTTATTGTCGAGGTCGACAGTGAAACCCACAAGATAATCTGCAACAGAGACCGTGACGAATTTACCATATATTTTGACGATAAAGAAGTCGGTAATTTCAGGAGAGAAAGCCTGCGGGGAAATTTTGAATACGTATTCAATGTCGATGGACACGAATATTGCCTGTTTTTTTATTCTTCCCAAATGATTTATACGAAGGAAACGGCAAAACTCATAATTGACGGCAGGTACACGGATAAGTCAACGGACGGAAAATATCGCATTGAAACGGCAACGTATCGCCGCTATCCGTATATTCCGGAAAAGGACACGCTTTCAATTATTATTGCGGTGATAACTGTTATTGTCTATATTGCCGCATTGATAATCGCCCCGCCATTTAAAGACACGGCATATTTTGTTATAGACATGATTCGCACTTTCGGGTCGCTGTATTTAATAATCGGTCTCGTCGGCTTTTATAAGTACCCGATTGTTGGAATTTCAAAGCGCGTGCAATATTCGTCTTCGCAAAAGGTGTTTGGAATTATTGCTTCGATCATGGTGAAGTCGTTTGCGCTTATATATGTTGTCGGGACTTCTTTCATACCGATTCTGATGACGCTTCAGAAGTGAAACAATCTCTTTGCCGAAAAGCTCGGTTTGAAGGAATACTAAGGAGAAATCGCACATGACGCTTGATAAATATTTCATGGCTCACAAAATAATCGGAATAGGATGCGGAAATACAGATATAATTGTCGACAATCCTTTTGATTTTGTTGACGATATAGCATCGATGCAGTATTATATAGCGGAAATATTATGGTGGGAACGGATAGAAGTCTGTAATTCTTCGAAATCGATCGGGCATGGCGGTCCGAGAGATCCTCGTGATAAGAGTTTTTATTTTTCAGAGACCGACTTGTGCAAGAAGTTCTCGTGCGAAAGTTCATCACAAATCAAGGATTACCTGAATTCGGTTTACCTTGAATATTCGCAAGTTTGTCTGTATCCGTCGTTTTCGATAAAAAAGAAACAGAAATGAAAAAATCGGGTGAATTTTGAGCACATTCACCCTAAAAATCTGATTTATAAATGGAGTGTTTATATGGCAGAAAACAAGAATACAAAGAAACGCAAGACCATCAGGCTTATAATAAGAATATTTATTTTATGTGTCGTAATAGCTTTAATAACATGGTTTTTGTATGCCCTTGTTTCCTTGCTTACATCGCGGATGTGGCCGGACAGACAACTCAGGCAAAAGGATTGTGTGTGGGTTTCTGATGACGGGAAAATAACGATAGAGAACGACGGCACAGACCATTTCACCGGAACAATGAAGACCGATGAAGGAGAAATCCAATTGATTGTTGGTTTTCGTTCGCGTACGTATATTTACATCAGCCACGAAAAGCGCTCAAATGTTGTCGCGAGTTTTTCTTGCAGATTCAGACCGATTCTCAGAGAAAAAGGAACAAAGTTTACTGCAACTGTCGATGAGGTCGGGGAAGAATATGAAAGCTATTTCGAAGAAGGTCAGAAAATAGTATTTCACAGGGTTGATAAATAAAAAACGTTTCCCCGCGGCTTTCCGCGGGGAAATTTTCAAAAATGAGCTGATTTGCGAAAAACCCGGCGGGAATTTTGTAGTTTGGGAAAGAATAATCGGCTTCACAAATTTCGGAGGCAACGAATGAAAATTAAAATAAAAAGAGCAGTTGCTTTTTATATTGATTGGCTTATCATCTTAATTATCGTGATTGGGATTACGCTTTTGCTCTGTTTGCTTGCGAGCAGAGAGTTTATTGAAGTTTTTTTGAAATGCTTTTTCCCATGGGCTATGCCATTTGTGTTTTTGTTCAAGGATAGCTTCGGAGGAAGGAGCATTGGCAAGGTTATAATGCACCTTAAGATTGTCCCGTTAGACGGAGAAAAAAAGTCTTTTTGGTTTTATATCCTCCGCAATCTGGCAAACCTTATTCCGATAACGCCGATATATACGCTGATAACTTCAAAATCCATGGGAGATGTCATAATGAAAACAGCCGTTATCGATAAATGAGCTGTTTTAATTGAAAAAATTTCGGAACCGACCCAACCTTTCCCCGCCTTTTATGCACTTATAGGCGAACCCCCTGAAAACGAAAGGAAACTTTTATGAACGAACATTTTAACAGAAATGACGAAACTCTTGTCGAGCTGACGCTGCTCGGAGACGGAACCGCATATGAAGAGCTTGTCACCCGTCATCAGCGCGCAGTGATGGGGACGGCTTATAAGGTGACGAAAAACAAATTTTCCGCAGAGGACGCATCTCAGGACGCGTTTGTTTCCGCATGGATGAATCTCTGTGAGCTTCGCGACGCTTCAAAATTCGGTTCTTGGGTCTGTTCGTTTGCAAAAAACTGCGCAAGAACGCTTGAAAGGCATTATCGCGCGGCAATTCCGGACATCAGCCTTGACACGCTTGACGGCTTTGAGCCTGCGGAAGAGGATGAGCTTTTTGCCGAAGATGACCTTGAAAATGTCCGTCATTCGGTAGATTTGCTCAGCGAAAAAATAAGGGAAGCCGTCAGCCTGCATTATTTCGAGGGAAAGTCCGTTGCGGAAATAGCGGAGATATTGTCCATTCCCGTCGGGACTGTCAAGTGGCGCCTTTCGGAGGGGAGAAAACAACTGAGAAAGGGTTACGGAATTATGGAGAAAACATACGACGAAAACGAAAGCCTCGTTTCCCGCGTCATGCGTCAGGTCGAGGCGCTCAAGCTGTGGCAACTCAAAAACGACAAGACCGGTTTTGAAGAAGAATATCGCGCTGTTCTTGCAAATGTCGAGGCGCTTGAAGATTCCAAAGAAAAAAGTTCTATGCTCGCCGATACTCTTCTGCGCGGCTATTGGTGGCTTCCGGGCGAAAAGAATAAAGAGGTTTTTGAGAGAATCAAAAAATCCGCCGAGGACGGTCACAACGAGGACGTTATGATGTCGGTCGCATGCGAGGAATGTAGCAAATATTCCGGCGAGGAAAGAATCAGATTCATGCGTGAAACGCAGATACCTTATTACCGCGAGGGCGGCTATCCGAAAACGCTGGCTTACGTCTGGTTCTGGCTCGGATATGAATACCGCGAAAGAAAGGAATACGAGGAAGCTATCCGTTGCTATGAGCAGGTGATGGATATCCTCACGCCCTCGGACGTATATTATGCAAATGCAAAATCTGCCATCGAGGGAGAAAAGCGCTCTATCGCTGCCGAAAAAAATCCGGAGGTCATCCGTTACAATCCCGATGTTTCGGGCGAGGTTTATAAAAAAATCGATGGCAAGTTATATTTATGGCAGCTGCCCGGATACGGCTATTGCGCATACTCTGCCGAGGGCGCTCTTTTCTGGAATATGTCCTTGTGCGACGGTTTGATGCTTGATGAGAGCATGAAAACAGGCGACACGGTTACGTCGTCGGACGAAAAAATTACGCTCACATATCTGAAAAACGACGGCGCGTGCGATACTCCGGCAGGGCATTTTGAAAACTGCTCCGTATATATTATCGATGGCGAGCGCTATGGACTTACTCATTGCGAAACTTGGCTCTGCGAAGGCATCGGCATCGTCCGCCAGATCGTAACAAGGCATGATGACTCATACGAATGGGTGCTTTCGTCATATAAGACAGGCGGCAAAGGCGGGCTTCTCCCATTTGAGGCGGGCAACCGCTGGGAATATGCGCTTGCCACTCCTGAAACGCTCAGAATAACGGAAAGAGAAAACATTTTTGAAGTTACCGCATGCGATGCCGGCTCCGCTACGCTTTCGAACATGATGTTCATGGCTGTGACAGGCTATTACGACACATGGGAGGGCAAAACGGCAGAGGCAAGGTACTGTTACTACAAGAAAATAACATCCGACGACGCAATTCTCTGCGATGTAAGCGGCGCGATGAAGCGTGCCGAAGAGCTCGCCGTAACAAAGCGTCAGAAGCTGCACACTGCCATAGCAAACAAGGTTATGCGCCGCATTTTTGAAACCGATCCCACCATAAATCCGGATTATACGGAAAAGGGCAGATGGAATTTCTTTGAATACTATGCGATAAAAAAAGCCGACGGCAAAATCAGCTGTGACGACCTCCGCAAATACAGCTTTGAATGGAAAGATATGTCGGATTGCGGCAGAAAATGCGTCGGATACAAGGTGCTTTACAGCTTCTTCTTTACAATTTTGCAGGATGCGGCAGGCTGTCTGTGGTCGGATAAATGGAAAGACGGCTATCATTTCGACGAAAGAAAATCGGGCAAATATGTCACAAAGAATTTCAATGTCAAGGGCGGCGAAACGGTTATTACGCCTGCGGGTACATTTGAAAACTGCCTGCGTGTCAGCTTTGATTTTCAGGCGTGGGGATATTTCTCCGGCAGAAGCGAATATCTCTTTGCGGACGGTGTCGGCATAGTGCGCTTTGAGCATCCTTACGGTAATGAAGGCAAATGCGCCGTATGGCAGCTTACGGAATACAAAGGCACGGGCAAGGGATTTTTCCCCACCGACGACGGACTTTTCCGCAGATATGAAGCAGATGCCCTTTCGGACGGTTGGCACGGCTCTGTCGAATACACATTCGATGAAGATGAAACAGGCACGGTTATGTTCAAAAACGCTCTCGGCAATCAGGACAGAGCGGACTATGAGAAAATGAAAAAGAAATAAACCGGAATACCCCCTTTCGCGGGGGTATTTTTATATACGGAAAGCTATGCGCGGCTTAAAAGGGGAAGTGCGATGGGAGAAACCGAAAACCCGCGCTTGAATTATGTCGGCGCGGATATAAACTATTCCGTCGGGGCGGAGAGTGTGATATAATGTAAACGGAAGACGGCATAAAATTCAAAATTCGTGTTAACCGCAGGTGCGGTGGCGGTACTATATAGACGAAAGCTTTCAAAATACAACGAAAAGGAGCAGGGAAATGAACGAAAAGCGGGCGGCGGAGCTCATCTCCGAAAATCTGACGGCAATATACGGCTATTCTTTTGCCCGTCTTTATGACAAGGACGACGTCGACGATCTTTCATCTGAGATTGTCTGCGAGATATTGAGGTCGGCGGGAAGACTGAAGGATGAAGAGTCGTTCTGGGCGTTTGCCTGGAAGATAGCGGAGAACACCTTCAGAAAATTCATAAAGCGGAAAGAGCTTGCCGCAAGGGAGGAGGAGCTTTCGGAGACGACGGAGGTCATTTTTGCAACACCGACGCCGGAGGAGGAATATGTCGAGGACGAGACGCAGAGCGAAAGCATATATCTTCTCCGCAGGGAGCTCTCTCTTCTCTCAAAGGTACACAGGGAGGTCTGCGTTGCCTATTACGTTTATAACAGATCCTGCTCCGAGATTTCAAAAGAACAGAAGATCAGTGTCGAAATGGTCAAATATCATCTGTTCAAAACAAGAAAATTATTGAAAGAGGGAATCGGTATGACACGAAAATTAGGAGAAAAAAGCTATAATCCAGGCGAATTTCATCTCAATTTCTGGGGCGACAGAAATCATTATGACGGACTTTTCAATCGCAGGCTCCCCGGCTCAATAGTCCTTGCCGCATATGACGTTCCGATGACGGCGCAGGAGCTTTCCTGCGAGCTGGGAGTTGCAATGCCGTATCTTGAGGAGGAACTCGATACGCTGGAGGCGGCGGGAATTCTCATAAAGAGCGGCGAAAAATACAGAACAAATCTTGTCATCCTCACAGAGGATTACGAAAGAGACCTGCTCGGCAAGACGAAAACGCTTTATAAAGAAGCGGCGGACAGTCTCTTTGACGAAGCGAAGGGCTTGCTTGCGCCGGTAAGAGCGCTTTCCTTTGACGGAAACAACTATGATGACAACAGGCTTTTATGGATGCTGCTCAACATTGCGTCTGTCGAGGGCTATTCAAAAGCGAAAAAACGCTCGCCGATAGGAAAGGCAAAGGCACTTCCTCTCGGTGGTTACGGCTTCCTTTTCGGTCACGACAGGAGCTATGAAAATCATCATTTCAACGGCGTCTGTATGGAGGTATGGAACAGGGCGCAGACGGCTTGGTTTTCCGCGGAAAATTATTGCGTGATTGAAAAATGTCAGTTTTTCAGACATAACAGATTCGATGAGAAAATCGAAGCAATGTGCTCTGCGGTTCTCGGCGAAAAGGCGGACGAAAGAAACAGCACCCTCCCGTCTCTCATCTCCGGAGGATTTATTTCCTCCTCGGACGGTGTATTGAAAGCGGAATTTCCCGTTTTCGATTCGGCGGTATACAGATCTCTGCTCGGTATAACGGACGAGCTTTCCGATAAAATCGCCGCGCTTATGATAAAAGTCTCCGATATTGCGGAGGGCGTTCTCGGAGAGTACGTTCCGGAAAGCGTAAAGGATCAGTGCGGAGATGTTGCAAAGATACATCATCGCCTTGACGTTGCCGCTTATCTTGTCGAAAGTCTCGTCGGCGACGGCAAGCTGATCGTGCCCGACAGAGAGACACCTCTCTGCGTGTTCGGCGTAAAAGCATAGTCAAACGGTTTTGCAGTGATAGGCAGACCCGACCGGCGCGGAAAAAGATAAACAAAAGAAAAAATCAGGCGCGACGGTGCCTGATTTTTTCTTTGATTTTATCCTGTGATTGCGTCTTCAACCGCATACGAAAGGTGAACCAGCGACAAGCCGCTTTCGTTGCAAAGGTTTACAAAGCGTTCCGCCTTTTGCCTGTCAAAGAACAGATCCGAATAGCTCGAAAGTATTTCCCCCTCGGAGCCGACCGCTTCGACTCCGTATGAAAGATATTCGTTTTTCTCCTCATCGCAGATAGTGTCTTGTCTTAGGCAGTATGTATATGTCATTTTATTCTCCGTCCTTTGGTAATGTTTTTGATGTTTGTTCCGTTTTCGCCGTGTTGTCTGCACGGATTGTTGTCTTTGATACAGGCGAGACCTTTGCCGCATTTTTTGTTTACTTTGTGAGTCTGTGCTTTTGCGGCTTTAAGTCACCGCTTTTTGTTTCCGGAAAGATTTTTACTTCATTTTTCTTTTATTTTCAACCTCCTTGTATTGTCATAGATTAACACGGATGGATTATCCTAAATTAACAAAATTATTAACAATAAGCATTTTAAGGCGTATAATGTATGCATGATTTTAATTTCAGTCTTTTCTTATGAAAGCTCGGTTTTGCCTCAGTGTTCTTGTTTTCGGCACTTTTATGATACCATTTTGCCGCTTCGGTTTCAATACGCAAGTTTGCAGAAAATGTCAGTCATGCTTGAATTATGAAAAACCGAATATGCAAAAATCTTCCGCACAACGTATCATTTTTGGTTTTTTGGCTAATCAAGTTTGCTTTTTACAATCATTTGAGCACTTTTTTGTCAAATCGCGTCGAAAAATGAGCCCGAAACGTCGGAGACGAAATTATGCTTATCAACGGATTTAAGAAGGTGAATATAATGATGATAGAAAAGCTAAGACAGTTGAAAGAAAAATCACGGATGACAAATCAGCAGATCTCCGAGAGGAGCAATATTCCGGAAAGCACCGTTGCAAGAATTTTTTCGGGTAAGACTCTGAATCCGACAATCGCGACGGTTGTTTCAATGGTGCGGGCGATGGGAGGTTCAGTTGCCGATTTTCTGACAGACGAGGAAAGCGGAGCGGAGGACGGCGCAGATACGGAAACGTCGACGGCTGTTTCCGAAGGCAAGCCTTCTGACGGGGACGTAAGCGTGGACGAGCTCTACGCGCGGGACGTGCCTCATTCCGATGGCAGTCCTTTCAACGAAAAATATTATGAGGACATCGTCAACTTTTATAAAAATTCGATTAAAAAGAAGGACGAATGGATTGCAAGGCTGTTCTGGTGTCTGATATCCATCATGGTTTTTATTCTGTTTATTCTGGTATTTGATATCTTGCACCCGAACTTCGGATTTGTGAAGTATTGAAATCATCAGAGGGGCACTTTCCCCGATGAATTATCCGTAATTCTTCGCAGAGCACTTTCAACATAATAAGAAACGGAGACTGCATTTTCGGGGGCTATCCCCGGCGGTGTAGTCTTCTTTTTTGCGTTTGGTGACCCCAAAAGTATCCAAATGCGCGACTTTTTCACCAAATTGTATAGTTGACTTGGCATATGCCATTAGGAGATGGTGCGTTTGCAGAATGTGGAGGTATTGCAAGTATAACAATACCGGATGGCGTAAGAAATATAGGCGAGTCTGCATTCTCCGGTTGTAGTAGCCTCACAAATATAATATTTGGCGAAAACAGCAAATTGACGAGCACACTCCGGACAGAATCACAGAGATGATGAATGACGGCTTGGAGATTAAACTGTATTATTCCGAAAAACTGAATAATATCGTAAAGCGACTGCCTGAAATCGGCGCCGACAAGGAAGTTCTGAAGCAGTGCTTTGCTCTTCTTGCGCGTTTGGATAACAATCTCATGACATTTAAGCTTGACGATAAGCCGATTACCGTTGAAGAACCGGAAAGGCTTGTTGAAATTAAAAAAGCATGGAAAGAGCTTGAAAGCA
>ULTO01054637.1_pt1 | contig 22603 bp, 21 predicted proteins | sample 1957601 | NCBI WGS metagenome assembly ULTO01 (sample SAMEA4835734, study PRJEB28245) | human gut metagenome | biome: gut microbiome; material: fecal sample | place: Denmark | collected 2008 | reverse complement strand
CTCCTCATGGGTCGGAGATTTGCCCAGATAGGGCAGCATACTCAGCACCAGCAATAGATACCCATAAGGCTCAATGCCGTTGGCCTTGGCCGTTTCCACCAGCGAATACACAATGGCACTGGATTCCGCGCCCTTGACACTGTCGCAGAACAGCCAATTCTTTCTTCCCACCACAAAGGGCCGGATCGCGTTCTCAGCCAGATTATTGGAGATAGGGACATCTCCATAGTCCAGAAATGCCATAAGCTGCTGTTTCCGGTTCAGGGAATACCGTACCGCATCCTCCAGCTTGCTGCCCTTTTCCGGGTGGATCGATTTCAGCCATGCAAAATACTCCTCCAGAAGGGGCAAAACCACATTCTGGCGGTACTCTTTCCGAGCCTTGACATCGGCATATATGTATTTCTTCTCCAGAGAAAACAGCTTTGTGCAATACCGAAATCCTACGGCGGCTTTGCTGGTTTTCACAGTTGCGCCGTCCGGCATGGCCTCCCGCCATTTTCGCCTGGCATGGGCCCAGCAGCCGCAGTGGGTCACCTTCTGCACCTGATTGTAGCCTGCGTAGCCATCCGTTATCAGGCATCCGCTAAAGCCTTTCAGAAAGCTCTCCGGGCGTTTGCCGCTCCGGTCAGGCTGGTACTCAAAGATGCGAATAGGCTGGCTGCTGTATTCTCCGCTGGCATAGAGCCACATTCTGGATTCTGAGGCGGCAGGCTTGTTGTCCTCTTTCAGCACCTGCACCACTGTTTCATCCGCGTGGATCACGGATTGTTCCAGAAGCTGCCGCTTCATATGCTTGTACAGCGGCTTCAGCCAGCTCTGGGCACACCGGATCACCCAGTTGGCCATGGTGGCCCGGCTCAGCTCCACACCCTGTCTCGCCCAGATCTTCTCCTGCCGGGCCAGAGGAACTCCGTCCACATACTTCTTCGTCATAACATCTGCCACAGTAGAGGGAGATGCCAGAGAGTGCTTCATAAGAGGAGGCGGCGTTCTGGTGGTAATGATATGGGCAAAGCCGGTATCCTTCTCACACTTGTCGCAGGCATAGGTGCAGCTGTAGTATTCCAGAATCTTCTCAGACTGCGGGATAATGATGAGTTCCCTGCGGACGAGCTTCTTACCAATGAGCTTAAAAGTGCCGCCGCACTTGTCACAGGTAAGCCTGGATTCCGGAAGGTCAATTATAATTTCTTCTACAGGAAGATTCTTTGCCAGCTCGTCAATGGTTCTTTTTTTCTTCCGGGCATGCGCTTTTACGGCAAGGGTTTCCTCCGTAGGTTCCTCCGCCTTGCTGTCCTGACAGATCTCTGCCTCATTGAACAGGCTCATTTGGTCTTCGCTCAGAACATAGGTCTTTTTCTCACTGGACTGGCCGAAGCGGGCTCTCTGCGCATTGGCAAGGATTTCATTCATGTGTTCCAGTTTCTGCTTCAGCTCCGCGTTTTCCTTCTGCAACGCTTCTACAGACTGGGTCAGAGGACGGATGAGCTCCGCAACTTCCGCGGCAGTATATGTAATTTTCCTGTCTGCTGCGGCCATGAATTCTCCTCCCAAAAGCAACTTTAACCTGCCTTTATTATACCATAAAGGCAGGTTAAAGTACAGAAATATATGCAATTTTCAGAACATTTTTGTCAGAATAGATCCCTCGGTTTTCCTTTGCGGATAGCCGTTTTCTGCTCGATCCGAAGCCCTTCCATGAGCCAGCGGAAACTCTGGGGATCCAGTAACCGCAGTTCTGCTTCTGACCTGGGCCATTGAAATCTCCCGTTGGATAACCGTTTATATAGCAGGATATATCCATCGCCGCACCAGTACAGAGCCTTGATACGGTCAGTCCGTCGGCCGCAAAATAGAAACAGGCTTTCCTCGTCCAAATGGCTTCCGTACTGCTGCGTCACCACTGCGGCCAGGCCGTCGATCCCAAGACGGAGATCTGTATAGCCGCAGGCAATATAGAAATTCCGGACTTTTGTCAGATCTATCATAGCGATTGAATGGACCGAAGCAGTGCAGCGACAGCCTCAATATCCACATCGGCCGGCAGCTTCAATTCTGCACCCCGGTATTGGATCTGGAGAATCTCCGTTGAAGTCACAGAAGATTCCAGCTGCACGATCTGAGGCCCGGCAGCTTCTGCCATCTGACTGCGGAGTTTCCGGAGCCAGTAGTAAAAGCTTTTCTCGGAAATCCCACGCCGCCGGCAAAATTCCCGTTTTGTCAGTCCGCTGTTGCTGCATTCCTGAATAAGCATTGTCCATGTCTGCGACCGATAGTCGTCCCGCACTGCCAATACATCTGCCATTTGATAGCATCTCTCCCTCCTTCTCGAAAAACTCACCGTGAGTTTTTCAAGTTTTGGGATATTATCTCACATCGTTGGGTGAGATGCCATGCGGGTGATTATTGTGCACTTACTTTATATTTGCATCTGATTGCGAGGGTGGCACTTCGAGAGTATTGCAAACTGTTTTTCCGTTGTTGCATCCACATAGATTTGTGTTGTGGTGATGGAACTATGCCCCAACATCTTTTGAATATACCTAATATCCACATTCGCCTCTAATAAAGCAGTCGCAAAGGAATGGCGAAACATGTGAGGCGTGATATGAGTATGAAGGCCTGCGCGCTTTTCAAAGCTTTTCAAAACAGATCTAACCGACTGGTCTGATAAAGCAGCTCCATCCCGGTTTATTAAAAGAGTTTTTGTCTTTGAATCAGTTAGCTCACGGTACTCGCGAAGTAATTTTAATATACCTTCATTCTCCACTCTTATAATACGCTCCTTGGCGCCTTTCCCCCAAATAATCATGACTCCATTATTAAGGTCTATGTCTTCGGGAGCAAGGCGGCAAAGTTCGCTAACCCGCATTCCGGTAGAGAAAAGCAGCTCAATAATAATTGCATTACGGAGTGCCTTCCTCCGAGCATTTGCGCTTGACCTCGATATATCGTTGTGTGCAATACGAAGTATTTTCTCTATGGCAGGAATAGGTATCGTTCTTGGTAATACCTTTGGTTCTTTAAGGCGAAGCCTAAGCTTAATAAAAGGATTTTCTTCAAGGAGATGTTCATCCAACAGATAGCTTACAAATCCTCGTAGCGAAGCAAGCTTACGTTTTACTGTTTTCGGTGCATAAGACAAGCTTGCTGCTTCCAAATATTGTAAGATACTGAATCGAGAGAAAGGGTGCTCTGCCATATTCACAAACGCGGCATATTGCTTAAGGTCGATGCGGTATGCTTTTAAGGTTTTCGGATCAAGGCTGCGCTGGATCCTGCAGCTAGCTAAATAATTATCAATTTCCTTTGTTAAGACATACATATATGTTGCTCCTTTTTGAGAATTACTCAATCATTATTCCAGAAGCAACTCTTTCTGTCGAGAGGGCAAGAGCAGTTCTTGCAAGGCTTATATTATATAACCGACAAATCCCTTTGAGTATGGAGTACCGCAGAGATTTGTCGGCTATTTTGACCACTTATATAATTATGCTTCAGTTAAAGTGACCGCTTCTTTTGTAACTGAAATTCTCACCCATATTAGCCGAATCTTGCAATTCCGTCCCCGCCTGGTATTTCTTCCAGTAGAAGGCTGTTGTCAATTACTTTAATATCATCATAACAGGTAATTCTTTTTCTTGATCCAACTCCTTCGTTGAAATTGAGGCAGTTATCCTTTAGCGCAATCGCAAAATATGTAAGGTTATATTCTTCATTCAACATAACTTCCCTTGCGAACAGGCCATACTGATATAGCGCAAACACCATTGCGGAGTTTTGAAAATCGTCTGATACAGACATCTCTCTGAGATACTCAAGCTCCTGCGGGGTGCACATAGTAATAAATTTACTCAACTTGAAAAACAAGTCCGGCTTAAGATCTGTAAGCAAAAAGCTGCGCGTCAAGGTTGCAAAATAATCAACCTTTTCATCATCATCTATTTTATCGATTGTGTAAATTAGTCTCTTCACAAATTCGGTGTATTTCCTATTATCACCGCTGAATTTTGCTGCCAATTTTACCTGTTCTTCGTAATTATAAAATGTTTTTTGGAAAAATCTTTTCATTTTGTCCCAAAAAATAATGGTCGGAAAATGAAAAACCAAATTCTTAACATCCTCGATGCTTTTTATACCGGCAATAGGATCTGCAGAAATTACGCAACTAATCAAATTCAAAAATGCATCTCCCGCGTATTTTTTTAAATCCTCATCCAGCATAATGCTTTTTAATTTTGCTATCTGCCTATCCAACATTTTAAATCGCTCCTTCTTTTGATATGTCCTTCTGTCCTACTCTGCTTTACCGATACTGTATATTGAATCTCGAAACGCATGTAAGAAAAACTAAGCACAATTCCTGAAATAGATCTTCGTCAAATATGCCGTCTACTAGAGCTTCTTTGCACAACAAAGGTCGGTACATATTCAGCAACTCTTCTTTTGACTTTAAGTCGCCATTCTTTGCCTTCACAAGCATCTCAACAAACTCATCCATCTTGTTTATCCTCCCCCTCCATTGCACTGCGAAGCTTTTTGATTGTTCTGTGATATGACATGGCAACTGTTCCGTATGGTAAATTTAATTCTGCAGCGATCTGCCCAAAGGCTTTCTCATCAAGCACCCGGGAAAACAAGATGTATCGCTCCCGAGACTTCATTTGATGTAAAGCATTCCAAAGGTGGGTATCTTCAATTATCTGCATATGATCTTCTGGCTCCTGAGTAGCCGATTCTGATGAAGGAAACTGTGAGAGCTCGATCCCAATCTGAACCTCTTGGTTCCTGTTCTTAAATACTCTCTTCAAATAGTTGGAGCGATGATTGTGTACAGCAACTACAAGATACGCTGTAAATTGATTTTGCTCATCATTCGTTTGGCGCTTCTGGCTTTTTTCCCACATAAAGTAGGCCTCCTTTAGACATTTGATGGAGAGAAAATGTCTAAAGGAGCCGAGCGCCCGTTCGCAACAGTTTGCGGGAAGTACAGAGATCAATGAGTTACCGCCGTACTTCCCGCTTTACTTATTCAATTTTAGTAACTCACAACGCCGCTAGTCACCTCGTAACTATGCACTAGGATTCCTCCAGATTTTACCAACGCAGTCGCAACTACTTGATAATCATGGCCAGATGAAACATACTGATACTTCGTAATCTGATTGTTTCCGACACTTGGCGTAACTGTCCACGATTTGATTGTCGTTCCATCCTGTTTCAGGTCAATGACAACAGTGACATCATAGTCGCCTTTATTATACAGAGTCACTCCGCATGTAGCTTTGCCAGATGCCGATATATTGAGGCGTGTAGTAAGGGTCGAAATACCCGTCAATCTGGGCTGTACTGCCTTTGGTTCCGCCGCAGCCACTGGTAAAACCATGGTAAGAATTATTCCCACAGCTAGAGTCAACGTGAGCATTCGCTTAACTATTTTGTTCATAAATCCTCCTTAAGTATGCTTCTCAAGCAAAATACCCCAAGTTAACACCAACTATGTCAATTCGCAACACTCAATTTGACGTAATATTCTTTGCAAACATCAGCAAATCTTCCGTTGATACGTTTCGAGTAATAATCTGTATGTACCATTCCCTTCCATCAAACAACTGCCATGCAAGCTGTTTGATGCCATCCGTATCTACCAAAAGCGCATCTGTAACCTGCACTTTAATAGAACGCATATCAGCATTCTCCGTATCGATTATCGTATTAGCATCAACCATATTCATGATATTGACCGAAATGCTCTCCTCGGTGTCAAGCTTCGCAAATTCATACCATATGCTATATTCTGAGCATTCTTCGCTTACCAATTCAAATCCCTCTGGCAGCCAGCCCGCAGTAATCCGAGGAACCACACTATTGCTCGCATCCGATGTCATATTCTCCGGCACAAGCCTGATTTCCGTTCTGTCATCGAAAACTTCCATGACAAAATTTAGCGTCTTGACCCGAAAATCTTCAGATGCCGCAAAGGCCGTCGTAAACAGCAGCATTCCCATCAAGGCAACAACGGCAACTTTGGTTACAACTCTTCCAAAGCCCTTACCAAATCTCTTGAGATCCTTTTCGGCAGTTTTGCGGGCAATCACTCGCTGACACCGTTGGCTTACCTCTTCAGGGATCACTAACTCACCGCTCTCCTTCAAACGCTGATTTTCCTCCAACGCCTTCTGGCCTTCTACTTCAGCTACTTCATCCATAATGAGCGCAAACAGTGCGTCTTCATACTGTTCCATCAACATCTCGCGTCTCGTCATTTCAATTCCACTCCCTTTTTACTAATTACGTTGAAAGCACTTTTTCGGGCTCTGGTCATTTTCATCCTGATACTTGTTGGCTTGCATCGGAACATCCGTGCCAGCTCCGCATCCGACATTCCCAGAAGATAGCGCCCCTCCAACAGGGTTCGATCCGCTTCGGGGACATCTTTCCATGCGTTGACCAACTTTTCTCGGTTCTCTGCTATGATTATCAATTCATCAAGTGATAAACTTGAAGGTACCTTTTCACCCAGCAACACTTCATCAAACTCTTCCGTCTTTGCCCAATGCCGCTTCAATTTATTCATATAATTGAATGCGGTATTTCTAACTGTTAAGACAACGTAGGCAGTCAAAGTGCAACATTCAAGTCTTTGAAGTGTTGCAACTTTGCCAATCAATTTTACCAAGCTCTCCTGGACTACTTCTTCTGCATCATGCAGACTCGGAACAATCTTTAAGGCTGTAGAAAAAAGTAGCTTTTCATTATTTACATATAAATCATGCATAAACTTACGGTCGTTAGGATCCGCCATAGTGGACAAGATAATCGGAAGCATTTTGATACCTTCTTTGTTCTATATATAGATATAAACCATTGCGAAGAGGAACTGCAACAACAGCCATAATTGTGTGCAACTAGGCAGCACTTAAAAAATTTATTTTTCTATTTTACCAATATAATCTAAACGAATCAACAGATATAATATATTTTCCCCATATTAATTGGGTGAATCTATAATGAAATTGAAATTGCTTTTGTCAAATAGCATCTATGAATAGTTTACAAAGAAGAACGTCTCTCAGCCATTCCCATTGGCCGAGAGACGCTCGTTATCTATCAAGAAAAGTATGTTTGGAACCAAATAGTAGTCCCTATTCACACAGTCAGCTATTACATACAACTGATATACATAGCAAATTGGATCAAAATGATTTCCTTCAATCTAAAGTCCGCTTCAGCGCAAATCTAGGACAATTTCTGTAGTCGCTGTAATCATGCGATATATTTTATTGCTGTTTACATATTACAAGTTCGCTAAAACCCCCAGTTCATTTGCCCGATGGAAAAAGCATCAGGACTGTACTCGGTGTAATTTCCGCATTGACTTCGTTTGCCAGCAATAACACCATACTTAGGACAACAAGTCATTTCGCTTTTCAGTTTTTCATATCTTTTTTACCATCGATTCCACAACAAGCTCAAAATTATAACTCGAATGGGGTAGTACGTCCTGCAACTTTTGCCTCTGGTAGACCGTTTATACTATAGTTTTCTTCAGTCGGATTTTCTTTCCACGAAGGAACTGTTCCCCCATAGCCGAGTTTATCGCAAATAGCTTTGTACCTTGCAGAGCCCCGAGGAATAGCGGGAGCCACTCTAATCCATGAATGCACTTTTTTGCGCATACGCCTTGCTACCAACACCAAACGCTGCGCTACAACATACGCTTCTGGCGAAACGTCGTCTTTCCAACCTGGTATGTTGGTATCAAAACGAGTCCCATATATACCTATCATTTGCTCATGCTTATTCCAGTCAACTCCAAATTCAACTTCAGCGATCCTATGGCCTTCATCCACAATATAAATGCCAACGGCGCTTATTTCCTTATCATCAACAGCATCAAGAAGCTTTTCTATATCAGATTTGGACAACTCGGCACAAGTCAAAAATAATTCCATATGGGCATCAATTACGCCTAATCTTGTACGTGTGTAAGTGTGCGTATTTGTATATGTACTAATTGAAATCACCCTCCAAGTTTGCAGGCAACTACATTGTTAAGTCTGTTGCTGCGTCTCTATCTATACTTTTTTCACCTACAAGGTCCCATGAAATGTCATTCATCAGGTCGCAATAGTGGGAATACAATTCGTTGCGATAATCGCTATTTGTGAGAACATACTTAAAAACCACACCGCAAGAAAGCGCAGATAACCGTTCCATCGTCTTGCTTGCTACCAAATTTGAAAAAAAGGATATCTTCTCCTCTGGATGTAAATCCACAAGTCTTTCTGCCATTATCCAGCTTCTTGAGGGCAAAATATGTGTCACTATAGATATCTTTTCCTCTCTTGTAGGTTCCCAAATAAACCTGTTTGCTCGCCCTTCTCTCATTAGTGGTGTATATAGCCGTTCAAAATCATTTCCAGTAAAAAAGATTGGAACTCTATGCACTGAACCAACATTTTCAATAAAATGCGGGTTGTCAGCGATATGCATAAGAAATGCTAATATATCTTGATGGTTGACTGTCCCTGTATGGTTTTCCCATTCCCCCAAAGTCGTATCAATATCATCAATCAATAGCACAGCCGGTTCGCCCTTTAACATTGACGAGGACGCTTCAACGTATTTTTGTCGAAGCAGTTTTGCGGGTTCGCCAGCCCGATCACTCTCAAGGTCGGCGGCACTAATTGAAAAAATAGAAACGCCAACCGCTTCTAAGTAACCTCTTAACTGATATGTTTTTCCCATACCAGGTCGACCAATTATGGCCAAAATCAAAGGAAAATGAGGAATGTCAAGCATATTTCCCAACATATGAGAATCAATCATTGCTGTAAAACGTTCGGGAATTGTCATATTATTGTCTCCTATCACTATGGATTTATTGCTCTCATCTGCGCAATTTCCTCTTCAACTCCCGCAAAAATACTAAGACCTTCTGATGCCTTTAATTGCGTTTTTGAAGTAATCTTATCTGAAAAAGCGCTATTTGACATTACCAGCTTTTTAGCATCGACGTTACCGGTGTTCTCGCCGATAACAATAATGGCATCTGCGTTTATGGTGCAATGGTTTTCGGCCTTTAATTGTTTAAGTATTTCCGAAGTAATCAATTCAATGTTATTGGCGAGAGTTACATTCCCGTCTGTAAGTAACTGTACTTTCTGTTCAAGTTCAGAGACTTTGATTCTTAGCTCTCTTTTCGTTGGGCCATGCATCGCCTTGATCCATGAAAGCACCTCTGAAATAATTGGGATCCATTGTTCATTTGCTGCCAAGTTTTCTTTCCTCCTTTGAATCATTTTCGTTCGTGTTTGTTGAATTCCAATATCAGTATAGCATATTGTTTTATTGCATCTTAATAATAGCCGTCGCTAGTGGAAAGGGCACTGGTTATCCCATGCTATTCAGTGTGTTCACTAGTAAGGATCTCCATCCTGTTGTGAGAATTACAGTTGAGAAGCAGTCTATGCCCCTCAACTGTATTTTCTCTAAAGGCCACTATAAAATCAAACCCAACGAACACATGTACCATATGCGCGAGCAACTATATAAACACTGTGCCTTTCCCCAAAACACAGCCTGGTTATAAGAGCCCCGGATTCTTACGACGTATAGGTCATACTTGCTAAGGATGTTCCCTGGTTAGTGAATATTCGTCTATTATATAGGCTGCGTATCTGCCCGCTTGTCGCTCTCTGCCAACCGGCGTCAGTTGAATATTGTTAATCCATTGATAGTAGTGGGTCAGTTCATGAGCCAACGTAAGAAGAATGGATGCAAGTGCATTGTCTTTTCCCCACACATTGGTCAATTCATCATAGTCACCCGTTGCAATTCTAACATATGGCTCATCCAAATAGGAAAAGGGCTCAAAAAAACTTCCAACGACGCAATCGCCGTCTTTTGTACGGATGGTTTTTGTCCCCTTGACATAAACAACAATTCTCAACGGAAAACAATATTGCGTCCGCAACCAAATTGCGAACTGTGAACACGCCCGCTTCACTTCAGGGTGAACATCTCTATCGTATCGGAATCGTAAGCCCGTTCGCCGAGGGACATCCCACGGAAGATACTTTTTCCAATTCTCAATTGTCCAGATATGCATATTATTTATACTTCCTATGTTCCCGCCCAGGTGTGTGTTTCTTTGGTGGCTTTGGATTTGAACGAGGTTTCCAATTTGAGCCTTTCCGTGCTTTGTTCTTCCTCTCGCGACCCTGTTTTTTCTGTCCAGGGCGAGCATATGGATCAGAACTGTTATTAGATGGGTTCTTTGTAGAGTTATATACACTCACTCCAACTACAACAACAGTGGTAACAGCAACCACCCCGAGGACGCCCCATCCAACTGGGTTCCAAATATTCGAGGCACCAAACGTTCCTGCAGTAGCCAAATAACCACCACCCGCTAGAGCGAGTGTCCAGTATCCATCCGGATCATACATATTCACCGGATTATTCCAACAATAGGCAAAGAGGTTGTATTGGAGCAACTCTTCAAACTCTTTAAATAACATTTCGGGATCATCTGCATTGATCCACCGGCCAATCTTGGAATTATAGAACCGGCTCTGGAGATAGTACAGTTCCGTTTCGGAATCGTAATAATAACCACGATAACGAATGGGATTTGTATATCCCAAGCTATCCGCCATAGATCCTGTAGTAGACAGAATATTGCCCCATGCATCGTAGGTGTAGTCTACCACCTGTGTGCCGCTACTATTGACAAGGCCGGTCACATCGCCCTGTGCATTCTTCAAATAGAAATACTCTGCGCCATTGTAAATCACGGACATGGGACCGATTTCATCATAGGTGAAGTGCAAATTATTGCCGCTCCATGTCATTTCGGTCAACTGGTTGTCCAGATAGTGGTAGTTATACGTCGTGCCGTTAACCGTCTTCGTGATGCGCTTTCCATCGGAGTCATAGCCATAGGTAACGCTTGTCCCTGTCTTATTCATCCCGTAGAGCTGTCGGCCATGTCTCCAAGTATAGCTCCACGTGCCATCATTAATCAGATTACCGATGGCGTCAGTGGTCAATGCCTGTCCATCGTAGCTGGTCAGCAAATCCTTCCAGGTGCTGTCGCCATAGCCATAGGTAATGGTATCCAGCACTGTACCTAGTGTACCGGTTGTGTAGGAATACTCCTTCTTTGTGAGGATATTGCCGCCATCATCATAGGTGTAGACCCATGTCTTGCCGGCAGCCTGATTGTTCTCACGAATCAGTTGATCAAAGCTGTCGTAGACATATGTGGTGGTCTTACTGCCATCGGAAATAGCGGTCATATTCCCACGCGTATCATAGGTGTAGGTATAGGTCGTACTCCCAACCGTCCACTTATAAATCTGCGACCCGGTGGTAGTTGTACTGGGATCCTTGTAAGTGATACCTGTAGCCACAACAGACTTTGTTCCACTCTTAATCACAACACCGGTCAACCGGCTATAATTATCATAGGTGTAGTTTGCACTATTGTCACCCGTCGTCGCCTGCTTCAGGCGGTCATCGTTATCATAGGTATAGTTGGATATGTAAGTAATACCATTCAGCGTCTGAACCTGAGTAGACAGATTATTATTATCGTCATAGCTCCACTGAATCGTATTGTTATGCCCACTCCCCGTCTCCTCGTAGCGTACCAAACGATCTTGGAAGTCATAGGCGTATTTCGTCTTACGTCCGGTGATGCTATCAGTCAGGAGGCCCAGATTGCCGTTATTGTCGTAGATATAGCCAATAGCGCTGGCGTTATCCTCATATCCGGTTCTAGATATCCGTCCCATGCCATCGTAAGAATAGGTGATGTAGTCGCCGTTGCCATAGTCAGAGCGTGTCAGCCAGCGGTTGGCGTCATTGGAGTAGGTATGGCTAATCAACGCACGACTGCCCACCTTAACGCTGCTTATCAGATCAAATACGCCGTAAGTAAAGGAGTAATCGGTTCCAGAAGCGGAGGAAAGCGCAACAAGCAAGTCGCCATTGTAGGTGTATTCTGTAGAGGCGCTGCCCCTCGACACCCCTGTGGTGCGATAACGGCTGTCCCGGCTGTAATTGGTACGGGTTGCCGTTGTCTCACCGGGTGCCTGAGTCCAATTCAAAACGCCGGTCTGTGTATCGTAGCCATAGGACGTGGTCTGACCCAGTGCATCCGTAACAGTAGAAAGCAGATTGCCATCAGAAGTGTACGTCGAAGACGCTGTAATCTTCTTGGTGTTGCTGCCGACCGTCACCTTCGTGTTATTGCCATAGGTATCATAGGTGAAGTTGGCTACCACACCTTCCGGGGTGGTGGCAGACAATACATTATGATAGTTATCGTAGGTATACTTCTGACTTGCACCAGAAGGCAGCGTCATTTTGGTCAGATTGTTGTTGCTGTATTCGTATGTTGTAGTCTGCTTCTGCAGATCCGTGACACTGGTCACATTGCCGTTGCTGTCATAAACATAGCTGTGACCAAACTCTTCTTTGAACAGTTGAATACCGTCAAAGTATACCACATTGGCGTTATAGCTGTAAAGCAGCGAGATAGTGATCGAACTGTATGCCTTTTTCGCAACGATCCGGTCTGCCACATACTGCCAGTTCACAGAACTGTCCGCGCCGGGGTTGAACGCGATCAGTGTATCTGCCTCATCCGAGGAAGACGTCGTTGTGTAGTTGAAGTGAGCAAGGATCGCAAAGCGGCGGTTTCCATCCTCAACCATCGGAACAGAGTCACCCTTTGCCCAGCCCGCCACAGCAAACACATCGCCTGCGCTGCCGGATACCTTGACTGTCTGAGATACCCGCTTATCTTTGGTGGCCTCACCATAAACACGGTAAGCGTAGCTGTTCATTTCAACAGCCGCCGTACCGCTGGAAGAAACACGCCGGTCATAGCTATCACAGGAGCTATTATTCGTCCAGCCGGAGGTGTAGCGGAAGTCACCGTTCTCGATCAGGTTATAGCGGCTGGCATTGGCAGATTTTTCAAACTGCACACAGTCAAAGTATGCCGTACCGGAGGTGCCGTTTTGCAGGCACGGAATGATGGAAGCCGTAGATGCCGTTGCCGGATGGGTATAGGTGACTTCCAGCCGTGTCCAATCCTTCGTGGCGGTAATCGCCTCACTGGTGGCAACGGTTGCGCCAGAGATCATCAATGCCAAACGAGCACCGGTGCCGCTGCCACTCATGCTGCTGGTTTTCACATAGGCAGACAATGTGTATGTCTTACCCGGCTCCACCGTGCAATAATAGCTGCTGGTGGGCTGGATGCCAAAGCTGCCGCTATTGGCGGTACGCTTGATCATGAGAGCTTTGGAACCCATATACCCCGACGAAGCGTAACTCCATGAGCCGGTACTTGCGTTTCCGCTGCTGGTTGTCCACCCGCTGCTCGACTCAAAGCTGCTGTTGTAGATCTGATTAACAACTGTATTCTGCAGTTTGGAGGACAATGCCAACTGGCTGGCCTTAGCTACGTCGCTGTTACCCTTATACCGGTAGAACTGGGCCATACCCTCATCGTCCTGAATGGAGACCGTACTGCCGTAGTTGTTGAACTGAATGATCTCCTGATTGCCGTTGTGGTCAACAAAGGTATTCTGATTATGCGCATAGCTGATGTCCAGCGTTCCACCAACGTTATTTCCGTCGTATTCTTTGACCTGAACTACACGGTTCGGCTGGCTGCTGTTGGTAGTGTTGTAGGCGTAGGTAAGCTTATATCCATTTGCGTCGCTCACCTGAGACAGAAGATGGTTACTGGTATAGGAAAAGTTTGCCGAAGACCGCATCGAAGAGGTAATGCTTGTCAATTCATTGCCGCTGTAGGTATAGTTTTCCGTCGCCAGAGCCGAACTGCCAGTTCCGAGGAACGTAATACTGCTCAACGCAGTTCCACTGTAGTTGAATTGGTATTTTCTACCAGCACCATCCGTAATACTGGCGATTCGCCTTCCAGAGGAATATGTGACCGTGATATTGCTGGTAGTGGCTTGATTGTTACTGATCTTCGTCAAACGTCCGCTAGTATCAAAGTAACTCTTGTTGCTATTCTTATCAGTAATACAATACTTAGTCGTACCGCTGCCAGTCGTGGTCAAAATAAGTCCTGTATTAACCTCATCTTCATATGTGCCGGAGGACTTATATTTGAAATAATGCCGTGTGGCATCTTCGTCTTCCCAAACATAGTAAGAGCTATTTGTAGACCACTGATACACCAACTGGTTGTAGTTACTGCGCCAACCATAGCCCATACCAAAATCATTGTTTGCTTTGTCATTGGCGTTGTAAACATGGTTGATGCTAACCGGCAAACGGTTTCCGGAAAAGCCCAAGCCACTATAAACCCATACAAGATTACCTGTATAGTCATTGACATAGCCAGTACCTGCAGCTCCTGCACCGTGGGAAGTATAATCCCAAATGTTTTCTAAACCGCAGTTATTGATATAGGCAATGCTCAGGAATGGTAATGTGTTGGCCGTATAATCCGATGAGCAAAATTCTCGATACAGGTCGGTAGCTGCCGCTTCCTGTGAATCCTCCATTTTGAACATCATGCCGGTGTTGTCACCGGTATACCACTCCTGCGCAATATCCGTGACATCCCAGTAGTACCAACCTTTTGCGCCAGCGATTTGATAGTCCTCAACAGCAGAATCATAACTGGGCTTATTGCTCCAATTAATGGTATTAGACTCCCAAGTCCCGTTGACTTTATGCACGTCAATTTCGGAACTTGTACTGCTGGTCTGGATCTTATAGAGCGCCATCTTCGCCCCAACAATGACATCCGCAGAAGTCAGCGTAGGCAGGTTCTTGTATTTCAAGAACGAACGGCCAATACCGTACTGTCCCTGACCGATGCAGAGCATTGCCCAAGTATAGCTGAGTTGGGTCTTGGAAAATACTGTCTGGTCTGCAATGTTGGTGAAGCTGAGTTCCGCATTAACGACGGGATCTAATACCACAGGATAAGCGCGATCTTCTGCGGCCATCCATTCCTGCGGCAGCAAATAGGTCAGCAGATAGCCGTTATCTGTCTCTTTCAGGATAAGCTCAATATCATCACAATAGGCTCTTTCCTGATCGAACAAATACGGCGCTAGCATTACAAACAGAGGCTCATCGCCCTCAGCATGATCCTCCGCATATGCGTAAATGCTGTTGTCTTCCTGCAGTTCCAAAACAAGATTTTTGACTTCCAGCAAATACTGATAGCCCGCCCGGTTGGCTGGGGCAGAGGCAATAATAACAGATTCTTTTAGTGTATTGGATGTCAAATCGTAACGCACACTGACACCATTGAAAACAGATGCGTATTCTGCGGCACTGCTTAGTTTTTCGGAAAATGTCTGCTGAAGGGTCTTATCCTTCTGAGAGAACGTGATCTCCGAATCTTTCAAAGAAAGCTGAGACGCCTGCATCGGGGTACGTCCAAAAATGGTATTTCCCATCTTTGTGGTCGTTGCCGTTTCCCATTGGTCATCCACCACAAGGCCGATTTTATCATCTTTCACTGCGGGCGTAGCCGGTTCCTGCGGTTCATCTGTATCCTCAGATTTTGGCTCCTCTGTTGCAGGAGTCTCGCCTTGATTCGGAGTATTATCATCTTCGGGAGCTTTAGGGGTGCTTTCTCCCTCTGCAGGTTCCGCTACAGACGTATCACCAGAGTTACCGCCCACATCAACGGTCGGAGTATCTAGGGCAGCAAATGCCTCCACAGCAGACTCCTCGCCATCCTGCTGAGGCTCATCAGCAGAAGGCTCTTCAACCGCGGGGGTCTCTTCTGCCGGCGGTGTTACATCAGAAGGATCCTCGGCACCTTCAGAAGGTGTAATATCCTCATTCATCCGCGCCAGCTTTGCAGTCAGGACATCATCCTGCAGCAACTGACCAGCAAAGCGGAAGCTCAAAACGCTGTCGCCACGCGCAATAGAAACCGCCTCGGAAGCAGACAGGTTAGAAGGCAGAGTTACCTCCCAAATACCTGCTGTGTTTTGATAGACACGCTTTCCATCCAGCGACGCGGTTTGGAGCGTATTGTCAATCTCCTGCCACATACCCTCTTCGTCCATATAATGAACTGCAGTGGGGTAAACAGTCAGCAGCCGCTGACCGTTCGACAGGATATACTCTTTTTGATACTCATCGCGGCTGGAGACAATCTCCGAAACCACGTCCGGAGTTTCTTCATCGACGAAATCTCTTGCATACTCGCTCTGCGAGATGCGGGAAGCTGATTCCAATTCTGCCGCCAGTACCTCAGTCGGTACCAAGTACAGGCAGAACACAAGCGCCAGGAAGAATGACAGAATTCTTGTCATACGCGGTGCTTTCATATGTGTTTTTCCTCTCTTTTTTATTTTTCTTTGATCGGTCAAAACCCTCCAATTTTGCCATTGATATAGACAATGTTGCCACCACTTTGCAACAAGAAAAATAAAAAGCGCATTACTTCCAACATATGCCATTCTTACAGACGTATGGCAAAACTAATTTTATTGCATGGTAACAGAAGATAACTATTGTATTTCTGTCGTTTTAAGCACTTTAACTTTTGCCATAATATAATTGGATGCATCAAAAACAGGGAGAACTATTATGGCTGAATTTGGTGACATGCTTTCTGAACTGCGTCACGACAGGAATCTAACTCAAGCGGAATTGGCGCTGGAAATTTATGTTACACCGGGAACAATTTCCAACTACGAGAGCAACGTTCATTACCCCGATGTCGAGAAGCTAAAGCAACTGGCGGATTTCTTTAATGTTACAACCGACTACTTATTAGGTCGTTCTAAGTGCAGTCTTTCGCCAGCTATTTTAGAGCAAAAGATTAGCGATGGAAGAAGCTGGAGTGAAATCATTAAGGATGTTCAATCGCTGTCCCCTAGTAGGCAGCGCACATTACTTCTTATGCTTAACGACATGAAAACGGCTACCATTATTGAAACTTTAAAAAAAGAGAAGGACTTGTAGTAAATGCTCCCAATATGTATTTTAACAATTGAGGACGAAAGTGATCGTGAATTTATGGCAAACATCTTCCAGAAATATCAATGGCTGATGTATAGTACGATTGACCAAGTCGTTCGAGACCATTGGATTTCCGAAGATATTGCACAGAGCACCCTAATCAAGCTGATCGACAAAATCGACAAACTTAAAGGTCTTGATGAACAGCACCTGATGAACTACATTATCACTTCTTGCAAGCATACAGCGCTAAACGAATTGCGCAATCGCTCTCGGCATCCTATGTTCAGCATCAATGAAGATTGGGACGCCGACTCTGGAACTCATACTATGCACAGTATGGAAATGAAGTATATTCACGAAGAAGATCTCCGTCATATGGCTAGAATCTGGAAAGACTTGGATTCTCGTAGCCAATATGTCCTTGAAGCCCGTTATATTCTCGGGAAAAATGATGCCGAAATTGCAGCCGCTTTAGGACTTAAACCTAATAGTGTACGGATGGTGCTTACACGAGCACGCAAGAAAGCGTATGATTTGATGGAATTGCATTAAAGTGCGAGTAACCCGAGAACCTAGAAATCAAGTACAGATATTGAAAAACGCTTAAAAAGGTAATGAGCGGTCTTTAATAAGACCGCTCATTACCTTTTCTTAAACTGAAATTGACCATGCCAAAATCTTAATTCTTTAGAGTCTCTCTACGCAATAGCAGATTTGCCATAGACACTCTCTATCATAATAGATCTTTCCATAGCAATTTATTCCCATGGTGTTACGGTTCCATGGCGTTTAACAGCCTCAGCATAGGTCTCATCAAATGGATTGTCAAGCACATTTGTCGTCTCGTATTCATAGCCACCTAATTCAAGTCTACATTTATCTTGTTTGCTGTAAAGGCCAAAAGAATATTCTCCGTCGTCTGTCGTTATTGTAATAATTGATGCGCCTCCGCCATCTGTTTTTATATTATCAGTCATTCTAAAGATACTGCAACGCCTTATGTCCATATTTTCAAAATACTCTACCCATAACAGGATCAAATCTTCATCGTCAAAAACCGCCCATTCTGGATAGGTTGCATTTTGGTAAAGGGAAATCGACACAATTTGAGAATGAAACAACCGCGCACAGGCCTTATTTTCTCTCAGTGGTTCCCATTTGTACAAGCTCTTTAAATAACCAATAATCCCCAAAACTAACACAAGTCCGACGACAAACCAATGATACTTTTTCATGTTTTTCCCCGCTGCACAAGAGTTTGTCAGGAAATGGCAAATGACCAGCCCATTGTTCGAGAATAGTTGTAGCCATTAAAATTAATATACCTAAGGGACTTATTCCAGCCATCTGCAATTCTTAAGTACTGATATGCCGTAGTATCCACATACCCCGCTACAAATACGGAATGTCCGCCGCTATTCCCATTAAAAACGGCTCCATAGGAAAACAGACAGGGCTTGTTCAAGTTTAAATTAGACTGAAAGACTCCGTAGGATTGGAAAGATGTATAAGAACAGCTGTATCCCACTTCATTAAGATAACTTTTTACCGCCTTCGGTTCCTTTGAAGGCGTTGTAGAGCCACTCGAAGATGTCCCCGCGTGTTGCCAAATAGAATCATACAGATCCACAAACGAGCTGTTAATATTACTCTTTCCACGTGAGCGGCAGTATTTCATCAAGTTTGATATCGAAACCACAGCGCAGGCGTATTGACGATCAATCTTGCTGACCTCAGATGTACCATAATATTCAATACTGCCGGCTCCAGTAATTGTTTTTGAGGAGTTAACTGTTCCTTTATATGAAGATGATATGACTGAATAGCCATCCAAATCCGAATATGTTATCCAGTCATTGCTGTTTGAAGCTGTCACTTCTGCACTTGTACAAAGCGCTTCAGAAGATTTATATTCGGCAAATTCGAGTGAGGAAAAACTCTCTCCATAAACATTTTTCGCATACCCATTTGCCCTATCATAAATCTGATAATCATTGGCGCCAATACTATAGAATTGCAAATTCCTTCCTTGCAAATCATAGTCGCAAAGCATCGTTGCATATGGGTTTAGAATTCCTTCTTCAAGGCAAAACTCTGAAATAACAGGCTCGTTATTTACAAACTTAACAATCACATACCCATATTGCTGACTATTCTTGTAAATATCTACGCAGAAACCTGCAATACCGTCGCTGGCACTCAGCATAGTAATTGTGTCGCCAGACATATATCCGACATCTTCTGTAAATGTCTCCACAAAAGACAACGCATAACTTGCCGCATTGATTCTGTTTTGCTCCAACAGGGTTTCATCATATGATGGAGTCAGGACTAGCCTCTCATTATCTAGTGTACCGCTCTCCGCTGTCACTGCAATGGCTTCTGTAGACAATGAAACACACATGATTAGTGTCAATAAAAGAGATATCAGTTGCTTCTTCATGTAACTTCCTCCTTATACACTCTAGGCAGTAAATGCGATATTAAATATACTTTTCTGCTAATAGAATAGCTTTTACGCATGCTGGAGCTATCATAATTGCCCTACATCGACTATCACCGTCCCTGATATTCTATTCTATATTATAAAACAATTAGCAAACAGAAAATGCAACACAGCAGAACTATCTTTATGAGTTCCTTTAAGATTAACTGTCAATAACATAAGCAGATCGTCCACCAATAGATTACCTTAAGACCAAGGCGAGACAAAACATATCTGATATTTACTTGGTCTTCAACATATTTACGCTGCTCCACGACTTCTTGTCCTCTTTCATTAACCTGTTGGGGAGCACATGAGTTTTCTTTTCTGCATTTGAGGTTCTTTATAACCACTCTCTGTTGCTTGTGTTTTCTTGACAACAATTAAAATAGAAAATCCAGTGTTTTTCGTCGTTTGAGACCATCAATCATTCTTTGTTGCAAAAGGGAAAGTAGGTTGTCTTTATAGATGTAAATGCCATATTAAAATATAGGGGTTTTTGTATGTCTGAAGAGAATCAGTGGTTTATACAGATATATCAGGAACACTCCGCTCGCTTATTTAAGCAAGCCTTCCATGTTCTACGGAATCAACACCTCGCCGAAGATCTAGTAGAAGAAACCTTCTTGATATTACTATATAAGCAGAAAGATATTCTTAATCATCCGAATATTGGCGGTTGGCTAAGTCAAACGCTTAAGCACTTGATCCTAGATGAAACGAAGTCTGCGCAATACCGGCTTGAAATACCACTCATCCATGACGCTTCCGCATTCACTGAAGATACTTATTATGAGCCTTTAGGGGATTTGCTGCCCAAAGAGCTATCACCCAAAGAATGCGAGATACTTATTCTCCTATTTGAGAAACAATTGACATATGAAGAGATCTCACAACAACTCGGCATATCGATTTTAAACTGTAGAACCCGGGCATTTCGGGCAAAAAACCATTACAAGGAACTGATAAGCAAATCTTCCCGTAATTAAAAACTTTTTTCAATATACTGTAATGTTATTGGACTCCTAATCAATATAGAAATTAAGGAGGTGTATAGAGATGCTAGAGAACGATTTTACTCCAGCAAATCGTCATCCAAAAATGGATGCTTCTCAAATAAACGAGCATCTTGATAATATGTCAATTGATGAACTGACAGATGTGTTGACGGATATGTGGGATGCAACAGATGATCTCTCCTACTCGACGGACTGGATGGATGAGTGTTTAGAGAGAATAGAGCAAGTTGAAAATGCGCCAGATTTTGATGCTGATGCATCATTGGAAAAATTCCTCGGTAAACATTCACGCCTAGTTGAATGCGCATCTCGCGCGTCTGAAAACAGCAGAGCCAAAACCTCTCGATGGAAGTCCCCTGTTGCCGCCGTTGTTGCTATCTTGGCTGTACTGGGTAGCATGGTAACTGTGCAAGCCGTTGGCATTGATGTGTTTGGTGCCATAGCCCGCTGGACGAATGAAACTTTCCGTTTTGCGGCATCTTTACAAAACGATGATACGCTTAATACGGATATACTGAATTCAAACAGTCATTCCCCTGACGGTGAATATGGCTCACTTCAAGAAGCTTTAGATGCTTGCGGTATTGGCCAAAATGTAAGACTGCAACATTTACCAGATGGTTTTGAGCTTGCAAACGTATCTGTTTACTCTTTGCCAAGTCAAGTCGAAATTGAGGCGATGTATACTTCTAATGACCGCATATTTTCTCTTGTAATATTCCGGTACAATTCTCCAGAAGTTGTTGGACAAACCATTTTTGAAAAAGATTCTGAAGATATGATCCTATATGATAAAAATGGTATTACCTACTACATTATGTCCAACAACCAACAATTAACCGCAGTATGGATGCCTCAAGAACTCCTTACCTGTGCCATCACGGGCGATTTGTCAATAGTTGAGGTTGAAAGCATAATTGATTCCATGTAATGTAAAGGAGACACGCTTAAATGAAAAAGGCATTGTCATTTGTGCTAGCCATTGCATTTGCAATTTCCCTTTGCGTTTGTGCCGTTGAAGCTACCCCGCTAATGGATGAGTCAATTGCACCTATGCGTGCGAGTGACTATTTTTCTTCTTATTCAGTATCTGCTACCGGCGGAGTTGAAGGTGATGTTGCCATTACCATCAGTATCCGCGCAAAAAAAACTATGGACTCGATCGGGGCAACAAAGATTGTAATTCAGGAAAAGGATGGAAGTCGTTGGCAAGAAGCATATACCAAAACGGGTACCATATATAATGGCTTATTAGATAGTGATGCAAGAGGCTTCCAGGGTAGCTATACCTATTCGGGCATATCCGGGAAAACATATCGAGCAATTGTGACGCTTTATGCCAAAGATGCTTTTGGTAGTGACTCAAGAACAGTTACCACAAATTCCATTGTGGCAAAGTAGCATACAAAAGCGGCCCCTGAAACCTAGGGGCGCCATCAAGGATTATGCTCAGCGAGGTAATGTAATAGTGCGAAAAAGAGAAACTACAGGGCTGGCAGGTCAATTGACCTGCCAGCCCTGTAGTTTCTACCCGTTTAACTTTGATGCAACTCTCGTATCATATGGTATTGTTGCAATAATGCATATTAAAGTCGTATAAACACAGTATAAACACAAAATGAAGGAGCTGATTCTATGTTAGTCTGTATCGACCACGGAAATAAACAGATCAAGACCACCAGCCGGACATTTACTTCCGGTCTAATGGAAAGCGATACCCGGCCGCCCTTTGGCGATAACATCATGTTCTACAACGGGAAGTATTACTCCCTCTCCGACCAGCGTATCCCTTATATCCGGGATAAGACGGAAGACGACCGGTTTTTCATTCTGACGCTGTTCGCCATCGCCTATGAGATCAATGCCGCAGGCCGGTATGCACCGGATCAGCTGATGGATATTCAGCTTGCCGTGGGACTGCCGCCCGCACATTACGGTACGCAGTATAAACGCTTCACCCAATACTTTCTTGACCGGGGTATGATCGGGTTCGAGTTCAACGGCATGGTCTATTCCATCTGTATCACGGAGGCAATCTGCTTCCCGCAAGCGCTGGCAGCCACGGCTCCGGTATTCAAGCAACTCCAGCTTGGTACGGTAG
>ULTO01018010.1_pt1 | contig 22607 bp, 16 predicted proteins | sample 1957601 | NCBI WGS metagenome assembly ULTO01 (sample SAMEA4835734, study PRJEB28245) | human gut metagenome | biome: gut microbiome; material: fecal sample | place: Denmark | collected 2008 | reverse complement strand
AGAAGCCGATCGGAGGGTGTGACAAAACAGGTCTGAGGGGGGGACAAAACAGGTCTGAGGAGGGGGTGGCAAAATAGAACTTAGGGTGCGACAAATCAGGTCTGAGGGTGCGACAAATCAGGTCTGAGGGGGGGTGACAAAATAGGACTTAGGGTGCGACAAATCAGGTCTTAAGGGGGGGTGACAAAATAGGTCTGAGGGTGCGACAAATCAGGTCTTAGGGGTGTGACAAAACAGGTCAATAAAGTCACGATTTGTCACCCAATAATAAAATAAAATAATATTAATAAAAAAATTATAAAAAAACATAAGCACGGGCGGCAAAGCCGCCTCGTGCTTGCGTGTGTGTGCGCGCGAAGGCCATTGTATTTGGATACCCTCATTACCGATGGTGAGTGCTGTGCTGTTTTTGTTCTGAGCACAGTTCGCCGCAAAATTCGGGGAAGCAAAAGATACTCGCCCACTGTTCGGGGGTGCATGAGGGGACTCGCCGCATTGGTTTGGACAGTTCGGGAAAGCCGGAGAAGCTCGCCGCATTGCTTGGCGGTCGGGGGACGACTCGCCGCATTGGTTTGGACAGTTCGGGAAAGCCGGAGAAGCTCGCTCCCTGCGTGGCGGTCGGAGTACGACTCGCCGAACTGGTATGGACAGTTCGGGAAACTCGCCGCTTTGTTCTGGAAAACCGGGGAACTCGCTCCCTGCTTGGCGGTCGGGGGTTAACTCGCCGCACTGGTTGGGACAATCCGGAGGAAGGATTTGTCATTTCAATCTCGTAAGTAGAGATTTTTTCAAAAATAATTCTCTAAACAGTTGATTTAATTCTCCAAATGTGGTATAATAGTTGTCGATGGGAATTGCGTTGGCAGAATTGGCATCGCTCTTTCCGTCATACACCTTTACAGCCGGGCTGATGAAAAGAGCTTTCCGCAGAAATCCAACTCATCTGCGGAGGGCTTTATTTTATCTTGGGGAGCTTCGGCCGTATCGGAAAAGCCGTCCCCGGGCGGCGCATCAGTCCCGGGGAGAAAGGATGGGCTGCTGAAACACGCAGCCCGAAAGAAAAATGAGCAGGAATAAGAAACTGCAGGAGCTTCTCGACAGGCTCGCAGGTACAAGGGGCAAGCCGAACCCCAAAGAAGAGGCGAATGGAACCGCCAAGAGCGGCAGGAAGGCCGCGGAAGGGTGCGAAGGTGAACAGATATGCACCGCCCCTGCGGATGCAGGCGGCGAAAACAATACGGACAATTCGGACAATGCTGACAATGCGGACGGTTCGGACAGCGGCGACAGCAATGGCAGCCATGACAGCTATGAGCGTGCCGCAATGATGCTCGGCGAAGCGATGCTGGAGCGTGTCGGCATCCCGGAGGGCATCAACCCCATTGCCGTTGTGGTAACGCTTCTGCGACGCATGGACAATGAAAATGACAACACGGACGGTCCAAAGGACAGTCCGGACGGTCCGGAGGACGGTCAGGACAGCATGAACGCCAAAAGGAACGCAATGCTCCCAAGGCCGATACGCGGCAGCATGGGACAGGCTCCGGAAACCGACTATGAGAACATGAGCAGTGAGGACTTCCGCAAGCTCCGCAGACAGCTAAAGAAGGCGAGCATGGACGGCCGCAGGGTCAGGATCTGAACGGCTGCGGCGGCTCAGCCCAAGACCGTAAACGCACGATAAACACACAAAAAAGAAGAAAAGAAAGGAACAACTATGGCAAATATCAATATTAACACCACTGTCAGCGCAGCACAGAGCGCGAAATTCCCTGTGAAGTTTTATGACAGGCAGCTTTTGGAGAGCGCAAAGACCAGGTTCGTTCACGCCGAATTCGGCCAGAAGCGACCCATCCCGCGCGGAAACGGCAAGTATGTAAACTTCCGCCGCTGGAACCTTTTCGACCCCCAGAGCGCAATGCGCGGCCTCGTTGAGGGCGTGACCCCGAGCGGACAGACCCTCTCGCAGAGCGACGTTGAAGCGGAGGTCAAGCAGTACGGCGCATATGTCGAGGTCAGCGATCTCCTCGACCTCACCGCATACGATGCCGTCATCAACGATTCCGCAGAGCTTTTGGGCGAACAGCTCGGCACCGTCGTCGAGTGGGTAACCCGAGACGCAATGTGCGCCGGAACCAACGTCCAGTATGCAGGCGGCAAGACATCCCGTTCCGCGCTGACCTCGAGCGACAGGCTCACCACCGATGAGGTCAGGAAGGCGGTGCGCACGCTCAAGAAGAACAAGGCGCGCCAGTTCTCTGAGGACGGCAGAAAGCCCCACTATATCTGCATCTGCTCACCCGAGGCCACCTACGACCTTCAGAGCGATGAGATGTGGAAGAACGTTTCCGCTTACAGCAACGCAGAGGCCGTTTACAGCGGCGAGATCGGAATGCTTTACGGCGTGGTATTCGTCGAAAGCACCGAGGCTAAGGTATATACGCAGGCAGTACGCAATTTCGTTAAGAGCTCCACGAACTCAAGCACCTCCTTCGTGCTTGCGAACACCCCCACAAAGGCCGAGATCGAGTACCTCTCCGTCCCCGGCAACAAAATCATGATAGGCTCCAACGAATACACGCTTGCAGCCGTAGCCCCCTTTGATGAGGACACCAATACCGTCACCCTTTCCGCAGCCGCAAGCCTCACCGCCAACGCTGAGGTTTGGAGCAACGATGCGGCATCCAAGGGAAGCGACGGCAAGGCGCTGGACGTTCACTGTGCGCTCGTATTTGGCAAGGACGCTTACGGCGTTATCGACGTCGAAGGCAAGGGTGCAGTTCAGCTCATCGTCAAGCCCCACGGCAGCTCCGGCACCGCCGACCCCCTCGACCAGAGGGCGACCATCGGAGCAAAGGTCACCGCATACACCGCGGCGATACTCAACGACCTTTGGCTCGTAAGGATCGAGCATACCGTATCCTAAAACCGGCTCGGCAAGGGATCGTGGGCCTCCTAAATCGCCCATGATCCCGGAAAGGAAGAATATGGCATATAAACTTTACCGAAGGAGGAAGAAGCTTGCCGACGCCGTTGCGGAGGACAGCTCCGCCGTAAAGCGCGGCTCCGTCGAAAAGGCAGCCGGGACGATCGCTCCCGTCGGCGGAAACGCCTCCCAAAGGGCATACGGCCCCGGTTCGCTCTATGAAAGCGGCAATGGCGATTCGGCCGTATCCGCCCCAAATTCCGCAGGTTCGGCGCAGGGAGCGCAGAGCGGCAGCATCGACGATTACTACGGCAGCATCATCTCAACGCTGCAGAGCTACGGAGCATCGCCCGATCTTCCCGGCCTCGAAAGCCTCTATTCACAGCTTGAAGCCTTCCTTCGCCCGGCGGTCGATGCCGCTATTGAGGACAGGAGGAACTATGGCATGACGGCTATGGCGGAGCTGGACGCCGACGCCTATTCGCGCGGAATGGGCGGCTCAACCTATCTTTCGAGCATGAAAAAGCGTGAATACGATTCGATAGCCCGAGATATCGCAAGGCTCGAATCCGATTACAGCGCAGAACTTGCCCAATACGTCTACAACGCCTCCGTCGAGTTTGCAAGGATAAGAGCGCAGCTGTATGAGACAGAGCTTCAGCACAGGAACGCCATGGAGGAGATAGCCTACCGCAATCGGCTCGCAGGCGGCGCTGACGAGCCGGAGGAAAGCGAAAGCTCCGGATACTACAACGAATACTTTAATTATATCTCCTCGCTCAAGCCCAACGACAGGCAGTCCTTCCTGCACTCAAATCTGAGCTACTGGCGAAAGCTGAGGGAGAGCGCGCAGTCAGCCCTGACGCCCGGGGAATACGAACGGCTTATCGATGAGATATTCGGCATAGCCGCAAACGGAAGCGGATCCGGCAGCGGCTACGGACGCAGTGGCGCAGGAAGCAGGTCAAACCGTCCCAATACGCTCGATTAGGCGCATATGGGAAAAGCAGGGCCTGACTTTCGATCGAATTTTGAAACATGAGAAAGGAACGAACAAGAAAATGAAAAACGCTATCGATTTCGTACGCTTTGCACTTTCACACTGCAAGCGCGAAAGCATTCCGGAGGGTGCGGAGCTGCCCCTTGATATCGAGGAATGCGGCACGGAGCCTTGGGAATACCTGTTCGGGACGACCGGCAACATCGTGACCCGGGAGCTTTTGGAGCAGCGGTTCAAGTGCTATTACAGCAAAAAGGGCTGGTCGGGCGAGAGCTACCGAAATGCGACCGAAAGCTGGGTGCTCGGCAAGGTCAGAGCCTGCGACTGCCAGGGGCTGCTCGATGTTTACATCGGTACGGACGTGAACGCCAACTACTGCTATATCGCATGGTGCAGCGACAAGGGCGCACTGAACGAGGTGGACCGAAGCTATCAGCTCGGCGAAGCGGTGTTTTACCGGAACCCCGACGGACGCATGAGCCATGTGGGCTGGGTTTGCGGATTTCTGAACGGCGAGCCGCTTGTCGTGGAAGCAAGGGGAATACGCTTCGGCGTCGTCGTGACAAAGCTCAGTGAAAGACCCTGGACCCACAGGGGGCTTGTGACACGCCAGCTCATCTACGATGAGAACTGCTATGACGAGCAGGTGGTGCTTTCCGTCACAAAGCCCATGATACAGGGCGATGCGATAAAGAACCTGCAGCGTGCGCTCAACTCACTCGGCTACTACTGCGGCGGAGTGGACGGCAAATGCGGCAGGCAGACCATGATAGGCGTGAAGGAATTCGTCGAGGCCCATCTGGACACTGCCTGAATCACGCCTCTGCGCCGCTCTTTCTGAGCGCAAGAATGCTTGCAAGCGCCGCCAAGAGCACAAGAACAACGCCCGAACCCTTCAAAAGACCCATCGTTTCGCCGAAGACTATCATGCTTGTTATCGAAGCGAAGGCCGGTTCCAAGGTGTTGAGTGCGGACGCGGCGGAGGAGCCTATGAGCCGCACCCCCTTCAGCAGGAGCTGCAGGCCGATGACATAGCCGAGGAGCGCCTCCAGCACGAGTATCACCCACATGAACCAATCGGACGGAACGGAGAACCTCCCTCCGCAAAGCCCTGCGGCGATGCATACAACGCAGGCAGCGCCGGTGATATAGGTGTTGGATATGGGGGTATCAAGCTCCGAATAGGAGGCGTTTTTGCCGGCGAGAAAGTATGCGGCATAGGTCATGCCCGATATCAGGGCGAGAATGATGCCTATGGGCTTTATGCTGCCGCCGAAGCTGCCGACCGACATAAGCACGATGCCTGCTATCGCGGCGGCGAGCGAGCAGAGCCTGAGCGGCGTGACCCTTTCCCCGAAGAAGAGCAGGGACGCAAGCAGCACGAATACCGGATAGGTAAAATGCAGCACTATCGCCATGCCTGCCGGTATGAAATTATACGCAAAGGAGATGAGCAGGCAGGTGACCGCAAATGCGCCGCCGCCCATGACGAGGAGCTGCCATGTCTGTTTGCCGCTGACGCGGAGGCGTCTGCCGCCGATAAGGCATACCGCAGCCGAAAGCACGCAGGCAATGCCCATGCTGATGCCGACGACGCTTTCATTGCTCATGGCACGGCTCGCATCCGCTGCCATGACGGAAACGGCCCCTTCGCCGAACACGCGGAGGACGAAATCCGCAGGCAGGCCGCCGCGGAGAGCGGCATTGGAGAGGATGGGCGTTATGCCGTAGCACATGGAGGCGAGGACTACACAGAGCACGCCTATCAGGGTCTTGCGTCTCATTTATATGCTCCTTATAGGGAAATAAAGGCCTTGGGCAGGCGTCCCCTATTTTACATCAAGCCGTGACAAAGTTCAACAATGAGAAAATGAAAGGAAGAAAAAATGGAAAAAGTAACCATCACATTGGAAAGAACACGGGATAACCTCCCCTGGGAGGGCTGCATCAATTCCGTAAACTACAGGATCGAGCGCGGCGTACCCGTTGAAGTGCCGGAAGCGCTTGCGGAGCTGATAAGGGCCGGCGAGGCGGAGCGAATGCTGAGTGAAAGCCGCTATCGCCGTTTCACCTGCGGCAGCGGAGCGAGGCTCGGCTGAAGGGAGGAGCAAAGATGAATCTTAACGAAATCACGGTTTCCGCGCTGACACAGCTCGGACGGAGCAGCGACGCCGCGAACGTTTCCGAATGCCGGATACGATTTTCGCTCTACGCCAACCAGGCGCAGCAGGAGCTTGCGGACGCGATAGGCTTTTACAGGACCGATACCGTGCCTGCCGACGGCGGCGTTATCACCCTGTCAAGCCTGCCAAGGGTCTGCGTCAAGGTGCTGAGGGTGGTGCAGCAGGGACACTGCGTCCCCTTCGGGAGCGGCGACAACAGCGACAGAATACTGCTTCCCTACAACTCACCTGCGCTCATCACCTACCGCTGTCAGCCCAAAAAGCTAATGCGAAGCTCGGACGAATGCGAGCTTGACCAGGGCGTTCAGGGGCTTATAGTCACCTATGTAGTCGGGCGCGAAAGACTCGTGGGCGACGTGAACTCCCAGAGGGGCGGAAACATCTACCTTTCCATGTTCGAGAACGCCAAATCGCAGCTGAGAATACAGCGCGGAGCGGAGGATTCGTACCGCATAATCAATAAATTCTGAGGTGAATCATGGCACTTAAACGATACAGGATTGACGGATTTTCAGGGCTTGACCAGAGCATGGACGAGAACCGTATCTCCCCTTCCTGCTCGCCCGACGCAGCAAACGTTTCCACCGACGGCGGAAGGCTGAGCCTTGCGCACGGTTTTATTAAGCTGCTCCCCGACCCCATACCCGGCACGGACAGGATACGGCACCTGACCTACTACCGCAGCAGCACGGCGCAATACCCTGTCGTTATCGCAGGCAGCACAGTTTACGCCTACAAGGACATGAGCTGGCAAAGCCTTTACACGATACAGGGAAGCTTGAGCGGAGCTGAGTTCGATTCCGTTATGGCACAAATAGGCACCGCCGACTGCCTTATTATCGCCGACGGCATCCATCCGCTGATAAAATACGACGGCGAAAGCGTATCCCAGTTCGGCTCTGAGGAGGGCTGCTCCGATATGCCCATTTCCTATCTCGCCATGTACCGCGGCAGGCTCTTTGCCGCCGGGGACGGCGAAAATCCTAACAGACTCTACTATTCCGTACTGCCCGGGGACGGACGGAGCATCGACAACTGGGGCTATATCGAAGCCTCCCCTGCCGTGGAGGGCGGCCATGCGGAGGTAGGAACATCGGGAGGCGACCCAATCATCGGAATAGCGGCGCTGTCAAACCAGCTTCTAATCTTCAAGCGCAGCAGCCTATTCAGGCTCATAGGTGATCGACCGTCCAATTTCACGATCGAGCATATCGACGCCAGCTACCGCTCCGCAAGGCAGCACGCCATAGCAGCGTACGGTGACGTGCTGTTCTTCCTGACGAGCAGCGGACTTTACTATTATAACGGCGTCACCGCAAGGCCCAGCGCGGATATCTTCAGGATAAAGAAGCTAATGAGGGACGCGCTGATCGTTTCGTCCCATGTCGTGACCGTCGGCGACAAGCTCTATTTCAACATCCGTCAAGGCAGGGAGGATATGCTGGTGGAATACGATATCCTTGAAAGGAAGTACCTTCTGCACCGGGGCTTTTCCATCGGCTGCATGGCAAGCGTCAACGGCTGGCTGCTGTTTACAAACGGCAGCGGATACATCTATCGGTTCGGTATCGGCTACAGCTATGACGGCGAGATGATAGACGCCTACTGGACGACGCCGCTGACCGATCTTGGCGACAAGGGTACGATAAAGAGCCTCCGAAAGCTTTATCTTAGGGGCAGCGGCGGAAAGGTGAATGTCACGACGCTTTCGGGCGTTCACCTGAACACCTACAACCGCCGTATGCCGTCGGGCGAGGAAGAGGTGCTGGAGATACCCCTTGCGGACGAGGGAAGGACGATACAGCTCGTCATTTCCAACGATGAGGGCGGTGCGCTGGAGCTTGTCGGCGGACTGGAGCTTCTGATAAGCGAACGGTGCGGAACGGAATGACAATATCGCTATGAGGAGATGACGGATATGGAGATGAGAGCACTTTACTATGTTGCCCTGCCCTCCGGCAGGGAGGAAGGCATTGACAGGCTCGATTACGAAGCCGATGTCAAAGCCAACGAGAACTGCCTGAATCAGAATTTCAAGCTCCTTGCGGACGAGCTGAGGGAGCTTAGAACACTGCTTGAGGCGGCGATAGGCACGAAATAACCATTGGGGCTGCTGAGTTAGGCCCCGACAACAATGACAACAGATATTCGGATATCATGGGGCCGCTGTCCAAGCGATGTACGCTTTTTCAGCAGCCCTTTGCTTTTATGCACACATTGTTTTCGGTCAATGGAGCGACCCCCATACCCGAGCCGCCGGTCTACGCTTGCCGCAGGACTTATTGCAGGAAAACAGTGTCAGCTATGATCGACGCGCCAACATATCTTCGGTTACACCTTCACTGTCGTTGACGGTCGGGCTTTCACATGATATAATGAACCAAATGTCGAAACGAAAACCAAGGAGATCCTTTGATGAACAGACTGCTTTCCAAACTCGGCTCGCTGACAGTATCCGCTGCGGTGCTTGTATTTGCCGTGTTTCTGCTTTTGGATTTTAGCTTCGGGTCATACTTCGTGTGTATGCTGCTTCCGATTGGATACATAATGATGGCTGCAGGCTTTTGCAGCGAAAGCGATGACGGGCATAGGGTCGCCGCAAATATCGGACTGGTCTTCGCGGCCATATATGCTGTTCTGATATTCCTTGTATACTTTGCTCAGACGACCGCCGTCAGGCTTGGCAATCTTGGCGAGCAGGCAATGGCCATACTGGATTTTAAAAGAGGCGGACTGCTCTTCAGCTACGATCTTCTCGGCTACGGAATGATGGCCCTTTCGACTTTCTTTATCGGCCTAACCATCAAGGCGGATAACAGGGCGGACAAATGGCTGAAATACCTGATGATTATCCATGGCATTTTCTTCTTTGGGTGCTTTATTATGCCGATGACGGACGCTTTCAGCGGCATGGCCGACGGAGGAACGGGCGCTGCAAGTGTGGCTGCTCTCGAATTCTGGTGTGCGTATTTTCTCCCGATAGGGATACTGTCGTTCAGGCATTTCAGCAGAGCCGGATAATAGAAAGGACATATCGAATACATTGTATCGGGAGAATGGAAGTTTAAGCTTATAAGGAGTGGAGGCAGATGGCAAAGTCCGTTGTATTTATTGACGCCGAGATCGGTGTTGAGGATAAGAAGATACATGATCTTGGCGCGGTACGAAATAATAGGACTTATTTTCACTCCGCTTCCATTAGTGATTTCATCCGGTTTATTTTCGGAGCGGAATTTGTTTGCGGTCATAATATCATTTACCATGATTTGAAGTACATTCAAGCCGCTATTGGCAAGGAGATAAATGTCGGAGTAATTGACACGCTCTATCTGTCACCGCTTTTGTTTCCAAAGCGTCCATACCACGCCCTGCTGAAAGACGACAAGCTCCAAACAGAAGAGCTTAATAATCCTGTAAATGATTGCAAAAAGGCCGCAAATCTTTTTTATGATGAAGTCAATGCTTTTTTTGCGCTGCCAGCAAAGGTTCAGCGGATCTTCTGCTGCCTGTTGTACGGTTATCCCGAATTCACCGGTTTTTTTGAATATTTGAATTTCAAACCGTGCAATTCAAATGTGCAGGATCTGATCCGCAGCGCATATGCAGGGAAGATATGTGAAAAAGCGGATATTCTTCCTTTGATTCGTCACTACCCGGTTGAACTTGCATACGCCCTCGCACTTATAGGAGCAGATGACTTTTATTCTATTACGCCGCCGTGGCTCCTGCGGAACTATCCAAAGATCGAAAACGTAATCAAATATCTCCGCAATACCCCATGCGCAGAAGGGTGTGTGTATTGCAAAAATGCGCTTAACATTCACGTCAATCTAAAGCGGATTTTTGGCTATGACAGTTTCAGAACATTTAATGGCGAGCCGCTTCAGGAGAAGGCGGTGCAAGCAGCGGCAGAAGGCAAATCATTGCTTGCGGTTTTCCCGACGGGCGGAGGAAAGTCTTTAACTTTTCAACTCCCTGCGCTTATGGCAGGAAGAGCAGCTCATGGATTGACGGTTGTTATCTCGCCGCTGCAATCCCTGATGAAAGATCAGGTGGACAATCTGAACAGTATCGGCATCACGGAGGCTGTAACGGTCAACGGTCTTCTTAATCCGATTGAACGAGCGGATGCGCTGGAACGAGTCAAGAATGGATCCGCAACACTGATGTATATTTCACCCGAGCAATTGCGTTCACGCACGATAGAAAGAATTTTGGTTTCGCGGAATATCGTCCGTTTCGTGATCGATGAAGCGCATTGTTTCTCCGCATGGGGGCAGGATTTTCGCGTCGATTATTTGTACATCGGTGATTTTATTCGGGAATTGCAGAAGAAAAAGATCGCTAAAAAGCCAATACCTGTATCATGTTTTACGGCAACAGCAAAGCAAAAAGTAATCAGTGATATCCGCGATTACTTTAAGCAAAAGCTGGATTTGGATCTTGAGCTCTTTGCTTCCACGGCAACGCGCGAAAACCTGCATTACACGGTTCTGTACAAGGAAACCGATGAAGAAAAATACAGTGCGCTCCGCAACCTCATTGCGCAGAAGGATTGCCCAACGATCGTCTATGTTTCCAGAACAAGACGCACTCGGGAAATCGCTGAGAAATTGACAAGTGATGGTTTCCCTGCAAGGCCGTTCAACGGGAAAATGGATCCGAACGATAAAATAACAACCCAAGAGGCTTTCAGTCGAAATGAGGTGAAAGTCATAGTTGCAACGTCCGCTTTCGGCATGGGTGTAGACAAAAAGGATGTTAAGCTGGTAGTTCACTACGATATTTCAAGTTCGCTGGAAGACTATGTGCAAGAAGCCGGACGCGCAGGGCGTGATCCCGATATGCAGGCAGAGTGTTATGTGCTTTATAACGACAGCGACTTGGACAAGCATTTCATCCTGCTCAACCAAACCAAGCTAAGTATAAGTGAGATACAGCAGGTGTGGAAAGCGATAAAGGACTTAACGAAATCGCGCACAAGCGTATGCTGCTCGCCTTTGGAAATTGCGCGGCAGGCGGGGTGGGATGATTCCGTCAGCGAAATTGAAACCCGCGTAAAAACCGCTGTTTCCGCACTGGAAAGCGCAGGATATGTTAAGCGCGGAAGAAATATGCCCCATGTGTATGCAACAAGTATTTTGGCAAAGGATATGCGTGAAGCGTCTTTTCGCATTGATCAGTCGGCACTGTTTTCGGAAGATCAGCGCAAAAACGCAAAGCGCATCATTAAATCTCTTATTTCCTCCAGGAGCATTACCGACGCCGGCAATGATGATGCCGAGTCCAGAGTAGACTATCTAGCGGATACACTTGGAATGACGAAAGAAGAAGTCATTAACGCTGTTAACCTAATGCGACAAGAAGGGCTTTTGGCAGATACGCAGGATATGTCCGCATACATTCTTGCATCAGACACAGAATACAAATCTTCTTTGATACTGGATCGCTTTGCAAAACTGGAAAAATTCCTTCTATCGCAGCTTACGTCAGACGGCTGCGACTTCAACCTAAAAGAGCTGAATGAGTTAGCTCATGCCGAAGGTATTGCCGCGTCCAGCGTTAAGAGTCTCCTCACATTGATATACTATCATACGATTAAGAACTATGTGGGCAAGTCCCAATATGGCGCATCTAAGACAGTAAGGCTTATACCCTTGCTTGATATCGGAAAGCTGGTCGAAAAATATCGGCTTAGAATTGATTTGTGCCGGTTTATTCTTGATGTGCTCTACTCAAAAGCCGGTGAACTTGCCGCAACTGACAGAGAGGAAAAGCCTGTGCTTTTTTCCCTTGTGGGACTGTACAGCGAATACAAAGCAATGCCCAATATGAACACCTCTGCATATGAAGCTTCTCTGTCGGATGTGGAGGACGCACTGCTGTATCTGTCGAAGATTGGCGCACTGAAACTTGAAGGAGGGTTTCTCGTTCTTTATAACGGCATGGAGATAAAGCGTCTTATAACCGATAACCGAATCAAGTATAAGGTTGATGATTATCGCTTTCTGGATGAGTTCTACAAGCAGAAGATTCGTCAGATCCATATCGTTGGTGAATATGCAAATCTTATGGTGCGCGATTATGATGCCGCACTTCAGTTTGTTCAGGATTATTTTCAGATGGATTTCCGAAAGTTTATCTCCAAGTATTTCAAGGGAGAACGCGCCAAAGATATCGACCGAAATATTACTCCGGGCAAGTATAACCGGTTGTTTGGAGAGCTTTCCGATGTTCAATACCAAATCATCAACGATGCGGATTCAAAGTATATCGTAGTGGCTGCCGGCCCCGGAAGCGGAAAAACGCGTGTGCTTGTTCATAAACTGGCGGCTTTGCTGCTGCTTGAGGATGTCAAGCACGAGCAGCTTTTGATGCTGACATTCTCGCGCGCAGCTGCTACCGAGTTCAAGAAACGCCTCGTCTCACTTATAGGCAATGCCGCAAATTTTGTAGAGATCAAGACCTTTCACTCCTATTGCTTTGACCTTCTCGGGAAAATCGGCAGTTTGGAGGGCGTTGACAATGTCGTCAGAAATGCTGCCGAATTGATTCGTAACGGAGAGGTCGAGCAAGGGAAAATCACAAAGAGCGTTCTTGTGATCGATGAAGCGCAGGACATGGATGACGATGAATTCGATTTGGTGCGCGCTTTGATGCAAAACAATGACGATATGCGCTTGATAGCTGTCGGAGATGATGATCAGAATATCTATGAATTCCGCGGATCGAACTCAAGACATATGAGGACTTTGATCGAAGAATATGGCGCTGTCAAATATGAAATGACGGAGAATTATCGCAGCAAGTCTGCGATCATCTCGCTTGGCAATGCATTTGTGTCATCCATCAAAGACCGCATGAAATCAACACCTATCGAAGCGGTTGAAAGTGACGCAGGAACGGTTATCATTACCCACCATTGCGGAAAGCATATGGAAGCGGCAGTGGTCGATCAAATTATTAGCACGCGCGGCAATGCCAGATGCTGTGTTCTTACAAACACAAATGACGAGGCGCTGCAATTGTTGGGTCTGTTGACAAAGAACAGGGTTCGAGCCAAGCTTATCCAATCTCTTGATGGATTTCGTCTCTATAACTTGGCCGAAATACGCTTTTTCTTGAAGCAGATAGACCGCACGCTAAGAACTCCGGTAATTTCGGATGAACTTTGGCAAAGAGCGAAGAAGCAGCTGTATGATACTTATGCCGGAAGCACCTGCTATGAGATATGCGTTAATCTGATACGCGATTTTGAAGCAACAAACCCAACAAAGTATCGCACCGATCTTGAAGAGTTCATAAATGAATCCTGCTACGAGGATTTTTATGATGATGAGGGCGAGACGGTTTATGTGTCGACCATTCACAAGGCAAAAGGGCGTGAGTTTGATTCTGTATATATGATGCTTAACGGAAATACCGCTGCAGCCGATGAAGAAAAACGAAAAATTTATGTAGGCATGACACGAGCGAAAAATGAGCTCTATATTCACTGCAATACAAGGCTGTTTTCTTCTTTCGATATCCCGGGCGTAATGCATAAAGAGGATAGTCATGTATACGATGAGCCCGCAGAGATATCTCTGCAGCTGGCCCATAGGGATGTTGTTCTTGATTTCTTCAAAGACAAGAAGAGAACTGTTCTCCAACTCCGAAGCGGAGCAGAACTGTCAATAAAAGATGCATTTCTTTATACTGAGTTAAACGGCAGAGGGGTGCCAATCGCAAAGCTTTCGAAGGCGTGTATTGACACACTTCAAGGCTTGGAAGGCAGGGGGTACCATCCTTATTCTGCGGACATTCGTTTCATAGTTGCATGGAAGGGTGAGGACGATACCGAAGAAATCGCCGTTGTTTTGCCGAATCTGCATTTTCGCAGGCAAAGTATTTGTAGGAACAAAGGGTAAGACCGCAAATGCTCCTATTTATGCGGCGCACTCTTTCAGCATTAGAATTAATCGTCATAACAACCCATAAGCAAAACCATGCCCGGAACCCAACAGAGTCCCGGGCATTATTCACTCTCTATGCCTGTATGCGTGCGCTGCATTCAGCGGTCGCTGCGGCATATGCGTGTTATTCGGTTCAATTACTCCGCATGGTGAGCGGGATAGTGAACATGGAACAGCTCATGATTCCTGCCCTTGACGAAGTCGGCATAGATGCGCTCGATGAGGGGGTTGGTATCACAGCTCTTGATGGTGTTGGTGCGGTCGGAGGAGTAGAGACCGTCGGCACGGGTCTGCCTGGAGGCGTCGCCGGGAACGGGCTGACCGCCGCCGTTTACGCAGCCGCCGGGGCATGCCATGATCTCAACGAAATCATAGCTGACCTCCTTGGCAAGAAGCTTCTCGATGAGCTTGCCTGCGTTTGCAAGGCCGCTTGCGACTGCAATGCGAAGCTCGCCCTCGCCGAAGGGAACGCTGAACTCCTTGATGCCTTCAAGACCGCGGACGCCGCAGTTGCCGATGGCGGTGATGGCGTCATGGGTCTTTTCGGTGGATACGCGGCGGAGGACTGCCTCGGTAACGCCGCCGGTTGCGCCGAAGATAACGCCGCCGCCGGAGAACATACCGAAGGGTGCATCGACAGCCTCGGGTGCGATGTTTTCGAAGTCAATGCCTGCGGTCTTTATCATGCGGATAAGCTCCTGGGTGGTGAGAACGGCATCGACCTCGGGCTTGCCGTCATGCTTGAACTCCTCGCGGTCTGCCTCGAACTTCTTGGCGGTGCAGGGCATTACGGCAAAGTTGAAGTTGTTCATGCCGTTGTCCTTCTCGCTCTCGATGATGACGGAGGACAGCATGTGCATGGGCGAACGGCAGGTGGAGACATAGGGCATAATCTCGGGATACTTTGTTTCAACAAAGCGGATCCAGCCGGGGCAGCAGGAGGTAAACATGGGCATTCCAAGGTTCCTTGCGTGGAACTCGAGAAATTCTGCGGACTCTTCCATGATGGTAAGGTCTGCGCTGACGGAGGTGTCATAGACCCTGTCTACGCCGATCCTATGCAGCGCAGCAACGATCTTGCCCATGACATCGGTACCCTCGGCCATGCCGAGCTCTTTGCCGAACGCAACGCGGACTGCGGGAGCGATCTGAGCGGTGACAAAGGTGTTCTTGTCGGCGATAGCGTCCCAGATCTTGTTGATATCCTGCTTGATGGTGATCGCGCCTACGGGGCAGACTGCCGCGCACTGACCGCAGCCGACGCAGGAGGTATCAGCGATGGGCTTTTCGAAGGAGGTGCTGATGAGCATATGGGATCCGCGGTATGCATAGTGGATGGCACCGACGGCCTGAACCTCGTTGCACATCCTTACACACTTGCCGCAGAGGACGCACTTGCTGGCGTCGCGGGCGATGCTGACGGAGGAATAGTCCCTCTTGTCCTTGGAGGTGTTGGGGAAACGTACATTGGTAACGCCGTAACGCTCTGCCAGCTCCTGGAGCTTGCAGCTGCCGCTCTTGGGGCAGGTTGGGCACTCAACGCAGTGGTTTGCAAGCAGCAGCTCAATGATGTTCCTGCGATACTTGCGGAGCCTTGCGGTGTTGGTGTAGATGACCATACCGTCACGGGGCTGAGCGGAGCAGGCAGCGTCAAGACCGCCGCGCTCGTTCTCAAACATGCACAGGCGGCATGCGCCGTAGATGGAGAGGTCGGGGTGATAGCAAAGGGTGGGCATATCGATGCCGGCCTTGCGGATTACTTGAAGAACGGTCTTTTCGCCGTTGAGCTCAACACGAATACCGTCGATTGTCATGAATTGCTTTTCCATTGATTATTCCTCCCTGATTGCGTGGAACGGACAAGTCTCGATGCAGGCGCCGCAGCGGATGCACTTTTCGCTGTCGATACTGAAGGGCTTCTTGATCTCGCCGCTGATCGCGGATACGGGGCACTGTCTTGCGCACTTGGAGCAGCCGCGGCAGACTTCGGGATCGATAACGATCTTCCTGAGCTTGTGGCAGGTCTTGGTTGCGCAGTGCTTATCCCTGATATGCTCCTCATACTCTTCGCGGAAGTTCTTGATGGTGCTTACGACGGGGTTGGGAGCGGATTTGCCGAGGCCGCACAGAGCGGTCGAGGATATGGTGTCGGCAAGCTCGAGCAGCAGCTCGATATCGCCTTCACGGCCTTTGCCCGCAACGATGCGCTCAAGGATCTCAAGCATACGCTTGGTGCCCTCGCGGCAGGGGGTGCACTTGCCGCAGGATTCGCTCTGGGTGAAGTTCATGAAGAACCTTGCAACCTCTACCATGCAGGTCTTATCGTCCATAACGACCAGACCGCCGGAGCCGATCATTGCGCCAACCTTCTTGAGGGAGTCGAAATCAAGGGGGGTGTCCATATTGGCAGTGGTCAGACAGCCGCCGGAAGGTCCGCCGATCTGAACGGCCTTAAAGTTGCCGCCGCCGCGGATGCCGCCGCCGATGTCATAGATGATCTCGCGGAGGGTGGTGCCCATGGGGACCTCGATAAGTCCGGTGTTGGCGATGTTGCCGGTGAGCGCGAAGATCTTCGTGCCGGGGCTTCCCTCGTCCCTTCCGATGGACCTGTACCACTGCGCGCCCCTGTTGATGATGGAGGAAACGTTGGCATAGGTCTCAACGTTGTTGAGAACGGTGGGCTTCTCAAACAAACCGTGTTCTACGGTGCGGGGGGGCTTGGTACGGGGCATACCGCGCTTACCCTCGATGGAGGCGGTAAGCGCAGAGCCTTCGCCGCAGACGAATGCGCCTGCGCCGCAGTTGATGCGGATGGTGAAATTGAAATCGGAGCCGAGGATATGCTCGCCGAGAAGGCCTGCTTCCTCAGCCTGTGCGATAGCGTTGCGGAGCCTTGCGACGGCAAGGGGGTATTCTGCACGAACGTAGATGTAGCCGTATTCTGCGCCGGTGGCAATACCTGCGATCATCATGCCTTCGAGCATACGATGGGGGTCGCCCTCCATGACGGAGCGGTCCATGAATGCGCCGGGGTCACCCTCGTCGCCGTTGCATACGACGTACTTGGGCAGTTCCTTCTGACGGCGTACCTGGCTCCACTTCTTGCCGGTGGGGAATCCTCCGCCGCCCCTGCCCCTAAGGTTGGACTCGGTAATCTCGTTGACGATCTCGTCGCCGGTCATATCGAACAGCGCCTTTTCAAATGCGATGTAACCGCCGTTGGCGATGTACTCCTTGATGGAGGTGGAGTCCATCTTGCCGGCAAGCTCACGAACGACCATCTTCTGCTTCTTGAAGAAGGGGATGTCGTCACGGCGTGCATAGGTCTCGCCGTCCTGGGTGAACAGCAGCCTTTCGATTATCTCGCCCTTGAGGATGGTCTTTTCGACTATCTCTTCACAGTCGCTGACCTGAACCTTGGTATACAGCCAGCCCTCGGGCTCGATCCTGATGAGGGGACCGCGCTCGCAGATGCCGTGGCAGGAGCACTTCTTGAGTCCGACCTTTTCCTTGCCGATGTTTTCGGGGTCTTCGGAGATCTCCACGGATACGGGAATGTTCCTCTCCTCCATTATCCTCTTCAGCTCTTCGAACACGTCGAGCGAGCCGATGGAAACGCAGCCGGTCTCACCGCAAACGAGGATGCGGCGGGTTTCTGCTGCCATTGCGTTCTGATAAGCAAGACGCGCGAGGTCGAGCTCCTGACGATTATTGAACTTAAGCATTAGCTTCTTCCTCCTTGATAGCTTTGATGATTTCAGCTGCCTTTTCCTTGGTCATGGCGGGGTATACCTTGCCGTTTACGGTCATAGCGGGAGCAAGACCGCATGCGCCGAGGCAGGAAACGATCTCAACGGTGAAGAGACCATCGTCGGTGGTCGTTCTGCCCTCGGGGAGGTTCAGTTCCTCGCGGAGGAATTTGAGCACGTCGGTGGAATGGCGTACATGGCAGGCGGTACCGTCGCATACGCGGATGACGCACTTGCCCTTGGGCTCGAGAGAGAAGTTCTCATAGAAGGTCGCAACGCCGTAAAGCATTGCTTCGCTTACCTTCAGCTCCTGGGCGAGATAGGGGAACGCTTCCTTGGGGAGGTATCCAAAATGCGCCTGGACTTCCTGGAGGATGGTAACGATCATGGTCTCACTGTAATCATGATTCTTGAGGATCTCATCGATCGTACCGTAGTCAAACTTTTGTTCCATTGTTTATCTCCTTATTATATTGATTATTACATGCAGCACCCTCTAAAAAGCTGAGCCCGGCAGGTCAAACCCACCGAGCCCATAGCTTAATTCAAGCTGCTCGGCAGAGAGTTAGTCTGCAAAACAATACCTATATTCAAATCGAAGCAGGATTATTTGTCGGAAAGATACTCGTCGATAGCCTTTGCCGCTGCCTTGCCTGCGCCCATGGCGGAGATAACGGTAGCTGCGCCGGTAACCGCGTCGCCGCCGGCATAAACGCCTTCTCGGCTGGTCTTTCCGGTACCCTCTTCAACGATGATGCCGCCCTTCTTGTTGACGTCAAGGCCCTTGGTGGTGGACTTGATTAGGGGGTTGGGGCTGGTGCCGATAGCGATTACGACGGTATCGACATCGAGAACGAACTCGCTGCCCTCAACGGGGATGGGACGGCGGCGGCCCTTTTCGTCAGGCTCGCCAAGCTCCATGCGGATGCACTTCATGCCGACTACGCAGCCGTTCTTCGGGTCGCGCCTGTCGTCGGGATTGTGGTAGCCGAGGATCTCAACGGGGTTGTTGAGAAGACGGAAGTCAACGCCTTCCTCCATTGCGTGCTCAACCTCTTCCTTCCTTGCGGGAAGCTCTTCGAGGGAGCGGCGGTAGACGATGTAAACATGCTCTGCGCCGAGACGGAGCGCGGTCCTTGCGGCGTCCATAGCAACGTTGCCGCCGCCGACGACTGCCACATTGCCGCCCTTCATGATGGGGGTCACGGGGTCATCGAGATATGCCTTCATGAGGTTGGAGCGGGTGAGGAATTCGTTGGCGGAGTAAACGCCCTTGTATGCCTCGCCGGGGATGTTCATGAAGTTGGGAAGGCCTGCGCCGGAGCCGACGAATACGGCCTCAAAGCCCTGCTCGAACAGCTCGTCGATGGTGAGGGTCTTGCCGATGACGATGTTGGTCTCAACGTCAACGCCCATGGCGATGAGGTTGTCGACTTCCTTCTGAACTATCCTCTTGGGAAGACGGAATTCGGGAATACCATAGACGAGAACGCCGCCTGCGGTATGGAGAGCTTCATAAACGGTGACCTTGTAGCCCTTCTTGGCGAGGTCGCCTGCGCAGGTGAGGCCGGAGGGGCCGGATCCTACGATGGCAACGCGGTGGCCGTTGGAGGGAGCGACTTCGGGAGCTTCGGTGCTGTGGGCATTGTGCCAGTCGGCAACGAATCTTTCAAGCCTGCCGATGCCGACGGGTTCGCCCTTGATGCCGCGAACGCACTTGGATTCGCACTGGGATTCCTGGGGGCATACCCTGCCGCAGACTGCGGGGAGGGATGAGGTCTTGCTGATCACCTGATAAGCGCCCTCGAAATCACCTTCCTTGATCTTGGAGATGAATTCGGGGATATGGATGTTAACGGGGCAGCCGTTGGAGCAGGGCATATTCTTGCAGTTGAGGCAGCGCAGCGCCTCGTCAAGCGCCATCTCCTCGGTATAGCCGATAGCAACTTCATCAAAATTATGCGCCCTGACCTTGGGGTCCTGGCTGGGCATGGGGTTCTTTTTGGGGCTCATGTTAGGCATATTACTTTACCTCCTTCTTGAACAGGTTGCATGCTTCCTCGTGAGCGTGACGCTCGAAACCGAAGTACATGGTGCCTCTGGACATTGCTTCGTCAAAGTCAACTTCGTAGCCGTTGAAATCGGGGCCGTCAACGCAGGCGAACTTGGTGATCCTTTCGCCGTCCCTGTTGAGGGTAAGACGGCAGCCGCCGCACATTCCGGTACCGTCGATCATGATGGGGTTCATGGAAACGGTGCAGGGGATCCCGGTGGGCTTGGTTGCGGCAACGACGAACTTCATCATGATCAACGGACCGATGGTGATAACTTCGTCAAAGGTCTGTCCCTCTGCGAACATCTCGTTGAGGGGAACGCAGACATTGCCGTGCCTGCCGTAGGAGCCGTCGTCGGTCATGACATAGAGCTTGTCGGAGCAGGCTTTGAACTCGTCCTCGAGGATGAGCAGATCCTTGGTGCGGAATCCGATAACGCTGGTCACCTTGCAGCCCATCTCATGCAGCTTCTGTGCGATGGGAAGAGCGATAGCGCAGCCGACGCCGCCGCCGACGATGCAGACGTTCTTGAGACCCTCAAGATGGGTGGCAACGCCGAGGGGACCGACGAAGTCCTGAATGTACTCGCCGACCTGCTTGTGGTTGAGCTTTTCGGTAGTTGCGCCGACAACCTGGAAAATGATCCTTACGGTGCCTGCCTCGCGGTCATAGTGAGCGATGGTAAGGGGGATACGCTCGCCGTCAGCATCAACGCGCAGGATGATGAACTGACCGGGCTCGGCCTTTGCCGCAACGAGGGGAGCTTCAATGTCCATCATCGTTACGGTGGGGTTGAGTTCTTTCTTTGCTACGATTTTGTACATTTTTGTTTTGCAATTCCTTTCAAAAAAATCGCTTAGACCATGCCGTACGGCAGGATCATGATTTGCGGATAGACCCGTTCAATTTAGGAAACCTCCGCGCGCTTCGGCAAAAAACATTCGTTTCATGCAGAAACACAGCAAAAAATCCCTTAATTGCCGTTCGGATTCATTATAATAGCATAGAAATAAAAAGTCAACAGCAATTAAGTGTATAATTCATCTATTGCAAGGAAAAACGGGCCGATAACAATATAATTTTTTGTATTTAATTTTGACGGAGAATGAAAGACCCGGAGGGGGCCGTATCCTGCCCAAAAGTACGACATAAAGCCCGATATCAAGCACGGATATGTTTGCACCTTTACGGTATTTCAGCTTCTTTATGGTTTCCGACGAAGCATGACTTCACTTCGCCTTGAAAACCGATTGTCTGCCATGCAGCGAAAAAAATGCCTCCGCATGTAAAGGCATACGGAGACAAAACTTTCCGGAAAATACAAATCCGGCGTATTGCGTTCAAATATGAGAAATCAAAATGCTGCTTTCGGCATAAGGGCTGCGTCAGTTAAATCCGTATTTTGCGCCGCCGTACACGCCGTCAAGCACCTCGTCGCCGATCTCGGTAAAGTCCCCGATAACCACTGTGCAGGTCTTTATCTCGCCGTCACGGAAGAACTCAATCTCCAGGCTGTCGCCGATGCTGTGGGCGCGAACAATAGCAACGAATTCGTCGGAGGTGGTTATCGCCGTTCCGTCGACCTTTGTGATGATGTCATCGGCGTAAAGCCCGGCCTTGTGGCAGGGGCCGTCCCTGACCACCTTGTAGACGAGAACGCCCTGCGGAATGCCGTACTGCTCCGCGCGTTCAGGTTCGATGGTTATGACGCTGAGTCCGATGCCGGGCTGGCCGCTCGTGCCGTTTTTGACGATGCCGTTCGCGACCTCCATTACCCTGTTCATCGGGAGTGCGAAGCCGAGGCCGTCTGCGGAAATGGGCTTTCCGTCGTCATCATAACCTGCGGCGACGGTCTTTGCGGAGTTGATGCCGATAACATATCCGTTCATGTCGAACAGAGGGCCTCCGCTGTTGCCGGGATTGATGGCTGCGTCTATCTGGATGTAGCTGTTGACGATGCCGTTCACGTTGACATTGCGGTCAACTGAGCCTACGATGCCGAAGGTTGCGGTGAAATCGAGCTCCTGCCCTGTGGGATGGCCTATCGTCATGACGAACTGGCCGACCTTTACGCCTGCCGAATCCCCGATGGGAAGGGCGTTGAAGCCGCTGCCCTCGATGCGGAGAACCGCAATATCCGTCATTGAGTCCCTACCTATAAGCTCCGCCTCATAGGTAGTCCCGTCATACAGCTCCACGATGATGGTCACCGCATCCCTTACAACATGCTCGTTGGTGAGTATGAAGCCGTCGTCGGTGTAGAAAAAGCCTGCTCCGATGCCGGTAAGGTGTGAGGAGGTGATCTTTTCGCTGTCATAGTTTTTGACGAGCACGACTCCGGTCACCGAACGGTCATAAATCTCCGTTAACCTGCCATCGGCGATAAGCGACACGGAGGAGCCGTTATTCGGGCTTCCCGGCTGCGGAGAGGGCGTGAGTGATGACGAATGTTCGCCCAAGAGCAGCGTTCCTCGTGAGAGCAGCCCGGCAAATACCACGCCGGAGGCGATCAATGCGCCGATAAGCAGGAATACGACTGCGGTCAGCACGATGGTTCCGCCATTGGACCTGTGCTTATGCACGATGATGGTCTCGCTTTTGAGCACGCCGTCCTCACAGGTGTGCGTGGTGGTGGAGATCTGCCTGCCAGGGGTGTATTCTTCCTCTATGCGGCGCCTGCATTCCGCCCAGCTTTCGGCATCGAATGCCGCGGCTTTTCCGTTTTTCCCGGTTTTTTTCA
>ULTO01011306.1_pt1 | contig 22621 bp, 25 predicted proteins | sample 1957601 | NCBI WGS metagenome assembly ULTO01 (sample SAMEA4835734, study PRJEB28245) | human gut metagenome | biome: gut microbiome; material: fecal sample | place: Denmark | collected 2008 | reverse complement strand
TTAAAAAAGAATTTTGATAAGAATGGAACAAGACGATAAATTGTTATTTAATGAAAGTGACAAAACGGAATTTTTTAAACGAAGCGATTTGGCTGGGGACGAAACACAAGATGAGGAACAGGAGGAGATGTGAGCAGTATGGTTTTAAAATGTAATAATTGTGGCAAAGAGTTTAAACATGGAATTTCAGGAAATATGATTATATTTTGTCCATTTTGTAAAAAAAGCACAGGTTCTATCTCGGATTATGGTTTTGGTTCCATCGTGCCGTGTGATATATATTTGGGAGAGAAGATTATTGCCTCGATACCTTCAATGAATGAACTTATATCGAAAGAGTTTGGGATAAAAAAAACTTTGTGTGGTAAGTATAAGAATCTTGAGATATATTCTGAAGCAGAAAAAATTATAGGTGAAATATTAAGTTAAGTGTTAACTGCAAATTGAAATTATGTTGATGCAATGAAATCGACAATTTCAAGTTGATTGAAATCTTTAGAGGTGATAAATATGCTTGAGACAAATAGATTATTAATACGAAATTTTGTGTTGCAAGATACACATTCCTGCCTTGAGGGGTGGGGAAAAGATAAAAAGCTTGGAAAATATATACTTGGTTATCCAGCAGAAGAAAAGCAGATGGAAGCATTTGTAGATGCTTGGTCGAGGAATAAAAATGCATGGCTTATTTTGGAAAAAGAGAGTAAGAATTGTATAGGATATGTAACGATTGATATACCGTACATACAGCTTGGAATTGGAGAGATAGGGTATGTGATTGGTGAACATTTTCAAAATAAAGGGTACGCATTTGAGGCGTTACAGTGCATTATTCAAGAATATTTGGTGAAAAGAGATATGTATATGCTTGAAGCAAAATATAATATAAGTAATACGGCTTCTGGAAAATTATTGAAAAAACTGGGCTTTCAATTTGATGGAGAGCTTAGAAACAGAAGAATTGATATTGCCTCGGGAGAACGCAAAAACTTGGTAATTTGTTCTATTACAAAGGAAGAATTGAAATCACAATTAAAATCCAATAGATAAAATAACTAGAAATAATTATATAGATATAAAATATTTTTAATTATCAAAGATAATACTTTGGAATTTATGGAGGTGCGCAGCATAATATGAGTAGATATAAAACATTTTTATTATTAGGACTTATATTGGTTATATTGACAGGATGCAGCAATACATTTGCTAAAAAGGAATATTATGACACAGCTAAGATTGCAGTAATAGAAGATAGATATTCAAAAGAAAGTTCTGTTTTTAATCCAATAGATAAAGGTTATTCATTAGAAGTGAAAAAGTTTGATGGCCGTCAAACTTTATGGAAAAAAACACTTGATAATGATGAAGATATTAATATCGAAATAAAACTAAGTTTATCGGAAGGTGCTGTTAAAATTGTTCATGTAGATGAAGATGGATATGTTACAACAATAATCGAATGTACTCCAGATAATTGTGTAGAGGAGTATGTTGTAAAAACGGTATCCTTGAAGAAAGGGCTTAATAGTATAAAAATTGTTGGATATGAGTGTAAAAATATTGATTTAAAATTATTATCATCAGATTTAAAGTAAAAATATCAGAAAAATTACAGAAAGATAATGATTTCTGTGGATGTTGTAGTGGCATTGGTATTTAGTGTATTAATTATGATTGTGTGTTAAGAGTTATTTGAAAGGAAGATAGAGCATGGGACTATTTGGAAAAAGCAGAAATGAAAAAGAAAAGGAATATATGGAAAAAATAGATGTTCCATCATGTTTAAAAGAAAATTTTGAATTAAATATTGCTGAGGTGTTTACGATTGTTGGAGTTGGTACCATTGCAACTGGAAATGTAATTGCAGGAATGTGTAGGGTTGGTGAAAAAGCATACATAAATAAAATAAATGGAGATATTTTAGAAACCACAATTACTGCGATTGATGCACATACAAAAGATAGAAAACCAAATAACTGCGGATATAAGACTGAGCATATAGGTGTTGGATTGCGTGGAATATCAAAAGAACAGTTAGAAAAGGGTGATAAGATAATAGTGAAAAATGCAAATATATACAGAATGTAATGCACAACTTCAAATTTGGTTAATGGAAGGAGAAGATTTATGGGCTTGTTAAAGAAGAAACAGACGATAGAAAAAAATGAGATAGGTAACAAGATACTAAAGGAAAATATTGCTGAGGCTGCATTAGGACAATTATGTGCCGGCAAGGATTATGAAACATTAGCATATACTAAAGTGGAGTTTGGTTATCTTTTTGATATAGAAAATCACGGAATTGAATCATTATTCAAAGTGATAACAGATAAAGATACATGCTATTTTGCAGTACAGGGTACTAATCTTTTAAGACTTACACTAAATGAGGAACTATATAAAGGTTATGTAGATGCCTTTTATGACATAAGAAAGCCAGAAATAATAAGTTAAAAAACATCAAGAGTAGAGAATATAGAGCAATATAATTGTGAAGTGTCCAATCTGTGGCTTTTAGCAGCAGGTATGTTGAAATTGATAGGCGTTCCTATATTGTTTTGTGAACAGAGTTCATCTATATTAATATTTATGACTTTAGCAGTGGTAATACTTGTTTTGCTTGTGATAGTTATATATTTAAAATTGAGAAAAATGTAAGAAATAGATAAATTCAGTTTGTGTATCTGAAAAATAAAATTTGTTTTAATTTAGGAGAATAAGAATGCTGAGATTAAGACCATACAAAAGCTGTGATGCAGATTTGATTGCAGGATGGATAAAGGATAAGAAGATTTTTCAAAATTGGGGTGGAGAGCGGTTTGGTAATTATCCAGTAACATCCAATGTTATAGATGGAAAATACAGTAGAAATAATGGAGATTGTGTTGAGCCAGATAATTTCTATCCATGGACAGTTATTGATGATGACAATAGAGTAGTTGGTCATTTTATTATGAGATATATAGGGGGAGATAATAGAAAACTGCGTTTTGGATGGGTTATTGTGGATGATACACTTCGTGGAAAAGGATATGGGAAAGAAATGCTTTTATTAGGGTTGAAGTATGCTTTTGACATTTTTAAAGTTGAGAGAGTAACTATTGGAGTTTTTGAAAACAATAAATCAGCTTATTGGTGTTATAGGAAAGTAGGGTTTATCGAAACAGAAATTGTACAAGGTGAGCCTTGGAATATTGTTGAAATGGAAATCACAAAGAGTAGATATTATGAAAATTAATCTAAGAAAAGGAGATAGAAAAATGGATAAAAAATGTACAAAATGTGGAGGAGAATTGATTAGTACCCGTTTGTCTACAGGAGCACACCTGCTTGTAGTAACACCAACAGAAGATGAGAAGAAGTTTAAACCAAGATATTCAAGAATCCTTTGTGATACTTGTACTAAGTGTGGAAATATTGAAAACATTCGTGCTGAAGAATTAGACAGGCTACAATAGCCTATTAAAAAGAAAAAATAGTATAAAGAATATTAAGGTTTATTCCGATAATAGAAACAGATAGATTTGTTATCAACCCACGAAACGGATTTTGTGTGGTAAACTCAAGGATAGAGGTGAAAACAATGGCTTCAATTATAGGAACATATTTTCAAAGAAATTCTAGCTCGATATTCCCAAACAATAATACTGGTACAAAGAGCAAAAATATGTCAAATGTGTCAAATAATAAAAAAGACATAAATGACAAATTAAGATTGTTTTCAAAAACGGAGCAGAACTCTGGTTTTAGCTCCTCTAATAGTGTTGGAATTAATTCTATAATTACCAGTAGTCAAAGCTATGCTGAACAGTTAAGGGTACAAAGACAGCAGACCCAGGCTACATCTCTTAAATTAAAAAAGCTGAAATATAGATTTAAGAATATTTCTTCAAAAATAATAAGAAGTAAGACCTCCTATGCTGCAAAACAGGTTGCAGGTCAGGCAAGACGAGAGGTTTTAAGACTTAAAAATGAAAAAAAGCAAAGTGGTGAGGATAGCGCTGAGCTTGATGCAGCAATAGCACACGCAAAGACTATGGAGCGTGTAGCAAAGAAAAAGGCGAAACATCTTGAAGAAGAGGAAATGATTAAGGTAAGTGGCGGACCTTGTGCTGATAGATTAGTAGAGGAAGAAGAAAAACTCGAGGATACAAATGATTTATCAGAGGCAGTAAGTAGTCAAGAGGCTGGTTATGAGCAGGAGCAGGAAATATCCTATGATGAAATGGCAAAAATGATGTCTGAATTATCAGAAAATATGCAGGCTATGATAGAAAATATGCAGGCTATGTCAGAGGCAATGTCGCAGGATATGGAATCTATGACAGAGGATATGCAGGATTTACTAGAGGATGTTGGCTTAGGAGAGCTTACAGAGGCAATAACACCTTCTGGAGAAGAAATTGACCCAGAGGATTTAAAACAGTTAAAAATCAAGCATCGTAACAAGGAAATGCAGGAAATTGCAAAGGCAGATGCAGAATATTTAAAGGCAATATTTGATATTTTAGAAAAAGGAAAAGACAGTGGAGTTAGTATAGAAGCTTCTGTGAAAAATACTGTACCAAGTCAAACTGTGGCTGTACCACAGGTGTCAGTAAAACAAACCATTGCTGATGAAAAAATATTACCACAGGCTTCGGCAGTACAAACTACCCAGCCACAAGGAGCAGCATTTGCAGCAGGAGGAATTGTGGCAGAGCCAGTAATAAATATTACTGTATAGGTTTATAAATAATTGATTTACGACACAGAAAAAACATACTTTTAATGTAATTGGTTATTGCTACAAAAAAAGCTTTGGTATATACTTATTAGGAAAAATATACAAGTTCAGCTTGTAGGAGGTATATTATGAATTTTGATACATTACAAAAAGATTTAATTGCTGCCATGAAGGCAAAGGATAAAGAAAGAAAGGAAACTATATCATCATTAGTTTCAGCCGTTAAAAAATTAGCTATAGATGAAGGAAAGAGAGATAATATTCCTGATGAATTAGTTGATAGAGCTATTTTAAAGGAATTAAAGTCTGTAAAGGAGCAGGTTGAAACCTGTCCAGATGACAGAGCAGAGCTTAAAGCCCAGTATACATTCAGACAGAGTGTTATTGAGGAATATGCTCCAAAGATGTTAAGTGAAGATGAAATCAGAGCTGTTTTAAATGAAAAATATGCAGAAGTAATAGCTACAAAAAATAAAGGTGCAATTATGAAGGCTGTTATGGGCGAGCTTAAGGGCAAAGCAGACGGAAAAGTTATTAGCAGCGTTGTAGCAGATATTTGCAAATAGGAGAGGTTATGAGCAACAAAAATAAAAAGGTTATTACCAACAACACAGGAAAAACTAACAAAGGGTCAGACAAAAAAACAGCAAATAAAAATAAGGCAATAGTTATAAGTATTATAGCTGTTGTTATAGCAGCTATAGCTGTGATTGCAATAGTTATTGCTTTAAGTAAGGACGATAACAAGTCTGGTGATAGTGCAGAATATGGAAAAACAAAAATTCCAGAAACTATCTGCCAATACAGTGAGCCTACTAAGGGCGAATTAGTTGCTGAGCTTTATATTAAAAACTATGGTGTAATAAAAGTAAAGTTTTTTGAAACAGAAGCACCAAAGGCTGTAGAAAATTTTGTTAAGCACGCAAAGGAAGGCTATTATGACGGAGTTACCTTCCACAGAGTTATTGATGATTTTATGATTCAAGGCGGAGATCCAACAGGCACCGGCAGAGGTGGCGAAAGTATCTGGGGTGTGGATTTTGCCGACGAAATCTCAAAACATTTAATGCCTGTAAGGGGTGCTTTGTGTATGGCAAATACAGGACAGGAAAGCTCCAACAGCTCACAGTTTTTCATTGTTCAATCAAAGAAAGCACAGGATACTTATGTTGAACAGTTAAAAAAGCTTGGTGTAGATACTGATTTAGTGGATTATTATGAGAAGAATGGTGGTGCAGGCTGGTTATATGGTGCGCATACTGTTTTTGGACAGGTATACGAAGGTATGGATATTGTAGAAAATATAGCGATGGCAAGTACAGATGCAAGTGATAAACCACTAGAAGATGTAATTATAGAAAAAATATTGGTTAAGGAATATTAATAAATGTCAAAAAAAAGTTATATTGTAGATGGTTTTTGCTTTGATTTAGAAAGCAATGCAAAAGAAGCTGAAAATGAGAAAAAAGGGATAGCTTATATAAAACAAAAGATAGATTACAAAAATCCTTCTTCAGCACTTGCTACATACAATATGATTAATGAAAAAGGATTATTTAAAACACCCTTAGGCATAAGCTTTATGTATGAGGTAAGAACCAATATTATAAAAAATGGTGTTAAAGAGGCGGATGTTCCTCCAATTATTCTAAAAACTGGCACAAATAGAGATAAAAGGTCAGAGGCTTCAGTTTCTCCTTTTAAAGCCAGATTTGTTAATATGCTTATTTTAAATGCTATATTGCTTGTAATGTTTGTGATTTTTGCAGTTATTGCAAGTAATAGCAAAAACCTGAATATTATTAATTATCAAAATAGAATAGATGCTCAGTATAGAGATTTAGAAAACAGTCTTAATGATTGGAGCAGAGAGCTTAAGATAAAAGAACAGCAGTTAAATGAGCGAGAAAGTGAGCTGCAAGATCAATAGTGAGGTAATATTATGTCAGATTTAAAAATATTATTGGTTGATGATGAAGCAAGAATGAGAAAGTTAGTCAAAGACTTTCTTGTAAAAAAAGGATATGTAATTTTAGAAGCAGGCGATGGAGAGGAGGCATTAGAGGTATTTTATAAAAATAATGATATATCACTTATTTTGTTAGATGTTATGCTGCCAAAGCTGGATGGCTTTAGTGTGCTTAGGGAAATACGAAATGTATCAAAGGTGCCAGTTATTATTCTTACGGCAAAGGGAGAAGAGGAGGACGAGCTTAAAGGCTTTGAGTTAGGTGTAGACGAATATATATCAAAGCCCTTTAGTCCTAAAATATTATCTGCAAGAGTTGATGCACTGCTTAGACGAGCAAATAAGCTGGATGACGGTGTTATCACAGCAGGCAATATAGAAGTAAACAAAACCTCACACATCGTTAAGGTATGTGGCAATCCAGTAGAGCTAAGCTATAAGGAATTTGAACTGCTGGTTTACTTTATTGAAAATAAAGGCATTGCATTATCAAGAGAAAAAATTCTCAATAATGTATGGAATTATGACTATTTTGGTGATGCCAGAACTATAGATACCCATGTGAAAAAGCTGCGTGCAAAGCTTACCAAGGATGCAGATTACATAAAGACCATATGGGGTATGGGCTATAAATTTGAAGTTGAATGAAGGTGAATGGTTATGAAAAAGCATTTAAGTATAAGGTTGGCAGTTATTCTGTGTGGAATGACTGCCAGTATTGTTTTATTAAGCTGGTTTTTAAATACATTATTTTTGGAAAAATATTATAAAAATGTAAAGTCAAGAGCAATGGAGGACACCTTTGAAATGGTCAATGACTATTTCAATAACGATGCAGAAAAACAGTATAGTGAGCGGACTATAATTACCCAGTGTGAGAAGGAGAGTATTTCTGTGCTGGTAATTGATTCCTCGCTTAGAATTAAATTGAGCAGTGGCTTTAGCGTAGAGGGAGATAATTTACTGCAAAGACTAAAGGATTTAATATTTGACGGGAAATCATCTCCTGAGGACATTATTGTGAAAAAGGACAATTATGAATTGTATGAAATATGTGACAGTAGTACAAAAGGTGAATATTTAGAGGTATATGGCTCATTGGATAATGGTGACATTTTGGTCATGCGTTCTTCTATTGACGGAATTAAAAATTCAGTAAATGTATATCATAGATTTTTTGTATATGTGGGATTTGCGCTTATAGTAATATGTATTTTTATAATTATGTTTGTTGCCAGAAATGTTGCAAAGCCTATAAAAAATCTTGCTGATATTTCAACTAAAATGAGCCATTTGGATTTTTCGGCAAAGTATGAGGGCGATGCCCATGATGAAATTGGTATGCTGGGCAATAGTATGAATATAATGTCCGATAAGCTGTGTGAATCAATATCCGAGCTTAAAAATGCAAATATTAAGCTTCAGTCAGATTTAGAGGAGAAGGTTAAAATAGATGAGATGCGAAAGGAATTTATATCTAATGTATCCCACGAATTAAAAACGCCTATTGCGCTTATATCTGGCTATGCTGAGGGACTTAAGGAGTGTATTAATGATGATGACCAGCAAAGCAGGGATTTTTATTGTGATGTAATTATTGATGAGGCATCAAAAATGAATAAAATGGTGATGAAGCTGTTGACCTTAAATCAAATTGAGTTTGGTGGTATGCAGGTGGATATGGAAAGGTTTGATATAATTGAATTAATAGAACAGATTCTGGCCAATTTTAAGGTTATGTTTGATGAGAAAAATATCAGAGTAGTGTTTGATAATTCAACGCCTTGTTATGTATGGACAGATGAATTTCAAATTTCTGAGGTGCTTACAAATTATATAAGTAATGCCATTAACCATATAGACGGAGAAAAAATAATATTTATTACCATTTCAGACGACGGTGATAAGGTTACAGTAAATGTAAGAAATACTGGTAAAAATATACCTGATAGTGAGCTTGAAAATATATGGGTTAAATTTTATAAGGTTGATAAGGCCAGAACAAGAGAATATGGTGGAAGTGGAATTGGCTTATCTATTGTTAAGGCAATTAGTAATGCTTTAAAGCAGAATTGTGGTGTTAGAAATACTACAGATGGTGTGGAATTTTTCTTTACTGTAGATAGTGCAAAAAATGATTAAAACAAAAGGTTTTTACTTGATGAATAGTAGGAAAAATGATAAAATAATAGTATATTTTGTAATATAATTCAGTTTAAGGTATGTGATAATATGAATATAAAAAAAGTAATGTCCATTGGTACTATCTGTATAAGTGTTTTTATGCTTACTGCCTGTGGAGATATAAATTTATCGTCCGAGGAGAAAAAACTCGTAGTTGATTATGCAGCTAATACTGTATTAAAACACGATAGAAATTATCAGAACAATTTGGCAAATGTTGAAATTGAGCCAGAAACAGAAACTGTTTGGCATTCTGAAAAGGAAAACACAACAACTGCCAATGATAATAACAACAATTCAAATAATCAGGGCGAGGATGAAACTACAGCTATAAATGTAGAAACAGATTTGAATGCAATTCTTAATTTAAAAGGCTTAGAGGTTACTTACAGTGACTATGTTATGACAGGTGCATATCCAACACAGTCGGATTTGGCGTTTGTCATTAATGCAGCACCAGGAGATAGTTTAATAGTTGTTAAGCTTAATGTAAAGAATACAACTTCAGGTGATATTAAGCTGGATATGCTAAGCAAAAATATGAAATTTAAAGGTATATTTAATAGCAAGGTCAAAACAAACTGTCAGACGACTATGCTTAGCAGTACATTTAATACCTATAAGGGCACTATAAAAGCTGGTGAGTCTAAGGAAATGGAGCTTGTGTTTGAGGTAAGCAAAAACAGCCTGCAAACTATATCAACCATTAAACTCGAGGTTACCAACGATAAGAATAGTGAAACAATTATATTAAAGAAATAATACATTTTAAATGTGCTTATAGAAGGAGGACACTATGGATACAAATATTTTATTAGAAAATGGAACAAATGAGCTAGAGGTTTTGGAATTTGTAGTCAATGGAAATCATTATGGCATAAATGTAGCTAAGGTTCGTGAAATTATAAGCTATGTGCCAGTTACACCGGTTCCAAATGCGCACCCTGCAATCGAAGGTATTTTTATGCCAAGAGATACAATGATTACAGCAATTAATCTGGAAAAGGTTTTAGGTTTTCCTGAGCAGCCAACAAAGTCTACAGATATGATGATTATTACAAATTTCAACAAGCTGAATATAGCCTTCCATGTTCATAGTGTGCTTGGAATACATAGAGTATCTTGGACAGATATAATAAAGCCTGATGCAACCTTATCAAACAAGGGTGTAAGTGTTGCAACTGGTATTATAAGAGTAGATGAAAAGCTGATTATTATATTAGATTTTGAAAAGATTGTTACAGATATTAGTCCGGAAACTGGATTAAAGGTTTCAGAAATAGATAGATTAGGCATTAGAAGCAGAAATGAGTCGCCTATCCTTATTGCAGAGGATTCGCCATTACTTAGCAAGCTTATAACAGACTCTCTTGTAAAGGCCGGCTATACAAATGTAATTGTTACAAATAATGGACAGGAAGCCTGGGACAAGCTTAACAGCCTCAGAACAGAGGGCAATGTATTAGAGAAGGTTAAATGTATTGTTACTGATATAGAGATGCCTTTAATGGACGGACATAGACTTACAAAGCTTGTAAAGACAGACGAAACCTTAAAGGAAATTCCACTTGTTATCTTCTCATCATTAGTAAATAATGAAATGAGAGTTAAGGGACAATCGTTAGGTGCAGATGCACAGTTATCTAAGCCGGAAATAGGAAATTTAGTTAAGATTATAGATGATTTAATTAAATAATCAGGCTATAGTCCAGCGTATTAGATAAGTTATAGCAAAAAGTGTTAATAACATTTTTTGCTATAATTATGTATGAAAAGGAAATATACTAAAATGAAATTAACAGTTAATGAATGTAAAGAAAAAATTGCAGATGCAGATATGGTGCTTATTGGGCTAGGCAAGGAGCTGGAGCCCGATTTTGAGGCTGTATTAAAATCAAACGACATTTATAATCGTTTTAAGGATGATGTAGATTCTATGGAGCAGACAGAGGGTGTATGGCTTGAGTACGCTATTTATTACCATGAATTAGTATCTATGAATAATCCTATTATCAATAAAAAGCGGGAGCTTATTAATAAATTAGCACAGGCTGTTGCTACAAAGAATATATTTGTTGTTTCCACCTGCGATTTAGATGTTGTCAGATATTCAGATTTTGATAAAGAAAGAATTGTTACTCCATGTGGAACTATTCTAAAAAAAGAATGTCATGTAGGCTGTAAGAAGGATGTATATTCGGCAGTAGAGGATTATGAAAAAATATACAAAAAGCTTACATCTATGTATAAGGCAGATGAATTTGATGTAATGAGTATTATGAATGTTATTCCTATTTGCGAAAAGTGTGAGGCAACTATGGAGCCAAACCTTTTGAAAATGGTAAGCTATTCAGATGAAGGCTACCTGAAAAAATGGGAGCTATATAATAAATGGTTGTCTGGAACTGTTAATAGAAAATTGGTTATGCTGGAATTGGGCGAGAATTTTAATACACCAACAGTTATTAGATGGCCTTTTGAAAAAATTGCATTAATTAACAAAAAATCATTACTTATTAGAGTGAATAAAAAGTTTCCTATGCTTGTTCCAGAAATATCAGAAACAGCAGTTGCACTGGATATGACTTCAGAGGAATTTATAGAGGAAATTTCAAAATAAAATAGAAAGGAGGCTCTATTATGGCAGATAAAAAAACAATGTCTGATGAAGATTATCTTGATAGCTTATTAAAATCTATTACTGGGTCTGAAAACAGTAAAGATGAGGAATATAAGGATAAAGATGAAAGTGATTTTGCAAAGGCATTAGAGAAAGAAATTGGATTAAAGGATGACGAGGATACCTTTTTAAATGATATAGAAAATGATTTATTTGCAAATGGAGAAGTCCTTTCAGAGGCAGGGCAGGAGGATGATGACGAGGACAATAGTATTGATGAGGTGAATGGTTATGAGGCTTTAACAGATACTGCTAAGTCAAATGATGATTTAAATGTTGCTGAAGTAGACAACAAGAAAAAAAAGAAGAACACAAAAAAAGGCTTATTTGGAAGAAACAAAAAGATTGTTATTTCGGATAATTCAGATAATACAGACGAAAATCAGGCAGAAAAACAGGCAGAAAAACAGGCAGAAAACCAGACAGAAAACCAGACAGAAAGCCAGACAGAAAAACAGGCAGAAAAACAGAGGGCAAGTATAGATACAACAGACAATTCAAATACACCAGAGGATACTGTTACGGAAAATACAGAGGCAGAGGATTTTGATGACTTTTCCTTAGACTTTGGAAATGATTACAATGACAATTTTGATATGGAATTTGATGAGGATAATGCTTCAAAATCAGAGGGTTCCTTAAATGAGGGTGCTGAAAATCCAGCAGAAGAAACTCCAGAAAATCAGGTAAGTGATTTGATGAATATAATGGGTATAACCGAAGAAGATGAAGAGGCTGGTGAGGAGAATAAAGGTAAGCCTAAAAAGAAAAAGAAGGAAAAGACTAAGAATAAAAAAGGCTTTTTCTCAAAGCACAAAAAGGAAAAAGATAGCGAGTCTGAGCTGAGCGGTGATTTAGAAAAAGGCGTTGATTTTTCAGATAATGAAGCACAAATGGGTAATAGCTCTGACAATGTGGATATTAATGCAAATGAGTCAGGTGATGCAGATATGTTCAACCTTGATGCTATTGCCAATAATGCTGAGTCTGATGATTATTCCTTTGGCTTAGATATGGATTTTGGGGAAGAAGAAAATCAGGATTTAGATGAAAATGAAAATCTTATCCGTCAAATGGACAGAGGAGAAATAGACGAGGAGGAAATATTAAGTGAGGAGGGCAAAGAGGAAAAAGGAAAGAAGAAGGAAAAGAAGAAAAAAGAGAAAAAGCCTAAAAAAGCAAAGGTTAAAAAGGTTAAAGCACCAAGGGTTAAAAAACCAAAGGAGCCAGATGAGATAATCCCAATTCCAAAGGTATTACTTATATTTTCTTTTTCATTTATTGTACTTTTAGTTATATGCTTGATTTTTGGCGGAAATCTAAAATATTATAATGAAAAAATGCAAAGAGCAACAACCTTTTATGTTAATAAAGATTATGAAGCTGCATACGGTGAAATTTCAGGTCTGTCTATAAGGGAAAAGGATCAGGATTTTTATAATCAGGTATTTACTGTAATGCTGGTTTCACATCAGTATACTGCTGGTAAAAATTTATTAGCAGTTGGTGATTATGAGCAGGCATTACACTCATATTTAAAGGGAATTGCAATGTATGACAAATATCAAAATCAAGCAAGAGATTTGAATTGCTTAGACGAAATGAATGGTGTGTTAGAACAGCTTAATAAAGAGCTCAATGATACTTTTGGATTAACTGAAAGTAAGGCCAGAGAGCTTAATCTTTTAGATAGTAAAGAAGAATATGCGTATAATGTGAGGACTTTAGCAAAAAAAATTATGGAAAAAAATCAGGAGGAAAACAGTAAATAAAAGAATAAGAAAAAGAATAAGTTATAAAAAAGATTTTGATGCTTTAATAAATCTTTTAAAAAGTGTACCTGTAGAAACAAAGATGCAAACTATAAAAACTATTAAAGATATGTGTAAAGGTGTTAGTTTGCCACAAGCAAGAAGCTTTGTAGAAAATGTTCCAAGTGTTATTATGACTGGATTGGTTTATTCAGAAGCTACAAGAGTAAAAAAAGTATTTACAGATATAGGTGTTGTAGCAGATATTGACAAAGATGAAAATGAAAATGCTATCTGGCAAAACGATACTCCTCTGTCAGTGCAGTCAAATGGGCAAAAAGAAGAAAATACACAAACAATAGGCTCACAATATTACAACACTAAATGTCCAACTTGTGGTTCAACTAATGTTCAGAAAATATCAGGCGTTAAGCGGTTATTCTCAGGATTGTTTGGGTTCATCAGGTGATAATGCAGGTAAGACAATGAAATGTAAAAGCTGTGGCTATGAATGGTAATGATATGTACATAAAATAATCAAAGGCGAAACAGATTTATCTATATGGAGTGATGGCAAAAGACACACCTATATATAGTAAATTTGAAATAGCATCTACTTTTGGAAGAGTGAGATGCTATTTTTTGTATTTGCTTAAAAATAACTCACCTGTTATACGGGCGAGTTTAAGGTAAGCTTTAGCTTCAAGTAAAAAAGCTCCATATTAATCTGAAAAATTTATTAACAAATTAGAACAACAAATATAGTAAGCAAATCGACAATGTGCTTATTATATGATACAATAATAAATGTTCACATTTCTAAACACCTTAGAAAAAGAAAGTATTTACTAATTACAATGTAAAAAAGACTGTAACAACATATAATAATTTGTAACAAAATGACATATAATAATATTTGAAACAGAAGATGTTTTGTTTAAAATGTCTATGTTTAGGAGAAAAAAGACTATGATTGCAATAATTGATTATGATGCTGGAAATCTTAAAAGTGTTGAAAAAGCACTGACCTTTTTAGGACAGGACAATATAGTGACCAGAGATAAGGATACAATATTATCAGCAGATAAGGTTATTTTACCCGGTGTTGGCAGTTTTGGCGACGCGATGGAAAAATTAAAAAAATACGGTTTAATTGACACAATAAATCAGGTCTGCGAAAAACAAATTCCATTTTTAGGTATTTGCTTAGGCTTACAGCTATTATTTAAAAATAGTGATGAGTCAAAGGGAGTGGCAGGGCTTGGAATATTAGACGGCAGCATTAAAAAAATCCCGGACAAGGCAGGCCTTAAAATACCTCATATTGGTTGGAATTCTATAGATATAAAGCCGGATGGAAGATTGTTTAAGGATATTCCTAATGAAGCTTATGTTTACTTTGTTCATTCATATTATTTAGAGGCACAGGACGAAAGTATTGTAAAAGCTGTAACAAATTACAGCACAAATATTCACGCATCGGTTGAAAAAGATAATATTTTTGCGTGTCAGTTTCACCCTGAAAAAAGTGGTGATATTGGACTTAAAATATTAGATAATTTTGCAAAGCTATAAAGAGGTGCCAATATGTTTACAAAGAGAATTATTCCATGTTTAGATGTAGATAATAACAGAGTAGTTAAGGGAATAAATTTTGTTAATTTGAAAGATGCAGGTGACCCTGTAGAGGTTGCAAAGGCATATGATAAGGCTGGGGCAGACGAACTGGTATTTTTGGATATTACAGCCTCAAGCGACCATAGAAAAACAGTAGTAGATATGGTTAGAAAGGTTGCTGAAAATGTTTTTATACCATTTACTGTAGGTGGTGGTATTAGAACTGTAGACGATTTTAAGGAAATACTTAGAGAGGGTGCTGATAAAGTGGCAGTAAATTCTGCTGCTATTGATAATCCAAGATTAGTTGCAGATGCAGCCTATAAATTTGGCAGTCAATGTGTTGTTGTCGCCATTGATGCTAAAAGAAGAAGTGATAATTCCGGCTGGAATATATTTAAACACGGTGGCCGCCTGGATACAGGAATTGATGCTGTAGAATGGGCAAAAAAGGTATGTGAACTAGGTGCAGGAGAAATACTTCTTACAAGTATGGACTGCGATGGCACAAAAAATGGATATGATATTGAACTTACAAATGCAGTATCAAGCGTAGTTAATATTCCTGTAATTGCTTCAGGTGGAGCAGGAACTAAGGAGCATTTTTACGAGGCGCTTACAAAGGGGAATGCAGACGCTGCCTTAGCAGCCTCTTTATTCCATTACAAGGAGCTGGAAATTAAGGATTTAAAGGAATACTTAAGCAGCCAAGGTGTTTCGGTCAGATTATAGGCTTAGCTTATAATTATTTGAAGTAAGAAAGGTAATATAGGTATTGTTATGGCAGCAATTAGTAATGATTGGTTAGAACCTTTAAAACCAGAATTTAAAAAGCCTTATTACATTAATTTGTATAAGAATATAAAAAAAGAATATAGTGAGCATGTTGTCTATCCACCAGCAGATGAAATATTTACAGCCTTTGAGCTGACACCATTATCTAGGGTAAAGGTGGTAATTATAGGACAGGATCCATATCATAATGTAAATCAGGCACATGGATTATCCTTTTCGGTTAAGCCACAGGTTGAAATTCCACCTTCATTACTTAATATATATAAGGAACTGCAGAGTGATTTAGGATGTTACATACCAGATAACGGATACCTTGTAAAGTGGGCAAAACAGGGCGTGTTAATGTTGAATTCAGTGCTTACTGTCAGAGCACATCAGGCGTTTTCACATCAAGGACTAGGCTGGGAGGAGTTTACTGATGCAGTAATCAGAATACTTGCTAATGAGGACAGGCCAATCGTATATTTATTGTGGGGAAAGCCAGCAGAAAAAAAAGCAATGGTGGTACAAAATAAAAAACAGCTTTTACTAAAAGCTCCACATCCAAGCCCTCTTTCAGCATATCGAGGATTTTTCGGATGTAAACATTTTAGCAAAGCCAATGAATTTTTAATTGCCAATGGACTGGAGCCTATTGACTGGCAAATAGAAAATATAAAAACAAATGGTGTAAAGAGATAGTCGTTAAAGCTATTTCTTTACACCATTTGTTTAATTGGTTTACGGCTTAATTATTTTTTAGGCAATATGTTTTTGTTTGCAGTTGCAAGCATTAATTTAATTCTGTTAAGCTGATTAACCTCAGAAGCACCTGGGTCATAATCGACAGCTACAATATTTGCATCAGGATGCTCAAGTCTGATTTCTTTAATTACACCCTTTCCTACAACATGGTTTGGCAGACAACCGAAAGGCTGGGCACAAACAATATTTGGAACATTGTTGTGTATTAATTCAAGCATTTCACCTGTTAAGAACCAACCTTCACCAGTTTGATTACCTACAGAAACTATATCACTTGCCATAGCTGCCAGTTGTCTAATATCAGCAGGTCTGTCAAAATGCCTGCTGCGTAAACATTCCTTAGTAACTGGCTTTCTAAGGTGTTCAAGAAGTTTAATACCAATATTTGACAGTTTAGCAGTCTTTTTAGACATACCTAAATTTTCTGCCTTGAAATTTGAGTTGTAGAAGGAGTATAAGAAGAAGTCAAGCATATCTGGCATAACAGCTTCTGCACCTTCAGCTTCAAGCAATTCAACTAAATAGTTATTTGCAGAAGGGAGGAATTTTACAAGGATTTCTCCAACAATACCAACTCTAGGCTTTTTAAGGTTTTCATCGATTGGAAGAGCATCAAAATCTCTTACAATACCTTTAAGGTTTTTCTTAAAGGCTTTCATACCATATCCTTTTTTGGTAAGGTCACTAATACATTTCTTAACCCATTTTTCGTGGAGAGCATCAGCAGAGCCTTTTTCTAATTCGTAAGGTCGCATTCTGTAAAGCACTCTCATAAATACATCACCATAAATAAGTGCCTGCATACCTTTTACAGCTAGTTTAGGTGTTATTTTGAAACCACTGTTTTTCTCAAGTCCCTGTACACTAAGAGATATAACAGGAATTTGTGACATACCAGCTTTTTCTAAAGCTCTACGAATAAATCCAACATAATTTGATGCTCTGCAGCCACCACCAGTTTGTGTCATTACAACGGCTGTTTTATTAAGGTCGTATTCGCCTGAAAGTAATGCCTCCATTATCATACCAACTACAATAAGAGAAGGGTAGCACGCATCATTGTTTACATATTTAAGACCAATATCAACTGCGTTTTTACATTTTGTTTTATAATCAGGGTCCTTAGTATTTTGTTGTAATATTTTAACATTAAGTCCCTGTGTCTTTAAGGCTGGCTCTAACAGCTCAAAATGTATAGGCGACATCTGAGGAGTAAGGAGAGTATAGCCTGCCTGCTGCATTTCAGTTGTATACTCTACACGGTTAATATTAGAAGGAAGTATAGTTCTTTGGGTTTTCTTCTTTTCTCTAACATTTAAGGCAGAAATAAGAGATCTTATTCTTATTCTGGCTGCACCTAAATTGTTTACCTCATCGATTTTTAAAACAGTATATATTTTACCTGATTTAGAAAGTATATCATTAACACAGTCAGTTGTAACAGCGTCAAGACCACAGCCAAAGGAGTTAAGCTGGATAATATCCAAATTCTCTTTGGTTTTTACATAATTAGCAGCTCTGTAAAGTCTTGAATGATACATCCACTGATCCATAACAATAAGTGGACGCTCAACTGTTGCAAGGTGTGAAACACTATCCTCAGTAAGCACTGCAATACCATAAGAGGTAATAAGCTCAGGAATACCGTGGTTTATTTCAGGATCAATATGGTATGGTCTGCCTGCCAGAACAATACCACGCTTTCCTGTTTCATCAAGATATTTAATGGTTTCTTCACCCTTCTTTTGAATATCCCTCTTAACAGCCTCTAATTCTTCAAAGCCCTTTGAGGCTGCATTAAGTATTTCTGACTTTGGTATATCAAATTCTTTTGTAAAGATGTCAACTAATCTGCTTGAAAGCACATCATAATTAGTAAACGCCATAAATGGGTTCATAAATTTAATATCATCAGCTTTAAGCTCCTCAACATTATTCTTAATGTTTTCAGCATAAGAGGTAACAATAGGACAGTTGAAGTGATTGTTTGCATCTGGTGTTTCATTTCTTTCATAAGGTACGCAAGGGTAGAAAATAAACTTAATACCGTTTTTAATAAGCCATGAAACATGACCATGGGCAAGCTTAGCAGGGTAACATTCTGATTCACTAGGAATTGATTCTATACCTAATTCGTATATCTTTCTTGTAGATACAGGTGATAAAACAACTCTAAAGCCTAATTCCTTAAAGAAGGTTGCCCAGAAAGGATAGTTTTCATACATATTAAGCACTCTAGGAATACCTACTGTGCCTCTGACAGCCTGATCCTCTGTAAGAGATTCATAGCCAAATATTAATTTATTTTTATATTCAAAAAGGTTAGGAATGTTGTTAGCATTTTTAGCCTTTCCAATACCTCTTTCACATCTATTGCCAGTAATATATTGTCTGCCGCCAGTAAATCTGTTTATTGTAAGCAGACAGCTATTTGTACAGCCCTTACATCTAGCCATAGTTGTTTCAAATTTAAGGTTGTTTATGTCTTCAATAGAAAGCATTGTAGACTGTTTTCCTTCTTCAAAACGATCTCTGGCAATAAGAGCAGCACCAAACGCACCCATAATACCAGCAATATCAGGACGAACAGCATTACAGCCTGCAATCTTTTCAAAGCTTCTAAGTACAGCGTCATTGTAGAAGGTACCACCCTGTACAACGATTTTTTTACCTAAGTCCTTTGCATCTGTAAGCTTAATAACCTTAAATAAGGCATTTTTAATAACAGAGTAAGCAAGACCAGCAGAAATATCTTCAACAGTAGCGCCTTCCTTTTGTGCCTGTTTTACATTTGAATTCATAAATACAGTACATCTTGTTCCTAAATCAATAGGATTTTTTGCAAAGAGAGCTGCCTTTGCAAAATCCTGAACAGAGTAGTTAAGAGATTTTGCAAAGGTTTCAATAAATGAACCACAGCCTGAGGAACAAGCCTCATTTAACTGAACGCTGTCAACTGTATTATTTTTGATACGGATACATTTCATATCCTGACCACCAATGTCCAGGATACAATCAACCTCCGGCTCAAAGAAGGAAGCAGCAGTATAATGGGAAACTGTTTCTACTTCGCCTTCATCAAGCATAAGGGCAGCTTTAATAAGATGTTCGCCGTATCCTGTTGAACATGAATATACAATGCGGGCATCCTTAGGAAGAAGTGAATATATCTCTTTTATAGATTTTATGGTTGTAGCAAGTGGACTTCCATTATTGCTTGAGTAGAAGGAATAAAGTAGTGAGCCATCCTCGCCTACTAATGCAACCTTAGTTGTTGTTGAACCGGCATCAACACCTAAGAAAAGATTTCCTTTATATGTACTTAAATCACCTGTTTTAACACAGTGTTCATTATGTCTATTAATAAAGTCAGTATATTCTTTATGGTCAGCAAAAAGAGGAGCCATTCTTTTTACTTCAAATTCCATTTTTATACCATTTGAAAGCTTTTTGATTAAATCATCAATAGCTACTGTAACATCCTCCTTGGCATTCATAGCTGAACCTGTTGCAGCAAAAAGATGTGAATGGGCAGGTGCAATTATCTGCTCATCAGTAAGCTTTAAGGTACGGATAAAAGCATTTTTTAACTCTGGCAGGAAGTGCAGTGGACCACCTAAAAATGCAACATTTCCTCTGATAGGTTTACCACAGGCAAGACCACTAATAGTCTGATTAACAACTGCCTGAAAAATTGAAGCAGATAAATCTTCTTTAGTTGCACCTTCATTTATAAGTGGCTGAATATCTGTTTTTGCAAAAACACCACAACGGGCAGCAATAGGGTATATAGCCTGATAGTTTTTGGCATATTCATTAAGTCCGGTGGCATCTGTCTGTAATAAAGAAGCCATCTGGTCAATAAAGGAACCAGTACCACCTGCACAGATACCATTCATACGCTGCTCAACACCATTTGTAAAGTAAATGATTTTGGCATCTTCGCCACCTAACTCTATAGCAACATCGGTCTGTGGTGCATAATCATTAAGTGCAGTAGCTACAGCTACAACCTCCTGAGTAAAAGGAATATCTAAATGCTTTGATAAGGTAAGTCCACCAGAGCCTGTAATACTAGGCATAAGTGTAATATTTTCGTTAATTTCCTTACGAGCCTTTATAAGAAGAGCAGCAAGTGTTTCCTGTATATTGGCATAATGTCTTTCGTAATCTGAAAAAATTATATTATTATTTTCATCTAAAATTGCAATTTTAACGGTAGTAGAACCAATATCTATACCCAGTCTGTAATTGTTTTTCATATAAAAAGACTCCTTCTTTTGTCTGTTTATGGCAATCCTATGTATTATATTATAATAGGAAAAAATTTTCAAGATTGTAGTAATTTTTAATGAATATTGCATATTATAAATAGAAATAAATTTATAGGTGATATTATGGATAATAATATATGCAGATGCAGAAGCTGTAATGGAATAGTGCATGAAGTTGTAGAGGGAGATACTTTGTACTTATTAGGCAAGAAATATAATGTTTCAGTAGGTATGATAATTAGGGAAAACAGGGGGATAAATCCATATAATTTAATGATTGGGGAGAAAATATGTATTCCTGTAAGCAGATATAATGAATATGCAAATGATAATAACCCTAATAGATTTGAAAATAATATGAACAGAGAAATGAGTAACAGGGATAATCGTAATGTAGGTAACAGTTTAGAGAAAAATGTAGATGAAGGAATAGAGGAAAAATATGATATGGAGTTTGAAGAAATTCGTGAGGCAGGTAAAATTAGCAGAGATACAGATTTGGGAGATATTATAAATATTGAAAATATGACAGTTGGAAAGTTTGCTGATATTATTAAAAATATATAAAAAAAAGTAAAAATTATATAATCTGCTATTGCTATTATAATAAATAATACATTATTTTTTGATAATATAAATTTTTTGTATTGTATTTATCCAGTGTATCAGCAATTACAGGCGATACACTGTGTAAATATATATTAGAGTGTATAAAGGTATACATTACAATATGTATTTGACAAAGATATTTTTAATACATATAATTGTGCTTAGTAAAGAAATAGTATTATGTGAAGTAAAAATTCAGATTTGAAATTTATTTTAAATATTTGGGTAATATTTACGCATAAGGCTTAAATTCAGGAGGATATATGACATTTATAGATAAATTAGAGAAAAAGTTCGGAAGATTTACAATTAAAAACCTAACATTATATATTTTGATTGCTTATGGTATAGGTTACCTGACTTCACTTGTAAATCCTACATTTTACAGCTATTTAGTAATGGATCCCAAATTAGTGTTTGAAGGTCAGGTCTGGAGGATATTTACCTGGGTATGTACAAAACCACAAGAGCTAGACATATTTATAATCTTTATGTTTATGTTTTTTTATTGGATAGGAACAAATTTAGAAAAGGTCTGGGGCAAATTTAGATATAATTTATTTATATTGTCTGGTTGTCTATTTATGGTTATAGGAGCATTGGCTATATATGGAGTAACTTATTTTGTTGGTCCACTTAAAGGAAGAGGTGTATGTATTCCTATTAGCACATATTATATAAATCTTACATCATTTCTTGCTTTTGCCACCATTTTTGGTGAAATGCAGGTGTATTTTATGATGATTTTGCCAGTAAAGGTTAAGTGGTTAGCAATCATAGATTTAGTATTAATAGGCTATGATATGATTGCTATTGGTGTAACCGCAAGAGGATATAGTGGTACAGTCTATGGCAGTGCAATGATGGAGTATGTATGGTGCTATAGAATATATATCGCATTGGCACTACTTAATTTCTTTTTATACTATATAGGATTAAAAAAAGGAAGAAGATTATCCTATGCAGCTAGACAAACCAGAAAAGAGTTTAAAGCAAAGGTTAATAAAATTCGTCCTGCTAATAATATACACCAATGTGAAATCTGTAAAAGGACAAGCGAAACAGACCCAGATTTAACTTTCAGATATTGTTCAAAATGTAATGGAAATCACGAGTATTGTCAGGAGCATTTATTTACGCATAATCATATAAGATAATTGATTTTGGGGAGTTGTATAAGATTTTGTGTTGGGTAAAGAGTTTTATGTAAATATACAAGACTTTGATACAATTATGGTTTGGTTGAATATGAATTGATTTTTGTATTAA
>ULTO01052524.1_pt1 | contig 23297 bp, 21 predicted proteins | sample 1957601 | NCBI WGS metagenome assembly ULTO01 (sample SAMEA4835734, study PRJEB28245) | human gut metagenome | biome: gut microbiome; material: fecal sample | place: Denmark | collected 2008 | reverse complement strand
TAATCCTTCGTTTCTTACAACAATAAATTTCGTTTTGCTCTTGGTAGGAATGACAGCCCTGATGCTTCCGCCCAAATCGCCGCTATACTTTTCCAAACCCTTTTTATTCCATATATAAACATTTGCTTCATTATATATAATAATATTTCCGTTATGCAGGACAACATTGCTGTACTCCACATCAAAAGTCTTCGATAAAACCAGTTTTGCACTTAGATCATAAACATCCAGACGGTATTTATCTTCTCCCTCGTCGTTGGGATATACTAAAGCCACGGAAGAATCTCCAAAAAAGACGCTCTCCACATTTTTTTCTATCTCTGTTTCGGCCTTTAACTCGGGGATCTGTTTTCCTCCAAATACAATGAGCCGTTCCTCCCCTACTGCAACTGCAATATCATTGCTAAAATATTCCAGAAACGGTATGACCATACCGTCATAATCACGGCCGCTGACCATTTTATCGACCACGTTCTGACCCACGTCCCCAAAATTGTAGAAAGCGATACTTGTTTTGATTCCGTTGCCTTCCGCCTTTAAATAGGAAACAGCCATTTTCTGATTATCCGGCGACATGCTCGTGCTTATGGGAAACCCTGTCTGATTCATGGACGTTCTTTCGGAAACGATATTATTTCCTGCAGAGTCATAAATTTCAATCCAGATGACATCTCCGCCATCCAATATGGCGGTAACGATCCCTTTTTCCGAAATCCCCAGATTGGTAATGACCATGTTTGTATTGATCTGTCCGCACGGTCCCGAAGCGTTCATTACATAAATCGTATTTCCTTTGTAATCCCCGGCAACAACATATTCGCCCGCTATGCTGATAATGGGATCCTGCATTTCATAGGTCTGGTTCCAGAGCTGTTCCCCGCTTCCGTTATAAGCAGAAATACCATCCCTGCTATAACTTAAAATATTACCGTTATATGATTTGATCACGCTGTCCGATGAACCGATTGCATCAGCCGATTTCACTACCTGATAATCCGTATAGACCTTGTTTTCGATCTGAACCCGCACGACGGCTATTACGGCGATTACCAGAGCAGCGCAAAGGACAACACGGTATATTTTTGTCAGACGATGCTTTAGTATCTTTTCACGAAATGTGAGTTTTTCTCCCTGCATGGCAAATCTCCTTCGTAACAACAAAGTCATTGTACCATATTTCATTTTTTTATGGAAGAACGATGTTCACTCCGTATTGAATATTGTTCTTATCCGCAATGTTGTTCGCCTGACATATCCGGTCGATCATGGATTCGTCCCCGTAAAATTTCGTGCTGATCTTGGCAAGGGTGTCCCCCTTTTCTATGCAGTAAATCCCCGGGACTGCGATCCCTTCCTGCGCCTCTATAACCGGGTCCGCAGGCTCCGAAACATTTTCCGCTTCCGGCGCTGCAGGTTCTGATACCGGAATGCTGTCCTCGATGCCGGCGCTTAAGATCGTATCTTCAGCCGCCTCATTTGGTGCACTGTTTTCAGAAACCGCCGCATCTTCCCCACCTGCCCCCTCTTTGCCCGGTTCCACTTTGCCGGGGTTGTCCACGGGTACCATGTCCGTCAATGCCAGTTCATCTCCCATCTGACCGTTTATATCTACATTTGCCAGCGCCGCATCCTGGGTTACTACTTCGACCTTACCGGCCTCCACACTCTTTTCTTCCTCCGTCATCTGGGCGGATATATCATGGAGCACTTTTTCCATATCCTGCATCTTTTCATAATTATTCATCATGGTTACTCCGATGATCGTTACAATCAGCAGCATTGCAACGCTTGTCCCGTAAAGTACGCCCATGGTCTGCTTTCTGTGAAGCTCTTCCTTCTTTTCCTGAACGATGCCCCGGAATTTCTTTGTGGCTTTATCGACTTCCTTATTTACCTCTTCCGTTTCATCCTGCTTAATTGTGATCATATAATTCTGCATGGCTTCATTCTGCTCATAATATATGAAATAGCCCGGCTGCATCTCCATATGGCCCTTTTTGAACAGATAAAGGTTTTCGATCCTTTCCGAAACGGAATATTCCATGTAAATCTGCTGGTCTTCCCTGAAAAACTGTTTATGTGTGTTTACAACTGCCGCACCGGCAAACTCCGAGAGGTCATAGCGGAGATAGATCCAGCCAAGCACCATGGAGTCTTTAAAAAAGTGCCCCGATTTTTCATTGACCTCTTTCCACACATCCTCTTTAAAGACTGTTCTTTCCCCATCCATATCCTCAGAACATTCCGCAAGGATCGCGCCGTTTACGAAAAGCAGCGTCTCATTTTTATCAACCTGCTTGTCCCCGTATAAAATAAGTGCTTTCGGCTTGTCATCCCTGGCGGAGATCTGCTTCATGAACGTGGTAATATAGTCTTCTATGTAAACTTTTGTTCTTCCTTTTACCACGCCTATCTGCCGGACATTTTTGGGAACTTCCCGTTTGTATTCCGTAGAGCCGCCCTCTTTTACAATTTCTATCACACGATTACCCTCTTTCCTGCTTCGTTACCATTTTTATAACACAGAGGGCTTCTCGGATTTTATCGTTTTGTGTCATAGACTTCTGCGATTCTTTCGACCGTAAATCCAATAAAAAAAGACCATTCCCGAAAAATGGCCTTTTTATTTTCAATTATCTCTTTTCTTTCCGGAATCTTCGGTTCTTTGCCGTCATATTCCATCGAATGAAAAAAACATGAATTTCCTTATTCATCATATTCTTTTTTGAACAGTCTTTTTAAGGAGTCGAGAATGATCCATATACCTGCCACTCCGAACACCGCCACAAATATATAGAGCATGGTCCTGCTCCTGCCCGACGCAGTTCCTATATCGGAAAGGATCGTATAAGCATAATACAAGATCAGACCGCCGATCACGGTCCTTAAATACAGGCCGTTACGGGTGGAAACCATGCCTCTTGCAGCTTTTTTCCCGTCCTTTACGGGCTCTTCACTTTTATCGTCCGCTTCTGCCTGTGTGATCTCACTCTTTTCCTCTCCCGCAAATTCGCTTTTTCCGGGGATATCCTCTTCCGTTTTCATATTCGCTTCCAATTCTTTTTCTGTTTCTTTCATTTCTGTCTTCACATATCCTCCGCCTAAACAAACTTATATATGGTAGTAGAATGAAACGGTTTTTCCGGCTCTATAACGGGCTTTGCAAAATTGGGATCATTGGCGCTGTTGGGAAAGTACTGGGTCTCCAAAGCGATTCCACAGCGTTTCTTGTACTGTGCGCCGCCTTTGCCCGTATGTTCTCCCACACAGTTGGCAGAATATACCTGAATTCCCGGCATATCCGTATAAACCTCCATGGTACGGCCCGTCTCTTCGTCAGACAAAACAGCGGCCTTTCTCAATTCTCCGGGATTTCCGTCGATCACAAAATTGTGGTCATATCCTCCTACTAAAACCATCTGGGCAAAGTCGCTTTCAACTCTGTCCCCGATTGCTTTAGGCGTTGTAAAGTCAAGAGGCGTTCCTGCCACATCGGCTAATTTGCCTGTAGGAATGGCGCCTTTTACTATTTCGGTATATTTAGAGCATCCAAGCCATAATACCTCATCTAAAACGCTGCCGTTATCGTGTCCCTTTAAATTGAAATAGGAATGATTGGTAGGGTTATAAATGGTTTTCCTGTCGGTTTTTGCATCATAATCGATACGCAGTCCGTTATCGTTTGTTACCGTGTAAGTAACCGCAAACTCCCTGTTGCCGGGAAGCCCCAGTTCTCCGTCTTCCATGGACAGCTTAAAGGTCACACTGTTTGCAGCTTCATCCACATCCGCTTCAAAATACTGTTTATGAAAAGCCTTGTCAAAATGAGTATGAAGATTGTTTTTCCCGTCATTGACGTCTAATTCGTAAGTGACCCCATCCAAAACAAAGCGGGCGTCCGCCGTCCTGTTTGCAATAGGTCCTACAAAAGCGCCGAAAAAATTGCCGTTGTCAAAATATGCATCCAGATCATCATATCCTAAGTTGACATCTACTGTTTTTCCTTCTTTATCAGGAGCAAAAAGATTCACAAGAATCGCCCCGTAATTCATTACATCCGCCTGCATTCCCTTATCGTTTGAGATGGAATACAAAGTGACCGGTCTTCCATCCGGCATTTTTCCGAATACTTTTTCTTTTACCAATTGACGCTTCCTCCGCTTTCTTTTTATATTTTTTACCTGTGTTATAACTCGACTCTGCCTTCTAACGCCCTTAAAAGGGTTACCTCGTCAATATACTCCAGGTCTCCTCCTACGGGAACGCCGCTGGCGATCCTCGTTACCTTAATGCCTGTAGGCTTGATCAGCTTGCTGATATACATTGCAGTGGTCTCTCCCTCAAGGCTGGAATTGGTGGCAATGATGACTTCCGTTACCTCATCGGTCTGCAGGCGCTGCATCAGTTCTTTTAATCTGATGTCGCCGGGTCCGATCCCCAACATGGGCGAAATAGCCCCGTGAAGCACATGATAAACTCCGTTAAATTTGCCGGTTTTTTCATAGGCTGCCAGATCCCTGGAATTTTCCACCACCATGATGGTCTTCTTATCCCTTTTAAGGGAAGAACAGATAGGGCAGATCTCCTGATCCGTCAACGTACAGCAGACGGAACAGTAACGCACCTTTTCCTTTGCCTCCACAATGGTATCCGCCAGCCGCTTTACATGTTCCTTGGGCTGGTTGACCAGATAGAAGGCCAGCCTTTGGGCCGATTTACTGCCGATTCCGGGCAGAGAGGATAATTCTTCAATTAACCGGTTGATATACCCACTATACAGATCCATTAGAATGGAAATCCTCCCAGACCGCCGGTCATTTTATTCATGATCGCCGCATTTGCTTCTTCTGCCATACGCAAGGCTTCATTTACTGCCGCCATGATCATATCCTGAAGCATTTCCGTTTCATCGGGATCAACGGCGTCCTTATCGATCACTACCTTTGTCACTTCTTTTTTTCCGGTAACGGTCACTTCCACCGCTCCGCCGCCGGCTTTTGCCGTAAACTCCTTCTCTTCCAGCTCTTTCTGGCTTTCCTCCATCTGACGCTGCATCCTCTGTGCCTGCTTCATCAGATTGTTCATGTTTCCGGGCATTCCTCCGGGAAATCCGCCGCGTTTCGCCATTCTTTTAGTCCTCCTCTTCTATATCCATCATAATCACTTTGGATAAATCAATATTATTTGCCTCAAAATCCTCATTCTGCCCATAGGTCTTAAAATCAGGAACGACCTCCTTGCCTATGGCATTGCCAAGAAGCAGCGCCACCTGCTCCTGATGCTCGGGAAATTTTAAAAAGTAATCCGAATAAGTACCTTCGACCAGATAGATCTGTAAATGATTGTCATTACCCAGACTAAGCCTTGCCGTCTTTAAGTAACCTTTCATAGGATTGGGACAGTCATTTAAAATAACCGCCCAGCGTTTTACGATCTGTTCCACGTCTTCAGGGATCGCCGGAGGCATCTTTGGCCTTTCTCCCACTATATCCAAAGGCCCTGCCGCTCCGTTTCCCATGCCGCTTTCGTTTGCCAAAGCTACCGGCGCCGCTACAAGACCTTTTTCAATTTTCTGCTCCAAGGTGCGGATCCTCTCCAAAACCGATTCCTGGTCTTTTTCCATGGCGGGACGGCACGCCTTGATCATAGTCATTTCTATCATGACCCTTTTGGCTGAAGCATAACGAATCTGACCGGAAAGCTCCGAAAAGATCCGGATAAAACGCATGATCGTATTTTGTTCCGCCATATCCGCCTCTTCCTTTAAAAGCTTCAGATGATCGGAAGAAACATCCAGCACATCTTCTGCATCATCACAGCTTTTTACCAGGAGAAGATTGCGCAGATACCATGTGTAATCACTGACAAACTGGGTCAGTTCCCTTCCCTGCATAACGATCTCTTCCAAAAGGGCAATACAGCTTAATACATCCTGCTTTAACATATATCTTAAAAGGCGGCTGAACACTTCGTTATCCACAGCGCCCAGCACATCCAGCACCATGTCATAAGTCAGTTCCTTTCCCCAATGAAAGGCAATACATTGGTCTAAAAGGCTCAAAGCATCCCTCAAAGAACCGTCCGCCGTCTTTGCGATATAACGCAGAGCTTTCGTATCCACCGGAATCTGCTCTTTTTCCATCAGCTCCGAAAGCCTGCCTGTAATGGTATCAATATCGATCCTTTTAAAATCATATCTTTGACAACGGGATAGGATCGTGATGGGAATTTTGTGGACCTCTGTGGTAGCCAGGATAAAAATAACATATTCCGGCGGTTCCTCCAGAGTTTTTAACAGTGCGTTAAATGCACCGATAGACAGCATATGAACCTCATCAATGATATATACTTTATATTTCCCTTCAGCGGGAGAATAAGACACTTCATCCACGATTTCTCGGATATTATCCACACCGTTATTGGATGCGGCATCAATTTCGATCACATTCATACTTGCCCCGGAGGCAATGGCCTTACAGCTCTTACACTGGCCGCAGGGGCTTCCGTCTACGGGATTCTCACAATTTACCGTTTTGGCAAAAATCTTTGCTATGGTGGTCTTACCCGTTCCCCTCGTCCCGCAAAAGAGGTAAGCATGCCCTATTCTGTCTGCCGTTATTTGATTTTTTAATGTTTCTACTATGTGCTCCTGTCCCTTTACATCGTCAAACTCTGTGGGACGAAACTTACGATACAGCGCCTGATAAGACATGCTTTCACTCTTTCTGGTTTATTTCTGCCGTTTTCTAATCTCCAAAGCTGATGCCTAACATCTTGGCTTCTTTGATAATGGATGCGTCAGGGGAAACATATTTCAGTTTTCCCGCTACATCTTCAAGGGGAACCTTGATGATCTCACGGTTTTTAATACCGACCATGAAACCGTACTCCCCTTTCATGATCAGCTTTCCTGCCTCAGAACCGAGCCTGGAAGCAAATACACGGTCATAAGGGCAGGGGCTTCCGCCTCTCTGGGTATGTCCCGGAACCGTTACACGAACTTCGTAGTTGGACTTTTTCTGTATTTTATCCGCGATTTCATAAGAAACGGAAGGATAGCTGTAATTTTTCATTTTTTCTTTTAATTCTTTTTTGGACAGGGCTGCATCTTCCTTGGAAATGGCGCCTTCCGCAACTGCAAGGATCGTGAACTTACTTCCTCCCGTATGACGCGCTTCAATGGCATCGACCACTTTGTCGATATCATAAGGAATTTCCGGAATCAAAATGATGTCCGCGCCTCCTGCCATACCTGCGTTTAATGTAAGCCAGCCCACTTTGTGTCCCATGACCTCGACGATGAATACACGTCCGTGGGAAGCCGCCGTTGTATGGATGCAGTCGATGGCGTCTGTTGCAATATTGACTGCGCTCTGGAAACCGAAGGTCATATCCGTTCCATATAAATCGTTATCAATGGTCTTTGGAAGGGTCACAATATTCAATCCCTCTTCACGCAGCAGATTTGCCGTTTTATGCGTTCCGTTCCCTCCTAAAATTACAAGGCAATCCAGCTTCAGCTTGTAATAATTCTGTTTCATTGCCTCTACCTTATCAAGGCCGTTTTCATCAGGGTCTTTGATGGTTTTGAAAGGTGTACGGCTGCTGCCCAAAATAGTGCCGCCTTTTGTAAGGATTCCTGAGAAATCTCTGCTTGTCAGCATACGGAAATCTCCGTAAATTAGTCCCCGGTATCCGTCAATAAAGCCGTAGATCTCCACATCCTCTCCGGAATGGGACACGCTCTTTACCACGCCTCTCATGGCAGCATTTAATGCCTGGCAGTCTCCGCCGCTGGTCAACATACCGATTCTTTTCATTACTTTTGTCCTCCTTATATATTTTATTTTTCACTTTTTCCGTCGGTTTTATAAAACCCTAAATCCACATTTTATTATATATTATTTTATTCTTTATCTCAACTTAAACTTAAGCAATTGACGGGAATCATTTTTCCCTTTATAATAAACTCGTTGATCTAAGGAGACGTATCGAAGCGGTCATAACGGGGCTGACTCGAAATCAGTTTGCCGGTTCTGCCGGCACGCGGGTTCGAATCCCGCCGTCTCCGTTAAAAAATCCCCAGAACTTTTATGACAGGAAAGCTTTGGGGATTTTTATATTCCGCAATTAAATTTCTAATATACGATCCTGTCCCTTCCCGCTTCTTTCCCCTGATAAAGCTTTTTATCCGCTTCCTTCAGGGTATTTTCCGCATCGCCGGAAAAATCGTATTCCGCCAGTCCGAAAGTCATGGTAACTCCCACTTCATATCCGTCTTTTTCAATCCGCATCGCCTTTATTCTTCTTTTGATGGTTTCCAGATAAACGCAGACCTCGTCCCCGTTGTTCTCGGAAAACAAAAGCAGGAATTCTTCTCCGCCCCATCTGGCAGCCAGGCGTCTTCCTGTCATCTCCTCTTTGAATATCCCGGCAATTCCCTTTAAAACCTCGTCCCCGAAATCATGGCCGTAGGTATCGTTAACCTTTTTAAAAAAATCAATATCGCATATGCACAGACAAAAGCCTTTGTTTTCGTCTCCGCCCCTTGTCAGCCACTCCAGGTAATCCTTTGCTCCCCTTCTGTTGCACAATCCCGTAAGGGTGTCCGTTTTTGCCTGCTTTTGAAGCTGTTCATTGTAGTCTACCAGCTTGCTTTCCAGTTCCTGGGAGTCCCTGCTGAAGATAAATGCAATAATGGAAATGCACCAGAAGATCGCAATGGTATTGATGGACTGCAGGATCTCATTTTCCTTGTTCAAAAGGATCACAACCGGAGTCCGTTTGTAATAGATATGGAAAAGGATCAGCCGGAGGGCACAAAGTGCGGCGGCATAGATGAATTTTTCTTTATGCCTTTTATAGCTTGAAAAGAAATATAAGAGCAGCATGACCATAAGAAAATGCTGCACCCCGATATTCCATCCAAATAACCGGAGATTAAAAATAATGAAGAAAAACATTCCGATATTGAACATCCACAACACGACAATTGTCCTGAATCGATAGGTACAGGCAAAAAAACCCGCAAAAATAATAAAAAAGGATAAGAAAAAAACAGCGCTCCCGACGTCACTAATCACTTTTCCCACAGAAATGGTCAGGGAAAAATATATGATAATGGAAATGAGAATGATCCGAATAACTACGATCGTCTTTTTAGATTCATTTTGTGCTTTTGTATCTTTTGCGATCAATGCCGCAAAATTCGTAAAAATATTCCCCTTATTCAAAAAATCCGTCTCCCTCTTACGTTTCCGGTCCACAAACAAACATCGAACTCTTTCCCGTTTATTTTACACCTTTTTTTAATGCCCTGCAACGAAAAGAGGAGACGGATCATATTGAATTTTTACCGTATGGTTTTTACAAATTCCACCGGTCTTTTATTGTTCCGTATTTACCGTGGTTTTAAAGAGCGCTCTCTCTTCCAGAATTTCCTGGACGTTTCTTCCGCCGGTATCTTTTCCGAAGAAGTACCCTTTGATATCGTCCATGTACTCATCATAATCAAAGATATAAATGTAGACTGTGGAAATATCATGTCCGGAAATTGCCAGTTCATAGGCATTGGAACTGCCAAAGTCGATTTTCTCTCCATTTGCATCCAGCGCTACCGCAAACGTCATCCGGCCAGCCGGCTCTATCGGATTCAATGTCATCTCCACAGGAGAAAGCTCTATGCTTTCCATACCGATCCCTTCCTCGTTTACCTCGTCGATGGCAATGGTCTTTACATTGGCAGCGCTTTTATTAACCGTCAGCGAATATTCCCAGCTGCCTTCCTCGAACCAATTCTCATAAGAATTGGGAAACTCATCCCATTCCGCAGGCAGGCTCTTCATATATGCCTCCCACTCCTCATCGCTCATCTGCTCCAGTTCCTCCTGGCTTTTTATTTCCACTCCTCTTTCCGCAGGCTCTACAGGATCCGCCAGGTATCCTATCACAGTCTTGATCTGCAGATCCATTCCAAAGGTTTCCGGGATTTCATATTCGTCAAACCATTTATCATAGACCTCTGCATCAACTACCGGAAGAGGCTCGTTATTTGCTTCCGCTTCCTTTACCATTTCCTCATATCTTCTGCTGTCTACGTTAATTTCCGAATAATCGATGCGCATAATACCGATAAAAGTATGGGAATCCTCAAATTTCCCTTCTATATTTCTAAGACACCCCTCTTTTTTATCATCACGGAAGGAATAGCTTTCTGCCGTTTCTACCTGCAGTGTCTGCTGCTCATTCTCGCCGAATGTGGCCATCTCCGGAAACTCCTGCTCATTTTCCACACACACTCCTACAAAAATTGCCTGATTTGATGCATAAATATCCGTCAGTGTAATGGTCAGACCTCCTACCTTCTGCCTGTAAGGGGATTCTTCTTCCGCGCCGGAAGCATTTCCCGTATCATCGCCCGTATCCTGACCGCCGTTCTCTAACGACGCACCGGAATACAAGGGCGTTGCCTCTTCTTTAGGCACCTGTCCGAAAGGAAATACATCCTGTACCCTGGTAAACAGATCTCCTATGAAAGGAAGCTTCTCTGCCAGAGCCGGATTGACGGCGCAGAAGGTAAATGCCACTATAACCGCTGCCGCCACTGTAGAGATCCCTGTCATTACCCTTCTTAAAATCTTTGTTTTTCCCTTTTTTCTGCCTTTTTTGGAGCTTCCCTTCATCTGCCTGATCTTAATATATGCCTCTTCCATTTTATCATCTATCATCCTGCTTTCTTCCAGGTCCCCGCCTAAAATATTAATAAGATCCTGTTCAAAAATATCCTGGTTCATAGTATCCTCCTCCTAAACGATCTGCATCTCTATACGAAGCTGTTCTTTGCCCCGATGGATGCGGCTTTTTACGGTATTTTCCTTGATATGGAGAATCTCGGAAATTTCCCTGATAGTAAACTGCTCTCCAAAATACAGCTGGAAAATTACCCGGCTGTCCTCCGGCAGGCTTTTTATCATTTCTTTAAACTCCAGATCGCTGTCAGAATTTTCATAAACCCCCGTATATAAATCCTCGTTTATGCTGACGATCTTCTGCTTCTGCCTGTATATCCGCGTACAGTTATTGATCAGGATGCGCACCAGCCAAGTCCTGAAATATTCCGCCTTCTTGAGATCCTCCATGTGCTCAAAGGCGTCTAAGATCGTGTCCTGTATGGCATCCGCCACATCCTCTTCGTTTTGAAGATAACCGTATGCGACCCGCCGCAGGGTCATTTTATTTTCCTCCATCAGCGCAATAAAAGCTTCTGCGTCTCCTCGCTGCGCCTTTTTAACCAATATGCTCATTTTGTATCCTCCGTACTGACACCCGGCCGGGATCTCAAATAGTTGAAGTACTTGCAATCTACATTTATTAGATAAATTTCCTGATCGTTTGGTTGCATAGGAATTGGATTTTTATCATAATATCAAAAAAGAAGCCCCCTGTCACTACCACGACAAAGGGCCTCCTTATCATATAAAAGAGAGTTTTCATATTCAATTCTTTCCGTCCGCCGTCTCTCTCCATGCCATCTCTTTGATCATATCCGTCAGACGCTGTTTTACCTCGGCATTATCAACAGGATCGGGATTTTTCAGCCAGTCTGCGCATAAGGACAACATTTCCGATCTTTCCTCTCCTGAAATCCTTCCCCTTTTCTCTTCGCTTTCCAGCCAGGATTCAAAAGTTCCCGTCCACAATGTATCATCCCCCAGCTCATCGCCGGTCCGGTATACATGTTCCAGATCCATACGCATATAGTTGATTCTCTCCGGCTTACCGTTTAAGGATACCTCATACATCAGATCGGCCAATACCATTCCCGGCTGATAGGGATGGTTTCTGTCCTTTTCATAAATTTCTTCCGAAACGTTTACTGCCACAGCTTTTAAAATAAAAATGGTCGTTCCCGATGCACGAAAGGTATCGACAACCTTACATTCAATGTTGTTAGGACATTCCGCTATTCCGCAGGGTTTTACTTTTACAGATTCCAAAGGCGTCATTTTGGCAACCTCTATTTCACTGATGCCTCTGGGTATAGGAAGACCGGTAATATGACTTTCCTTTAAGAGGGAATACGGATAATAGCTGATAACGCATTCCTTTGTTTTACGCATATTTGCCATCGTCTGCCTGTTATTTATAACTCCCACGACAAAATACCAGCCTGCGTCGGGCGGCGCTCCCCAGACGGCGTTTCCCATAGATATGGGAGCGCAGTTTGTATTTCCCTTCTCATCAACCGTGGTAATAAAATAGCATACAATGGGCGGCTGCACCAGCCTGTGAGAAAAATCGCAGGTGCTGTAATCGATCAAGATATCTCCGCCCTGACACAATCCCTTTCCTTCCACTTCTTTAATGATCTCTTCCACATCAAAATATTTTCTGCCCATATGTTTCCTCCTCTGTTTTCCATAATTTTTATCCGCATTTATTTTTCATAGTTTCTGACCCTGACATCAAACCATACCGCAACGATCAGAATAAGGCCTTTTACAATATACTGCACATCCGAATTTACATTTAACAGGCTCATACCGTTTGACAGGCTCGCCATAACCAGAGCGCCTACAATAGCATCATATACCTTTCCGCTTCCCCCTGCTAAGCTTACCCCGCCTATGACACTGGAGGCGATGGCATCCAGTTCCATACCGGAAGCCGCTCCCGGCGTGGCTGCTGCCAGCCTTGCCGTCTGCAAGACCCCTGCCAGGCCGGCTATGGCTCCCATGATCACAAAGGTAACCATGGATATTCTCGCATTGTTGATACCGGACATCATTGACGCCCTGGAATTTCCGCCCACCGCATATACCCGTTTTCCAAAACATGTTTTGGAAAGCATAAAGGATAGGATAATTAATAAGATGAACATAATAAATACCGCAATCGGAATGCCCTCATACAGATTCATGACCAAGACAAATCCAAAGGACACAATACCTGCCAGACAGTATTTTAAAATGTGGTTGATAAGGGGAGAACTCTGTCCCAAAACCTCTGCCATGTCTTTTCTTTTTTTCAGATCCTGTATGATATATATAACGATCCCTGCTACCGCACAAAAATAGCCGAAGGGAATAGAAATATATTTCTGTCCCAGCGCCAGATAAAAATCATCCCTTACAGGTATGGTCGTCCCCTGAGTAACGATAAAGATCCCGCCCTTAAATATCAGGGAACTGCCTAAAGTAACAATGAATGCCGGCACTTTCTGATAGGCGATCCAGAAACCGTTCCAGCAGCCTATTACCGTTCCCACTATTACTACCACTACTACGGATATTACAGGATTTAGGCCCATATTGGTAATCAGATAAGCCGATACGGCTCCCAGAAATCCCGTAACGCTTCCTACTGACAGATCAAAATTTCCGGCAATGAGGCATACCGTCATGCCGATGGATAGAACACCCACTACCGCCATCTGCCTGAACAGGTTGGAAATATTCCGAATACTTAAGAATGTCCCTTTTGTCAGGAACTGAAATACGCCCCATATGATCAAAGTCGCCAGAATAATGGTATATGACCTTATATATTTGCTGATATTTTCTTTTTCATAAAATTTTTTAAAAATATTATCTTTCATAACGCCTTCTCCTCTAATGTGGCATATCGCATGATCGTTTCCTGACTTGCCTCTTTCCTTTCAAGCTCCTTCGTTATCCTTCCGTCCTTCATAACCAGGATCCGGTCCGACATCCCGAGAATTTCCGGCAATTCCGACGAAACGATCAAGACGGCAACGCCATTTCTGACCAGTTGGTTTAAAATCAGATATATTTCACGCTTGGCCCCCACGTCAATACCCCGTGTAGGCTCATCCAGTATCAGCAGCCGGGGTTTTGACATAAGCGCTTTGGCGATACAGACCTTCTGCTGATTTCCGCCGCTCAAGCCGTCCACCGTCTGGTAAATTCCTGATGCTTTGATCTTCATCTGCTCCATATAACGGTTTGTCTCCTGTTTCGATATACTGTCACTGATGATCCCATGTCTGCTCACGCTTCCATAGCTGGTCATGATGATATTGGATAAGATATCCGCCCCGTTTACTAGCCCTTCTATTTTCCGATCCTCCGAAACAAACCCGATTCCGCAATTGATGGCATCCATGGGATTACGGATCTCGGTCTCCTTTCCGCGGATCAGAACCTTCCCTGTTTTTCGGGCAGGAAGGGCTCCAAAAACGGCTTTTACCAATTCGGTACGCCCTGCCCCCACCAATCCTGAAATTCCTACTACTTCTCCGCTCCTGACGCAAAAAGAAATATGTTCTACAATAGGCTCTCCGTTTTTCGATACTGCGCAAAAGTCCTTAAGTTCTAAAACCGTATCGCCGGATTCCGCCTTGCGCCGGGGGTACTGATCCACCAATTCCCTCCCGATCATATATCTGATCAATGTTTCTTCGGAATACCGGGCCGTTATATCGTTATGTACCACTTTCCCGTCCCGCAGAACGGTTATCCTGTCAGATATGGACAATACTTCTTTCAGCCTGTGGGAGATATAAATTATGGTAATCTTCTGCTCCCTTAATTCTTTTATAATATCAAACAGTTTATCCGCCTCCGTATCGGACAGTGCTGCCGTAGGTTCATCAAAAATAAGGATCCGGGATTTTCTGGCAAGCGCTTTGGCAATGGCAACCATCTGCTGCTGCCCCACTCCAAGGTATTCCAATACATCTTCAGGATCGGCCTCAAGGCCCATTTTGTTCAATAACTCTTTTGTTTTTTTGATCATTGCGGTTTCATTTATGATTCCATGACGCTTTATTTCATTCCCCAAAAAGACATTTTCATATACCTTCAACTGCGGAACCAGTTCCAATTCCTGTGTAATCAGTTCAATCCCTGCTTGTTCTGCATCCTTGACATTTGAAAACCTCACGGCTTCGCCGTTGATCTTAATTTCTCCGCAAAACTGGTCATGTGGATAGAATCCGCTCAATATTTTCATCAGAGTTGATTTTCCTGCGCCGTTTTCTCCTACTAATGCATGAACTCCGCCTTCCCGGACCGATAAATTAATATTGTGTAATACCTCGACTTTTGAAAAGCTTTTTGTAATATTTACAAGCTCTAATACATTTTTCTCCAATTTTGCCCTCCTGTTTGCCCCGGATCCTTTTGCCCGAAACTACTTATAAATCTCTTCCCTTGTATGAATTCCGGAATCTATGCACACGCTGTCCATATTATCTTTTGTAATAATGATAATGGGAATATCCGCCGTAGGTATCTGACTTCCGTTTATTTCCGTATCTTTCGTTTTAAAATCCGAAACGTCCTCTCCTCTGGCAAGGGCAGCCGCCACATTCAGACAGATGGACGCCGTCCCCGAATGATCGAAGATCACGGTGGAATATTGCTTTCCTTCTGCAATTCTTTGCAATGCGGCAAGTTCCGCGTCCATTCCTACAACAGGTATTTGTCCTGCCAGACCCTGGCCTTCCAGCGCCTGGATCGCTCCGCCCGCCATTCCGTCGTTATGGCATAAAACCAGATCGACGTCATTATTAAGCTGCGTCAGGGCGTTTTCCATTGCGGACATGGCTCCGTCAGGGGTCCAGTTGGTAATATACTGTTCGAATACGATAGTCATTTCTCCGCTGTCCAGCTTATCTTTAAGGGCCTCCATCATGCCTTCCGTCATTTCCGTCGGCACGGTAGAGCTTTTATCCCCGCCGATCAAAACAATATTTCCCGAATCACAGGTCTCTAAAGCTATTTCCGCCATTTCTCTTCCGGTCATGACAAAATCATTGATGATAAAGAAATCCTGGCAGTCCGTATTTGCCTGTCTTCCCCAGACAACAACGGGAATTCCTGCCTTTTTTGCTTCCTCCAACGAAGGCGCAATGGCATCGGAATCCGTAGGAGAAACAAGCAATACGTCGATTCCGCTGGAGATCAGGTTTTCGATCTGGGTTGCCTGGGCGGATGTATCATTTGTGGCATCCACCATCTTCAGTTCAATATTCATTTCATCCGCCAATGCCTGCAGCGCATTGGAGTCATTACGCCATCTCTCCTCTTGGGTAGTGCATTGGGAAACCCCTACGACAATTTTGTCATCTGCCAAAATCTCCCCGCTTTCATCAGCCCCATCGGATTCCGGCTCTACCGTTTCTACCTGGCCTGTTTCCGGCTCATCCGCCGGCTGGCCGCTTTCCTGTTTGCCGCACCCGATCAAAGACATTAACAGCATAAGCACTGCTAAATAGCAACAAATTATTTTTCTTTTTTTCATTTGATAACCTCCTGTTCTTTTGTGTGATCTGTTTTTGTGATCTGTTTTGTTTTTTGCTGTTGGTCTTACCTCCTTATGTGACGGATTATAAAAAGCATTTCCCGGCAAGTCAACGCAATCGCCGCCTGTTATAGAAATCCTCCACCAATTGTAAATATTCCCCCACTTCCCTTTGATACCTTTAGATAATATAATAGATTTTATAAACATGAAGATAATATAATGAGTTTTATAAAACCGGACACATTGCTTTTGACTTCCTATGGGAAATGAGGTAAAGCTTATGCTTACTGTTTTAATCGCCGATGATGAAATAAACATCTGTAATCTGATAAAAAACGAGATAGAATGGGAAACACTGGGTCTGCAGTTTCTCGGTTCTTCCACCAACAGCCTGGAAATCCTTGATATGATGAAAGAACTGAAACCGGACATTGTGATTACTGATATACAAATGCCCTGCCTATCAGGATTAAAATTGATAAAAGAAGCACAGCTTGAAGGCCTGACTGCCAATTTTATCATTATCAGCGGCTATTCCTACTTTGAGTACGCCAAGGAGGCCATTTCACTGGGCGTGGACAGCTTTTTGTTAAAACCCATTGACCATAAGGAACTAAATGAAGCCCTGTCTAAGATTATTGACAATAAATTGCATGCCATTCAAAAAGAACAGCGCAATTTCAACAACACCGTTAAGGTCAGAAAAAGCTTTTTAACAAATCCGCCCATGCCTCCTTTTCCTATTGAACGCCTGGATATGGTCAATAAAGAATACCAGTTTTCTTTTTCCGAAGGGAGCTTTATCATAGGGAAAATGGCGATCGATTCCCTTGACGTACACGCTGCCAACGCTCTGAATATCAATATGGTCGTTCATGCGGTCGAAAGGAACTGTGCCCATCTCTGCTTTGATTATGAAATCTGCGAACAGGAAAAAAACAGAATTTCTTTTATCATGAATTTTAATCCCGAAAACCTCAATGCATTGAACCGCAGTTTCCAATATCTGATCAAAGAATTGAGCAGCCTGAATTTTTTGGCTTCAAATACCGGCTATACCATTGCGGTCAGCGAATGCTTTTCGGATCTGTTCTGCATTTCCAAAGCTTTGTCGCAGGTGTCCCTGGCTTTATCCGGAAGAATCGTCACAGGCCTTAACCGTGTAGAAGTCTTTTCTCCGCACAAAGAAAATCTGAATTACCTGACTACGGTCAGAATAGAACCTTATCGGAAAAATATTGCATATTACATTGAGATCAAGGATTATGCCTCTTTAATCTCTATTTTTGACCAGGCTGTAAAGGAAGCGCCCTCCCTGCTAAAAGACTTCCCCTATGATTTTTACTTTTATTTAAGCCACCTTGTTTCGACTATCTTAGACCCTTTGAATATCTCTTTTGACCAGACGGCTTTTTTTGAAGAATTGGACCGTTTGGAAGATATTGCCCTGTATACGGATTTTCTGCACAATTATATAAAAGAAATTCTTGACCATGACGCAAATATAAAACTGCCGGATAGCAGAAAAGCCATCAGCACCGTAAAAGACTTTGTCAACCAAAACTATTCTTCGCATATTACCTTGGAGACCGTGTCGGATATTGTCTTTTTGGCGCCCGCCTATTTGTCTAATCTATTTAAGCAGGAAACGGGGATCAATTTTATAGATTATGTGACCAATGTCAGGATCGATGTGGCAAAAGATCTGCTTAGACACTCCCGGATGACTATTAAAGAGATTGCCCTGCATGTAGGATACCGGGATGAAAAGTATTTCAGCAAAATGTTCAGAAAGAATGTGGGAATCAAGCCCACGGAATACAGAAAGGTACATCATAATTTTTAACCGGAACCGGGGGCATTTATGAAGAAAAAGAAAATAAATATTTATCTGCAGAATCTAAAAAATTTCAGGTATAAAAAAATATATATTTTATTTGCGGTCTCTTTTTTTATTCTGTTGCTGCTGAATATATTCTTTATCGGGAACTACAGTCTTTTCAGGTTTCCCATGCGTTTTTTTCTGTTGATATCTTTACTGTCGGCAATCGATCTGTGCTTTTTTATCTTAGTAATAACATTTTACAGGACCATCGTTATCGTGGATAACAACCGGGCTTATGAGGCGGCTAAAAATGAAAGTGCAAAGGCCCTTCTCCAGAACCGGACTCTTGCAAGCGCTCTTCAGAGCCAGATCAATCCCCATTTTCTGTACAATACCCTGGATTCTATCCGTGGAAAGGCATTGGATGACGGTTCCCGGGAAACTGCGGATATGATAGCCATTTTGTCTTCCTTTTTCAGATACACCATCGGTTCGCGGAATCCTATCGTCTCCATAGAACAGGAGCTTACCAACACAGATAATTATATCAAGATTTTACAATACCGTTTTACCAGCCGGTTTGCCATAGAAAAGGATATTCAGGATATATCCGACAACATTATGCAGTATTCCATTCCGAAGCTGATCCTACAGCCCTTAATAGAAAATGCCGTATCCCACGGACTTTCAGATACCCAGAGCGGAGGGATCATTAAAATCCGCCTCTATACAACACAGTCCCGGATCATAATCAGCGTAACAGATAACGGAAAAGGCATCGAGGATACCGCTTTAAAAGAATTGAATCATAATTTAACCTATAACTGGCAGACTCTGCCGGAACAGGCAGGCTATACATCCGGCATAGCGCTGTCAAACGTAAATACACGGATCAAATTAATGTACGGTTCTCTTTACGGGCTGGTCATTTACAGCGCCCTTAATGCCGGAACCGAAGTTCAGATCACTCTGCCAAAATAAGGAGCGCCCATGAAGAAGGAAGTATTACGCCTTGACCACGTATCCATATATAACAGGACCAATGAGGCATTATTGGAAAATGTGAACTTTTCCCTTTGGGAAGGCGAGATCAACTGTGTACTGACTAAGGAAGACTTGAGTAAGGAAACGCTTATTCAGTTGCTGCAGGGAAAATATATCCCGGATGACGGCCATCTGTATATTGACGACAAAGAAATTTTAACGGGAAAGGACTATAAAAATCTGATATCCGTATCCAGCCATATATCGATTAAACCGCAGCTCGTTTCCAATATGAATGTTGCAGAGAACCTGTTCTATTTTAACAAACAGTTTTATAAGCACGGTATTTTAAATGAGAAAGCGATCTACGAAAACACTCTCCGTCTTATGAATGCTTTTAATATCCACGACATTTCTCCGGTTTCCGATATCGGCAGACTGACAACAGCCCAAAAGCATTTGATCGAGATCCTGCGGGCGGCAGCGGGAAACCGCCGCTTTCTGATCCTGGAAGACTTTACCAGTATTTATACCGTGAATGAAATGAAACGGTTTATGGAAATATTGTCGTTAATTTCTAAAAAAGGCCTTTCCGTCATCCTCTTTTCGGAAAAAAGCCATGGACCGGCAAAGCTTGCGGACAGATCGACTCTCCTGCAGAGCAGGACCGTTACGGCCATCCAGGACGTTACCGTAAAAGCGCTGTCCCAGGCATCATCCGCAGGCGCTATCTTCCCTTCGTCCGGTACCGCCAAAAGCTGTAAAAACAATCCCTCCTCATTTTCAATCGCCCGCTTCCATACAGATTACATTTATAAAAGTAACCGGAAATCTTTTTCCGTTACGCTTGAAAGCCAAAAAATAACCGGAGTTTTTGACAAAGACTGGATCCATTGTCCGGAATTGATAAATATACTTTACGAAAAAAGCGCTTATACCGGCAGATTATTTATAGACGGTACTGCCTATGCCCTAAAAAATAATACTGCCATCATAAACGAGAACCTTTCAGATGACAACATTTTTTGCAACATGAATATCTGGGATAATATCGGACTTCTTTTACATTCGCACATCCTGTCTCCGTTTGGCGTCAGAAACCGCAGACTGACCATGTACTATATCAAAGATGTTTTAAACAGCCTGCATATGGAATACCTGATTGAAAATTATGCGCACTTAGAACATATGCCCCATGTCTCTTATGATATCCAAATGGATATTAATATTGCAAAGTGGGTATGCAAAAAGCCGCGGTTCATAGTCTTTATCAATCCCTATCCGGTAAATGACAGCGCCGGCATATTAAAGAGATTCAGAGAGACCATCTTTTCGGTACAGGCCATGGGCATATCATGCCTGATCCTCTCACGGAACAAAACATTGCAAAGTATATGCGACACTATCATTCATATTTAAAACTATTTGCTACACTTCCACATCCGCTCCGTAATCCACGCCTGGCATCCTGAAACCGAACATGCGGAAAAAATCATCCCAATAGCCCTCTATATCGCACAGCTCTTTTACGTTTTCCGTAGATACCTCATCCCATATCTTCATAATGGCTTTCTGGATCTCCGGCTTCATTTCCCGGTCATCCAGGCGGATCCTTCCCTCTTCATCCAAGGGTATTTCTTTGGCCCCTATTTTTTCCGTAAACAATCTTACCATCTGATCGATACAACCCTCATGAAGCCTCTGTTCTTTCATGACCTTATACATAATGGACAGATAAAGGGGCACCGCCGGAATGGCAGAGCTGGACTGGGTTACCACTGCTTTATTGACAGATACATATGCCTTTACGTCGGCATACTTTTCATTGATCTTCCTTGATGTTTCCAAAACATGCTTTTTCGCCTGGCCGATAGTCCCGCTGTAATAAATGGGATATGTCAGTTCCGGCCCTATGTATGAGTAAGCAATGGTTAACGCATCCTTCTCCAAAGCATCCGCTTCCTTTAATGCGTCGATCCAAAGCTCCCAGTCTTCGCCGCCCATGACCTTGACAGTCGCCTCTATTTCTTCTTCTGTGGCAGGCTCCAGCGTCGCCGTAACTACTTCATTATTATTCAGATTCAAAGATTTTGTTGTAAATGCTTCATCCACAGTTTTTAAGACCGATGTATAACTGTTTCCGTCAGGTGTAACCCTCCGGGGCGCCGCAAGGGAATAAATGACCAGGTCAGCTTTTCCCCAATCCCTTTTGATCGTCCCTATGACTTCTTTTTTGATCTCATCAGAAAAAGCGTCTCCGTTAACGGATTTGGAATACAGCCCCGCCTCATTTGCAATCTTATCAAAAGCCACCGTATTATACCATCCTGCCGTCGCCGTTCTTTTGCCTGCAGCCGGGCGTTCAAACATCACGCCGATGGTATCCGCCTTACAGGTAAATGCCGCAGCAATACGGCTGGCAAGACCGTAACCGGTGGAAGCGCCGATGACTAACACCTTTTTCCACGTCCTCTTCTTATCCGCAGCAAACGACTTCGCCGTCTCTTTTGCATATGCTATCTGCTCTTCCACATTTTTATAACAACCTGTTGGATGGGCTGTCGTACAAATAAATCCTTTGGATTTGGGTTCTACTATCATAAATGCTCCTCCTGAATGTTCTATATTATTCCAGAAGTAGTATAGCATACCGGGAGGAATCAATCCAGCATTTTATTTTGATATTCAAACATTTAGATGTTCAATTTTCTCCCGCAGCCCCAGCATATTTTTATCAAGCTCCGCAATGGTTACTGCATAATCCTTTAATTCCTCTCCAATGGATTCCGCGCCGGGAAATTCTTTCTTGTAAACAAGCTGATGGTCCAGTACGGACCAGAAATCCATTGCTACGGTCCGAAGCTGTACCTCTACCTTACGCCATTGGCTTTCCTTCCCGTCCCCATCCTTTCCCGCATTTTTTCCTGTTCCCACAGGCACCTCTATGATCAGATGCAGACTCATATAGCCGTTGCTTTTGGGCTTCTTAATATAATCCTTTTCCTTTAAAACCCGGATGTCCTTTTGCTTTTTTAAGCATTCCGCCACTTCGTATACGTCATCCATAAACAGGCAGACCGTCCTTACCCCTAAAAGGTCATTGCATTTCAAAATCCCCGCTCTGTCCGCAGAATAGCTTTTTCTTCTCATTTTTTTATAAATACTGTCCGTGCTTTTTATCCTGCTGGTAACCTGGTTGATCACTTTGCGCTTTTTCTCCGCGGCAAGACATATTCCGATTTCCCCTAAACGTTCTTCCGTAAATTCAATGGCCTTCCGCAAGCTCTTCTTGTATATGTAATCGCCCATTAAATCCTCGATTACGTTCTTATCCACATTTTTTTCCTCTTCCGGACATTGTGTTCCGCTTTCTTCATTCATACTAAAATATCATACCCCTTTTTACCTTCTTTTACTCGTTGTCGCTGCTATGATAATGATAAAAACAACTACCTATAATCATATGCAGGAAAAAAGCGGGATATGCAGATTTTTTGTTAAGGGAAACATACTATATAAAACAAAAAAATATTGAATAAAAATCCAATGTACAATACAATAAAATCATACATGCATGGAAGAAGGTCGAATCAAATGCCAAATGAGATTATTTTATACCATACAGCAAGGGCTTTGACTACTCTGCAGTTTTTGAAAGGAAGTAAAATAAAAGATGAAGAATAATAGCGCATTATTTTTTACCTGCAGTTTAATTGAATATATTGGAAGGCAACAGAAGCAGAAAAGGGCATGTGTAGTGAAACACATGGGGAAAGATACCATAAAAAGAATATACAATTATGCAGATGTCTTTCATTGTGAACCAATTGAAAAAACTGCCGGCGAATTTATTACCCGATGTAATATTCCGACAGGCTCTTTTGACAACGTCGCAAAGTGCAAGTACGAAATACCTGATTATTGGACAATAGGAGAGGTCTACGAACGGTTAATAGAGGACATATCCGGGGACGATATTGACAGTATTTTAAACCATATGATAGCCGTTTATTCTTCATGGATTGATGATGCCATATCCAATTATAATACGGATTTTTATTATCAGTCGCGGGAATATATTTGTGAGTGTTATAAAGAAGGGAAAATATGCGCATAACTCAATATCTTAATTGCTTCCCCTTTATGACTGCAATCACAAATATAATGAGTTAGTTCCTGTTTTCTCTGCATCATTAGATAATAAATAACCGAAGCAATA